>OJKC01000821.1_pt1 | contig 22833 bp, 16 predicted proteins | sample 1596401 | NCBI WGS metagenome assembly OJKC01 (sample SAMEA4350162, study PRJEB24818) | metagenome | biome: human; feature: gut; material: faeces | place: Denmark | collected 2013-09 | reverse complement strand
CAGCTCGCCAACGCGAAAATCGACGAAATCCGCAACGGATTCACCGAATGGCTGGAGGAACAGTCGCCGGAGTTCAAGAAGCGGCTGACGGACATGTACAACGACAAGTTCAACTGCTTCGTGCGCCCAAAGTACGACGGCTCGCACCAGACCTTTCCCGGACTTGACCTGAAAGGGCTGGTAATCACCGACCTGTATCCCAGCCAGAAGGACTGCATCTGGATGCTGAAACAGAATGGTGGGGGTATCGCGGACCATGAGGTGGGAACCGGCAAGACGCTGATAATGTGCGTGTCGGCATACGAAATGAAGCGGCTGGGACTGGTACACAAGCCGATGATAATCGGGCTGAAAGCCAACGTGCGCGAGATAGCGGAGACCTACCGCAAGGCATACCCGAATGCCCGCGTGCTGTACGCATCGGAGAAGGACTTTGAGGCGGCAAACCGCGTGCGATTCTTCAACGATATACGGAACAACGACTGGGACTGTGTCATCATGTCGCACGACCAGTTCGGAAAAATCCCGCAGTCGCCGGAGCTGCAACAGCGGATATTGCAGGCGGAGCTGGACACGGTGGAGGAAAATCTGGAAGTGCTCCGCTCGCAGGGCAAGGACGTGTCGCGGGCAATGTTGAGGGGACTGGAGAAGCGCAAGTTCAACCTGCAAGCCAAGCTGGACAAGGTGGAACACGCTATAAAGTCGAGGACGGACGATGTGGCAGACTTCAGGCAGATGGGCATCGACCACATCTTCGTGGATGAGTCGCACCAGTTCAAGAACCTTACGTTCAACACCCGGCATGACCGTGTGGCGGGTCTGGGCAACTCGGAAGGCAGCCAGAAGGCACTGAACCTGCTGTTTGCCATCCGCACCATTCAGGAGCGGACGGGAAAGGATCTGGGGGCGACGTTCCTGTCGGGCACGACCATCAGCAACTCGCTGACGGAGCTGTACCTGCTTTTCAAGTACCTGCGTCCGAAGGAGCTGGAAAGGCAGGACATCCGATGCTTTGACGCATGGGCTGCTATCTTCGCCAAGAAGACGACCGATTTCGAGTTCAACGTGACGAACAACATCGTGCAGAAGGAACGCTTCCGCTACTTCATCAAGGTGCCGGAGCTGGCGGCGTTCTACAACGAGATAACCGACTACCGCACGGCGGAGGACATTGGCGTGGACCGTCCGAAGAAGAACGAGATACTGCACCACATACCGCCCACCCCGGACCAAGAGGTGTTTATCGGGAAGCTGATGCAGTTCGCCAAGTCGGGCGACGCGACGATATTGGGCAGACCGCCGCTCTCGGAAACGGAGGAGAAGGCGAAGATGCTCATCGCCACGGACTATGCACGGAAAATGGCATTGGACATGCGCATGATTGACCCGAACTACGAGGACCACCCCGACAACAAGGCGAGCCATTGCGCCAAGATGATAGCGGAGTATTACCGCAAGTACGACGCGCAAAAAGGCACGCAGTTCGTCTTTTCGGATTTGGGCACGTACCAGCCCGGAGGTGGTTGGAGCGTGTACACCGAAATCAAGCGCAAACTGGTGGAGGACTACGGCATCCCCGCAAGCGAAATCCGCTTCATACAGGAGTGCAAGAACGAGAAGGCGCGAAAGGCGGTGATAGAGGCGATGAACGAGGGGTACGTGCGTGTGCTGTTCGGCTCGACGAGTATGCTCGGCACGGGCGTGAACGCCCAAAGGAGGGCTGTTGCCATCCATCACCTCGATACGCCGTGGGTGCGACATGAAGTCGCATAGATAATTGTTGGAATGATACTTACGGGTATCAGTTTTAACCCGCTGTTCCGTCAGCGGTAGCCTACCGATCGGTGCACCTTAATGTTGTATTAAGCGGTCGGGACAAAGTACACTTTCGCAAGACAAGACAGAACCGTGAGGGGAAGTCAAGTACGGTTAGTATCATACCGTAGAGTGGCGAGGCTGGATAGTATGGTTAGCGCAAGCGAACTGTTAGTAAACTTCGTAATGTCACGAAAGAGTGTAAGATACTGGCACACTCTACCCAAAAGGGAAGCGGTCGGTTAATCCTCTCCATGGTAGGATTACACGGATATAAGCACCGCCGGAGGATGAGACAGAACCTAACCTATCCGTTAGTTATCTATGTGGAACATGGTAAGCCTGTATATCTCCTGTCATGTAAAAAATGGCAGGTAAGCTGACAGCAATGAAAGCCGAATGGTGTGCAGGTATAAGATAACAGAAAAAGCGAATGCCGTTCTGTAATGGAGCGGATACGGATTGAACCGACATCACGGGCTGATGTGGGCGACATCATCCGACACGAAAGTGGGCAGACTTCTGTGGCGACACTCGGTAGGCAAAATAAACCGAATGTTGTCAAATGGTGATTCTTTACAATTAACTTTTAGAACTTTCAAAAGGAGGAAAGCAAATGAACGAAAACAAAACATCGTGTGCGCCTGCTGACAACCAAAAAACTCTTTGGGACAACATAGACTGGACTAAAGCGGAGTTGGCTGTCAGAAAGCTACAAGCGCGTATTGTAAAGGCTCAGAAGGAAGGCAGATACAACAAGGTGAAAGCCTTGCAGTGGACGCTGACCCACTCTTTCTACGCAAAAGCCTTAGCCGTAAAAAGAGTTACTTCTAACGGAGGTGGCAACACCCCTGGGGTGGACATGGAAACATGGGAAAAACCCGAAGCAAAAGCACAAGCGATAAGCGAACTCAAACGCAGAGGCTACCAGCCGAAGCCGCTGAGAAGAGTCCACATCAAGAAGAGTAATGGCAAACTGCGACCGTTGGGAATACCGACGATGAAAGACAGAGCCATGCAAGCACTCTACTTCATGGCATTGGAACCCGTGTCGGAAACAACAGCCGACACACGTTCATACGGTTTCCGCAAGGAACGCCGCTGTATGGATGCGGTACAACAATGTCATAACATTCTCCGAAAAGGCTATTCTCCCGAATGGATTTTGGAGGGCGACATAAAGGGGTGCTTCGACCATATCAGCCATGAATGGTTGCTTGCTAACATCCCTATGGACAAGGCAATACTCCGAAAATGGTTGAAATGCGGCTATATCTTCAACAAACAGATGTTCCCGACAGAGGAGGGAACGCCACAAGGTGGCATTATCTCTCCCACGCTTGCCAATATGACATTAGACGGATTGCAGAAAATCCTTGCAGAGAAATATAAACGAGTTAGAATTAAAGGCAAGTTATATTCGCCAATGGTGAATCTTGTCCGCTACGCTGATGACTTTATAATTACCTGCGAGAACCGTGAAACACTTGAAAAGGAAATCAAGCCATTGGTAGCCGACTTTATGTCTGAAAGAGGTCTGACCTTATCAGAAGAAAAGACGGTGATAACCAATATCCGTGACGGCTTCGATTTCCTCGGTTTCAATATCCGCAAATACGGCAATGAAATATTGACCAAGCCGACCAAGAAAGCCGAAAAACGCTTCATGGAGAATATCCGTAAGGTGACAAAAGGTCATAAGGGTTGCAAGCAGGAATCATTAATCAGGATGTTGAATGCTAAAATCCGAGGATGGGGAGCATATTATCAGCATGGGGCGACACGTGATTCCTTTCACAGAATCGACCATCAGATATTTCTCGCCTTGTGGCAATGGGCTAAACGCCGTCATTCCAAGAAAGGGAAACGGTGGATAAAAGACCGCTATTGGCACAATATCCGAGGGAACAGCTGGACTTTTGCGGCTAAGTTCAAGAAATCAAACGGTAAAGAAGACCAACTCACCTTGTTGAAACTGGCATCTTCGTTTCCTTTCCTGCAATATACGCAGATAAAGGAGGACATGAATCCGTTTGACGCAGACTGCCGCTTGTACTTCAATAAAAGAATGAAGTCAAAAATGCTTGTGACACTGAAAGGACGTAAGTCCCTGCTTTACCTATGGGAAAAGCAAGGTCGGAAATGTCCGATATGTGGTGAACCGATTGACACGCATAAGGCATGGAACGTAATGCCAACCGTCCAAGACGGACGGAAATGTAATCTGTTGGTTCATGATGAATGTTTCAAATTATCCCGTAAAACCAATGGAAACAAGAAGTAGTATGAGCCGGTCTCTGCACACGAACAGAGACTTAGAAAAGCTTGAGCCGTATGAGGGGAAACCCTCATGTACGGTTCTGAGGGGGGAAGAGGGCAGTAATGCCCTTGACCTACCCGATCGACCGTCCGACCTTGCCCAGCGTGACGGACGTGCGGTCAGAAAGGGCAACGAGATAGCGAAACTGTATGCCGACAACAAAGTGGACGTAATCATCTATGCGGTGGAGAAGTCGCTGGACTCGTACAAGTTCAACCTGCTACACTGCAAACAGACGTTCATCTCGCAGCTGAAGAGCGGTGCGTTGGGCGCACGAACCATAGACGAGGGGGCGATGGACGAGAAGTCGGGCATGAACTTCTCGGAGTACATGGCTATCCTTTCCGGGAACACCGATCTGCTGGAAAAGGCGAAGCTCGAAAAGAGAATAGCCTCGCTGGAGGGAGAGCGCAAGTCCTTCAACAAGGGCAGGCGCGAGTCGGAGCTGAAGCTGGAGGAAAAGACCTTGGCATTAAGGAACAACCAAGTTGCCATAGCCGCCATGACTGAGGATTGGGAGAAGTTCATGGCTACTGTACAGATAGACCGTGAGGGTAACCGGCTCAACCCGATAAAAATTGACGGGCTGGATTCGACAGACGAAAAGACAATCGGAAAGCGTTTGCAGGAGATAGCCAAGAATGCCACGACCGGCGGGCAGTACAAGCGCATTGGAGAACTGTACGGCTTCCCCATCGAGGTGGTCAGCGAGCCGACGCTCAGGGACGGACTGGAATTTACCGACAACCGTTTTGTGGTGAAGGGAAATCTCAGGTACAACTACAATAATGGGCATCTGGCGATGGCTGACACGCACGCCGCCGCCACTAACTTCTTGAACGCACTGGAAAAGATACCGGGCATCATCGACCAGCATCAAAAGAGGAACGAAGTACTGGAGCAAGAAATTCCGCAACTCCAAGCGATAGCCGGCAAGACATGGAAGAAGGAAGACGAGCTGAAACAGCTGAAGTCCGAACTCGCTGCACTGGACCGCAAAATACAGCTGGAGCTGGCTCCGCCCGGTGAGAATGTCCCCAACGGAGAAAAGCCTTCCTTACAGGAAGGAGCCGAACCAAAACCGGTGTCTATGGAGCCGCAGCTGCAATCTGGCTATGTCATGGGTGATTTGCAAAAGGAAAACAAACCGAAAGGTTTGAAACTGTAATTAAAAGACGGTTGTCATAAGGCAGCCGTCTTTTATTATGAGATTATTTGTTGCAATTGTAAAGAAATACATTCTTAAGTGAATGTGACGGAAAGTATCATTACCATGCGTGCCTGCTTGCCAAGCCATATACCGGTTATCTGCTTTACAGTTTTCATGTGAAGCCCGACACTTATGAGGTCGGTGTCATTTATGTGCATTCACCCGAACTTCGTAAACTCGGTATAAAGGAGCTTCATTTAGTAAAAGCCATAAAAATAAAGAAATAATCCATTGTTCTTTGACATACATATGAAAAATAAGGGGGTTAGATGATAAAAAGCTCTGATTAGAGGCCTAATACGAACGGATTTTTGTAAATTCGCAAAATTTTTAGAAATCCGAAATGATAATACAAGGTCCTGAAATATATTATGCGGCATCCTGCCTGATACTGGTCGTTACGTCACTGTTTTGTGCGTTGGTGCGTTATTTCCACATGTGCCGTCCGTTTGACGAGGAAGAAACCTATTTTTATCCGGCCCGCAAGCTCATCACAATTATCTATGCCTGTTTTGCCTTGCCTGTGGTATGGCTTTTCCGCATGGACAGTCCGGACGCATACTTCTTTATGCGTGTTTTTCTTATGCTGCTGTTGCCCGGTGCGGGCGTGTTGTCGTTCCGCCGGTTTTTCTTCAGCAAGACAAGACACCGCAGACTGATATTTGTATTGTCCGGTATCATTCCTCTTGTCATTATACTGGTCTGTTGGATATACGGCTGGATTGGTGGAGATACCCTCTACCGCCATCGTGATATGCTTCTTCTCCTTATCGGAGGATATTCCCTGCTGCTTACAGCCATGCTGTTGCATACCACAAGCTGGCTGTTGCGCCAGATTCGCCTACACATGCAGGAAGAATATTCCAACAGTGAAGATTTTCCGGTACGTTTTGCCGGTTTTGTCGTATTCATGCCGGTGCTGTATCTGGGAGCCGCATGGTGGCTGTTTATCACCAGCGACCATGATTACAACATGTGGTTCCAGCTGGTCATTTCTGTCATGCACATCGTACTTTTGATACGGATATTGCATCCGCAACGGAAAGAATACAGGGAAGTGGTGGAAGAAGCGGAAGAACTCATAGCGGAAAAAATAGAAACGGTACTGTCCGACCGGGGAAGCGGCAGCAGCCTGCTGTCTGTTGATGCCAAGGATGAACTGGAAGCGAAAATACGGGCAGCATTGACCGAGGACAGGCTTTACCTGAATCCGAACCTGAAAATCGGCGAACTGGCAGATGCGGTAAAGAGCAACCGGAAATATGTATCCATTGTCATGAAAGAACGTTTCGGTTCCTTTTATAAGGAACTGAACCGGCTCAGGATTGAGGCCGCTGTCCGATACCGGGAAGAACACCCTTCGGCAAGCCGTGAAGAAATTGCTACACATTGCGGTTTTTCCAATGTAAGGACTTACAGCCGAAACCTGAAATCCGGGATGCAGGACAAGAACACAGAAGGACAATTTAAGGAAATTCCCTGAATTGTCCCTCATTATGAGCATTTTTCCTTGAATTGTCCTTCAAATTTTCTAAGATTGTCCTCTCACTTTCCGTTAAAATCCGCTAACTTTGCAAGCGGAATTTAATAATTGAATGACAATGTATTTTGATTTACAGCACATTTCAGGAAATATGGCAATCTGTTCAGGCAACATTCCGTTGTCCGCTGCATCGTGCATATACCTGTATTCAAAAAAGTGTCTTGTAAATTTGGATATGTGTGAGATTTGTGTACACACACACATTGCGACCGGCGTATCTTCGCGCGTTAATATACTTATTATCATCAATACATGCAAGGGTGGAAACTCCTTTTTACGGGAGCTTTCCGCCCTTTTCCGTATTCGTATGCCCCGTTTAACCCATTAAAACAAAAGTCGTATGAATACCGAAATAACCATTATAGCAAGTATATTCCTGTTGCTGGGCGGACTGGCAGCGTTTCCGTTTACGCTCGATTACAGCAATACTTCATGGATGCCCCGTTGGATGCGTCCTGATGTGGACTACCTGGAACGTCCGTTCCGCTACGACTATCCCGGACGCGGAATGCAAATAATCTTCTCCCTCCTTGTCCTGTTTGTGGGAGCAATGTCACTGCTTACCTTGCTGGACAAGAACCTGTCCCAAACGGTAACTCCCGGACAGTGGTTCGACAGTATGTCACTTGTGCTTCCTGCCTGTCAGGTATCCTGTATCCTGTTCATGCGTCAGGAATACAACGATCCGTTTGAATATGCCGACCGCCTTACCGGATTCAGCATGTGGAAAGTTACAGCGGCTCTATGTCTGATACCTCTTCTATGGTTGCCATACGTTGCCGGTCTATTGGATTCTTCCATGTACCGTTTTACGGTACTTTCCTATAATTTGCTGGCATACACCTTTCTCGTTTACGATTATATACGGGTTTATAGAAAACGTTTTGATTATGAATACACCGGACATGTCGGTCTGAAAGAAATGTATCCGGAAAGCCTGTACCTTTTAGCCTATCCTGTCTGTTCGGTAACCCTGCTCTGGTCCCTATGGCAAAACAAGGAAGTCTGTATTCTCGTATATGGTGTGGCGTTGATTATTTTCAGTCTGACAAAGACAGTATGCCGTTTTCATCCGGCAATCCGGGGAGATGAACATGAACGGTGTGAATATCTCTGGTATCGTCCCCGCGAAATGACTACTGACCGGGCAAAGAGGATTTGCAGTCAGATACAGAAAGGCAGAGGGATATTTGCCGATTCACGTCCTTATTACGTGGTTGTCAGCCGCCGCTGCCATTCCACCCGTTACCAGTTCCAGCTTACCACTGAGGGAGAACATCAAAAAAGGATTCTTCTCGATGGGAACATACGTGTCCTGATCTGTAGGAAATTCGATTCTTTATCCGCAGCCGGCCTTTACCGGCTGCAACTGGTGGAGCAATACTGGAACACGTACTATAATAATTTTTTCCGTTACGAGTCGCGCGCCCGTTTGGATTTTGAAAGAGATTTGAAAGTAAACATGAAGGACACAGACTGAATAACGGAACTTCAGTATTGTAGATTTAACTAGTAAATTAAACCAAATAAAAATATGAGATGCCTGAAAAAATGGATTTGGACAGTTTTCCTTTCTTTGTTCCTGCTTCCCGCCGGGGCACAGGAACAGGCGGACACGACCTATACTTTCCGTTTCAAGACAGGAAAAGACATGTTCTATGTACCCTGGAACGGTAATGACGGGGAACTTGCGAGGCTGGAAGCCTGTGTAGAGAAGTACAAGACAGAGATACTCGGAGGCCGGATGCCGCTGCATGTGGACGGATACTGCTGTTCGCAACCCACGGAAACGGAAAATCTCGCCATGGCGAGAATCCGCTCGAATAGAGTGAAATCGGAACTTATCGTGCGCCGGGAACTGACGGAAGAATGCTTCGTCACCCGTAACCATGCGGCAGAAGGTGATTTCGTCACTGTGCGCCTGACGGTACCTGCCAAGGAAACAGCTGCGACGGATGCGGATACGGAAGCACGACGCAAGGCGGAAGCTGAACGACTGGAAGCCGAGAAGCGTGCTGAACAGGAACGGCTTGCCGAAGAGCAGCGCAAGGCGGAAGAAACCAGACTTGCCGCTGAAAAGGCAGAAGCTGAGAAAGCCGCTCAACAAAACACACTTGCCGACACGCCGTCGGAAACCAAAATCACAAATGATTGTCATCTCTCCCTGCGTGCCAACCTGCTACGCTGGGCCACCCTGACACCCGATTTAGGACTTGAATGGCGCATCTGCCCGTCATGGGGCATTGCCGTAAACGGCTCGTGGACTTCATGGAGCTGGAGCGACAAAGACCGCCGCTATGCTCTGTGGGATGTGGCTCCGGAAGTGCGTTACTATATGGGCGAGAAGAAAGTCTGGTATCTGGGTGCTATGTTCAAGGCCGGACAGTTCAACTACAAGCTCTCCGAAACAGGCAAGCAGGGCGACCTGATGGGTGGCGGCATCACCGCCGGCTATCAGCTGCGGCTGAACAAGGCACTGGCCCTCGATTTCAACATCGGTCTGGGCTACCTGAATGCCGACTATGAGAAATATGAAGTCATCGACGGCGTGCGCGTGCGCCGCGGTAACGATACAAAGAACTGGTGGGGCCCCATCAACGCCGGTGTGACATTGGTGTGGAAACTTTTCTAACAGAGGGAGGAAGACGATATGAAAGTAAGACAATATATAAATATGATGGGAATGGCAGCCGCCGTGCTGCTCTCTTCCTGCGTGAAGGACACGCTCTATGATACGCCGCACCCCGACCACGGGAAGATTGCGGTGACAGCCGACTGGTCGGCCCGCGGTGAGGGCATCGACATACCTGCCACATGGACGGTCACCATGGGCGACTATACGGGTACGGAGACTTCCGCCACCCATGCCCCCGACCATCTGTTTGCTCCGGGCAGCTACACCCTTGCGGTGTGGAACCCGGCTGAAGGAATCACGGTAAGCGGTACCACCGCCACCATTGCCGCAGCCACGGGAAACCGGGCAGGCACGGATGCCTTTGTGGACAATGCTCCGGGGTGGTTCTTCACCCATACGGAACAGGTGAGCATCGAGAAAGACAAGGACTATCCGCTGACCGCCGCAATGAAGCAGCAGGTGCGTGAGCTGACGCTTGTCATCGAGCCTACCGGTGATGCCGCAGGACGCATCACGGAGATTGCAGCCAGCCTGACGGGTGCGGCCGGGACACTCGACTTCGCTACCGATACCTACGGAGCCGCTTCGAGCGTCGTGCTGCCCTTCACGAAGATTACCGAAGGAGCCGATGCCGGCAAGTGGACGGCCACGGTGCGGCTGCTGGGTGTGACCGGCACGGAGCAGCTGCTGACGGGTGAAATCCGCTATGCGGACGGCAACCCGCTCCCCACGACGCTGGAGAGCGACCTCACGGAAGCCCTCAAGATTTCAACGCCGGAAAGAGCGAGTCGCTGACCCTCGGAGGCACACTGGTCGAGACCCCGGAAGAGACGGAATTTTCAGGATTCGAGATTACCGGATGGGAAACGGGGGACGGAGGCGACGTTAGCGCGGAAATGTAAGACAATTAATAATTAACAATTAACAATTAACAATGAATAAAATGAAGACTAAACACTTTGCACTCGCAGTGCTGGCATTGTCACTTGCCGCCTGCAACAATGAAAATGAGATTTTGAACAACGACGGTCCCGTAGCCGCACAGTTCACCGCCGACATCTATAAGGCCGTATCCACCCGCGTCAATTCGGAGGGGACCGGCTTTACCGACAAAGACTGTATCGGCATCAACAGCGAAGACATCACCAACGTGCCCTACGTGAGAGAGAACGGCCAGTTCGGGCCCAAGGGTACAACCATCTATTTCAATGACACCGAAACGAAGACCTTCAGCGCCTACTACCCGTATAGGGAGGACAGCGAATTGCAGAATGGAATCGTGTCAGTCAACACCGATCAATACGGTCAGGGCCCCGAAATAGACTTCCTTTTCGCCTCGGGAGCCACGGGCAGCACCAGCAGCCCGACGGTGAGCTTCACCGGCGAGCATGCGTTCAAGCACTGCATGAGCCTCGTCAAGTTCAATTTTTTGGAGGGCGAAGGCGTTGACTTCAGCGAAAAAATTCTTAAACACTGCATGTTAAATGGTCTGAAGACTGTAGGCACTTTCAACACCACTACCGGTGAAACCGCCCTGACTGTCGACTATCCCTCGCCGATTACCATGTGGTTTGACGACGGCGCCACCACCTCGCAACTCTTCATTTTCCCGCAGACATTGGATTTTACAACGCCCCTTAACCTGAGTGTGGTGTACAACGGCGTGGAATACACAACCACGTTGCCGAAGCCATCCACGTCTAAGTTAGACGCAGGCTATGCCTACACCTACAACATAACGCTCAGCAACAAGGGTATCACGGTGGAAGAACCGGAGATCAAGCCGTGGGAAGACGGAGAAACGAACGATGTAAGCATCACGCTGTAAGCCCCACATACCGCTGCCCCGGCGCATGCGTCAAGCCGGAGCTGCCCATAGATATTATGGTGCGACGGCCGCCTTCGCAGGCGGCGGCAGCACAAAACGAAAACAAATAAAAAACATCACGATATGAAGAAAAGACATTCCATCCAGATACTTCTCGCCGCAGCCGCACTGCTCCTTGCCACGGCTGCCTGCACGAAGGACGAACTGGCGGACGGCGACCGTCTGCCCGAAGGACAATACCCGCTGGAGATAGCCCGCATCACCCTCAGTGTGGAGGGCGGCGAGGCACAGCCCTGGGGCGCACCGGCGACGCGCGTCAGCGAGGACGGGGACGGCAAAAGCAGCACGTTCGACGCGGACGACAAGTTCGCCGTGCAGATAGACGGCGAGGGAGAGGTCGGCACCTACACCGTGCAGGACGACGGTTCCGCCGAAGCCGAAATACCCCTGTACTGGAGCGACAGGGACGAGGACCACACCGTCACCGCCTGGTATCCCGCCACGGACGGCACCCTCGACCTCGGCGACCAGAGCCAAAGTCTTGCCTACCTGCTGGGCGCCACGGGCACGGGCGACTACCAGACCCCCGTCACCCTGAGTTTCACCCACGCTCTGGCGAAGGTGCGCGTGACACCCACGGACGATGCACTCGGCGAAGTGCAAAGCCTCCAGCTCTATGCCTACACACAGTGTACTTATGAAAAGGGCACGGTAGTGCAAGGCTCGCAAGAGAGCTGGATAGAGATGAAGAAGTGCGAATACACCGAAAACGGCAACGCCATCACCTGCTGGGAGGCGAACGTGGTGCCCGGCTACACGATAACCAAGCTGCAGGCAAACGGCACCGAGGAACGCAACCTCTCTGCCGCCATCACCCCCGAAGCGGGCAAGTTCTACAACATCACGCTGAACAAGGACAAGGGATATACCGACGACGGACAGGGCAACTACACCGTGACCTCCACCGAGGGCCTGAAGAACATCGCCAAGCTGGTGAACGAAGAATGGAAGTTAGGCATCAATATCACCCTGACGGCCGACATCGACCTGAAGGGCATCGACTGGACACCGATAGGCAAAGATGATAACAAAGCATACACCGGCACCTTCGACGGCAATGGCAAGACCATCACGGGGCTGACCGTGACGGGAAGTGACCAATATGCGGGTCTGTTCGGCTACATCGGCTCCGGCGGCACGGTGAAGAACGTGGTGCTGGAGGGCGTACAGATAGAAAGCGATAACAGTTCGGGCTATGCCGGCGGCGTGGCAGGAGATAGCTGGGGTACCATTGAAAACTGCTCGGTGTCGGGCAGCGTCAGCGGCACAACGTTCGCAGGTGGCGTGGTGGGCTCTCAACGGGGCGGTTCCATCACCGGGTGCAACTCCTCGGCCACAGTGAAGGGCGTGATCTTTGCCGGCGGCATAGCGGGAGAAACGAATAGTGGGGCCTCCCTGACCGGCTGCTACGCCACGCGCGACGTGACCGTTGAAAATGACGGTACGAACAACTCCCATGCCGGCGGCGTGGTGGGATACAACGGAGGCGGCACCCTGACCGCCTGCTATGCCACGGGCAGCGTGACCGGTAGCGGAAGCGGCACCATCTATGTAGGCGGCGTAACGGGAAGCAACAATTTCGGCATCCTGACTGCCTGCTACCATGCCAAGGAAGATGTCAGCGGCCCGACCGGAACCACAGGCGGCGTGGCGGGAAGGAACTTTAAGGGCTCCATGTCTGGTGGCGGTATCATCACCGCCTGCTACTGGGGAGACAACGGCCAGACACAAGGCATCGGTGAAGACCAGGTAGGCACCGGCGGAACCACACAGGTGACGGACGGTAACTGGTCAGGAGCCAAGGATGCCATGAACGACGCCCTGACCGCTGAAAATGAAAGTTGGCGATACCAAATTAATCTCGTCAATTCATTACTTGAATTGGTGCAAAATCAATAAAAAGGCAGCCCAAAAGTTTGGCTGATTGGATATAAAATAGTAAATTTTAGGCATTTATGATACGCAAGATACTGACAACTTACGCTGCACGGCTGGATGAATATCTGGCCCGCTCACACCGGCAGCCCGAAGGGGTGGCCGAGGTCGGGCTGATAGGCTCTGCCGGCGAGCAATGCCCCAACAAGCTGGTGGTCTCTCTCGTTAATCTGGAACGGGAAGCCAGCGGCGACGGCGGCAGTATATGAAGGCTGCCTCGGTTCGAGGTCGGCAATTCATTGGAAAAGAGATAATAAGAGAATAAAAAAACAGAAATTCCCATTCCGGGCGGGAGCATCAGTGCCCGGTAACATCATACAGAATCGCAGCCCGCTGCCGTAAGGTCAGTGGGCTGTATTTTCATAAGGAGAAATCATAAAAAAGATGAGGTAAACCGCATGAAACAGAAAACAATAGCAACCAGACACCTGCGCACCAAGATAGCGGCAGGATATGTGCTGATACTATTACTTATTTTCGGCATTGTATATATCTGGCTCAACGAACAGCAGAGGCGACAGGAAATAGAGACAACAAGCAACAAGATAAGATGCTTCCGTAAAGACGTACACGAAGTGTATGTGAAGGTGGTTGACTTATCCCTGATTGGTGAAACCGTGCTGGACTGGAACGAGGAAGACATGGCGGCATACCATGAGAAGCGTCTGGAAGTGGACACTCTGCTCAGCCGGTTCAAGTCGACCTACCGCAGCGAACGTATAGACAGTGTCTGCCGGTTGCTGTCTGAAAAGGAAAAGCTGCTGAACAAAATCATGCTGGTACTCAATGAACAGGAAGAAATAAAGGACAAAATAGCCCGCCGTGTTCCGGTGATAGCCCGCAAAAGTTCGCAGGAAGAACCGCCAAAAAGGAAACGGACAGGTTTTCTGGGTCTGTTCGGGAAAAAGGAAGAAGCGAAACCGACCGCAACGACCACCATGCTCAATACGCTGAACAGTGACGTGATCGCCCGCCAGAAAGAACAAAGCGAAAGGTTGAGCCAATATGCCGACAGCCTTTCGGTAAGAAACAGGAAACTGAACTGCCAGTTGCAGGGCATGATCAAGAAAATGGATGCGAGAATACGGACAGACCTGCAACGGCAAGAAACAGAGTTAGCCGCCATACGCAGGCAATCGTCGGTGCAAGTAGGCGGACTGACTGCCATCGTAGCCTTTCTTCTGCTGCTTTCGTATGTTGTCATTCACCGGAACGTGAAACGTATCTGCAGGTACAGGAAAGAAACAAACGAGCTGATAGACAAGCTGCAAAAGACTGTGCAACAGAACAGGCAACTGCTCTCTGCCCGCCGGAAAATCATGCTGACCGTCACGCATGAACTGCGCACTCCGCTCACTGCCATCAATGGTTACGGAGAACTTCTGACACATACTGAAAATGAGAACAAAAGAATAGAATATACCCAAAACATAAGACAGGCAGCCGGCAGAATGACGGATATGCTGAATACCCTGCTGAACTTTTTCCGGCTTGACAGCGGGAAAGAACAGGCAAACGCTGTCCCCTTCCGCCTGAAAAATGTGATTGAAATACTTCAGACAGAATTTGAGCCGAGAGCTGAAGCCAAAGACCTGACCCTACACATAAGCGGATGCAGCGACGTCATTCTGATGGGCGACCGCAACCGGCTGATACAGATAGCCAACAATCTGCTTGGCAATGCCATCAAGTTTACGGAAAGCGGTACGGTAGGACTGGACATGGCCTATGAAGCCGGGAAACTTGTCCTGACCGTGCAGGATACAGGTACGGGCATGAACAACGAACAACGGGAAAAGATATTTGAGCCCTTCGAGCGTCTGCCGAATGCCGCCGTCGAGGACGGCTTCGGGCTGGGGCTCCCGATAGTCAAGAACACAGCCACCCTGCTGGGCGGAACAGTCGCAGTTGAGAGCGAGGAAGGCAAAGGCAGCCGGTTTACCGTGAGACTGCCGATGCCCCTTGCCGACAATATCATAGAGATAGAAAAGCGCAAGGCCGGAATTTCAGCCAGACGCCATGCGGCTTTTTACTCCGTTCTGGTTCTGGACAATGATGAAATGACACTGGCCATGACCAAAGAAATGTATGGCAGCTGCAATATACGCTGCGACACATGTACCAATACGTCAGACCTGATGGAAGCCATACGGGAACGGGACTATGATTTGCTGATAACCGACCTGCGAATGCCTGAAACAAACGGATATGACGTGCTGAAACTGCTGCGCTCGTCGAATGTGGGCAACTCACAGACCATTCCGGTAATCGTCACTACGGCCTGGGGGAACTGTGACGAGCAAAGCCTGCTCGACTTCGGTTTTTCGGGCTGCCTCTTCAAGCCATTCTCATTGCCAGACCTGCTGCAAATATCCGAAAAATGTGTCGGTATAAAGGAACAGGAATACTCACCGGACTTATCCCCCCTGCTGGCTTACGGCAACAAGGAGGAAATGCTGGATACACTGACCCAAGCTACGGAAAAAGAAATGCAGGGAGTGAAACAGTCCGTCATGATGAAAGACTTCAAGGCTCTGGACGAATGGGTACACCATCTGCGCAGCTCATGGAGCGTTATCCGTGCCGATAAACCATTATGGCAACTTCACGGGGTTTTACACAAGGAAGGCGGCAGTACGGAAGATGAAATCAGCCGTGCCGTCGATGCCGTTGTCCGCATGGGGCATAGTATCATAGAACAGGCAAAAAAAGAAAGGAGGGTACAGGATGAAGGTTTTTGTTGTTGAGGACAATCCGGTCTATTGCAAATATGTATGCAACCTGCTTGCCAAGGAAGGATTTGAAACGGAAACCGCTTCATCGCTGTCAGCCGCCCGTAAGCTGGCGGACAAGATGAAGAGTGAGGACATCATACTTGCCGACCTTCGCCTGCCCGACGGTGAATGTACCGGACTGTTGCTGTGGATGCGCAATCAGGGCAAACGGCAACGCTTCATCGTCATGACCGACTATGCCGAGGTACATACGGCAGTGGAAAGCATGAAACTCGGCTCTGAGGACTATATCCCGAAACGGCTGATAGAAGAACGGCTGCTGCCACTCGTGCAGACCATACGGAAAGAACAGGAACGCACAAGACGTGCCCCCATTTTCAGACGTACCAGCGAGGCGTATCTTTCCGCAAAGCATCGCGCCAAGATTGTCGCGCCGACCAATCTGAGTGTGATGATTCTGGGCGAGAACGGAACCGGAAAGGAGCATTTCGCCCAGTATATCCACGAAAACAGCAAACGGGCGGACAAACCGTTTGTCGCGGTGGACTGCGGTTCGTTGTCCCCGGCACTGGCACAGTCCGCCTTTTTCGGTCATGTGAAAGGGGCGTTTACCGGTGCGGATGCCAACCGCAGCGGATTTTTTCAGGAAGCGGAAGGCGGCACGCTGTTTCTGGATGAGGTTGGAAACCTCATGCCTGACACCCAACAAATGCTGTTGCGTGCCATACAGGAACGGCGTTACCGTCCCGTCGGCGGCAAAGAAGACAAGACAGCCGACGTGCGCATTATAGCAGCCACCAACGAAGACTTGCAGAAAGCCGTATCGGAGAAGCGTTTCCGTCAAGACCTGCTTTACCGCTTGCAGGAATATGCTGTAACAGTACCACCACTCCGTGAAAGCAGTGATGACATCATGCCTCTCTCGGAATTTTTCCGTGAACAGGCTAATGTGGAACTGGAACGCGATGTGAAAGGATTCGACCAGTCGGCACGCAAAGCCCTGCTCGCCCATTCATGGCCGGGCAACGTGCGTGAACTGCGCCTGACGGTACAGGCAGCGATACTGCATACGGCAGGAGATATGGTGTCTGCAAAAGATTTGGAAATGAACCGTGAACATATCTGCACTTCTTGTTGTTCTACCTTAAAAGATGAGGAACTTGAAAAAGAACGCATCTTGCGTGCATTGGAACAAGCGGAAGGTAACCGGAACACGGCTTCACAGATATTGGGTATCGGACGTACGACATTATATCGGAAAATGATGGAATATGGGCTGAAATACGGTGAGAAATAACTTAAAAATGAATATTTCCGCTGTAAAATAATACATTATCCGTACAAATTCCTATCTTTGCGGATAACATTAGAAAAAAACAGATAGTTGGCAAGTCCGGCTACCTGCTGATATAGACATAAGAACGCAAGGTGTCTTCAGGCGTAAATCTGGACAATTGAAACTGAAAGAAGCAAATTGCGTGATGCTTATGCTATGCATTGTCATAGCGTGCATTCACGTATATTTCTTTCAGGGGGTGTCCAGCCCTACGCTTGAGATAGCGTGGATAGCACGCTACTTTTTTTCTCCAAGCGGGCTGAAAACCAATAAAATCTGATTATGGCGAAAATACAATTGCTGGCAATACTTTCAATGGATGGATGCTTGTCTGATATGGAAACAGAAGGGCGTTGGTGTCTCCGCCCCGACTGGCATGGCATAACGGACATATATGAAAAAGCGACCTTCGAACTTTCACCGGACTATTCCATGACCACATTGATAGCCGAACATGAGAAACAAGACGACAACACCGTTTATCTGATTGAAGCGACAATTCATAATGCGACTTTTGTCAATGCAATGCTGAACATGCGTATCGTTGATGAAATTATCATCTATACCGTACCGTTCATAGCCGGTACCGGTCTCTTCCTGTTCCAAAAAGAACTGCCAATATCTTATTGGAAACTCACAGAACAAACAAGTCTGCCGGGAGCCTTGCGTCACATATACCATAAGGTAGATGTAGAAGAAAATTAGCCGTATCATGTTCCAAAGTGGAACGTGAAACACGGATTCGGTTGTTCCAAAATGAAACGCGGTTTCATTTTGGAACTGATTTTTAGCCGTTTATGCAATGACTGAAAAATATTTTTTACTCTATTCTATTGTATAACAGCAGGATACAAAATCCTGCCGTTTTTTTTCTGTTTGCGGAAAAGCATTTGTACTCATAGTTCATGTGCGCACACTGATCAAAGTGTATCATTCAAACAGAAAAAACATGAATTACCTTATATTGACAGAAACCGAGTTTTTCGGTCTTATAAACGGAAATGATGAAACAATCAATCTGAATGCCGCCTACGGGTGTTTTGTCAAGGCGGTTGTCGAACTGCTGTCCGATAACGATACGGACGGAGTAAAGATTGCACTGGCGTATGCCGAGAACGAACTGGAATATCACAACACGCAGTATCTTGCAGACGGAGTGAAAAGCCATACCGACCTGTTTGTCCGTAAAGCCTTGTCTTTTGTCCGCAAGATGCAAAAGCATGTCCCCTCCAATTGTCCGCAGGTGCCGCCACTATCCACCACCATTCACTCCGGATACGAAAAGAAAGAAGATGAAAGGAATACCCCGACCATGCGCTGGACGGGCAAGGCGTCCGACCTTGTTGAACTTATCTACGGTGTCAGCGAAATGGGCTGCATCAATGACGGCGAGACCTCACTGAAGGAAATTGCCGACTATTTCTACAAGGTGCTTGGTGTGCAGGCGAAAGGCTGCTACAACATATACAGCGACATCAAGATGCGGAAAAATGAAAGTAGAACCTATTTTCTCGACCGTGCAGCCGAGAAAGTGAACCGTAGGATGCAGATGGATGAGGAACGGGAACGGATGAGAAGGTAAACGAGAAAAGTCCGGTTTCCTGCAATTATCGGAAGAAAAAGACAACCTTTGCAAAAGCAATTAAAAGACAATAGATTATGGCAATAGAAATCAAACCCATTCCGGTGACCTGATACTGTCGCAAACCCGATAAACATAATGATATAAAAAAGAAAATCCGTAATACGACTGAATGTTCAAGCGTGTTACGGATTTTCCTTTTTTCGCCTATGGCGTGTTACTTGTTCTGCAAGAGGTATTGCAGTTCCGGGTCGGACTGTATGCGCTGCAACTCGTCGGCGACAATCTGCCGCACCTCTGCACGGATACGGTTGTAGTTCTCCTGAATCATCTCCTTCATGTGGTCGTTGCCGTCAGCATCGGTAAAGTCCGTGATGATGGGAATAGGCTTGTATGCCTGTTCCTCACGCTTCACTTTCTCGGCATCGACCACAATCTCACAATGGAAAATCTTCTGCTCAATGCGCTCGCTGAAATTGTCGGCGACGGCTCCCACGAACATGCCCTGCGTGAGCGTGGAAATCTTGCTCGCCGGAATCAGGCTCTCCATCTGCGTATTGATGGATGTGGACTTGTCCTCGCGATTGATGGTGATGCTCTGCCGCTTCTGCAAAATTTTGCCGAAACGTTCGGAAAGGGTCTTGGCAGTCTCGCCCACGACCTGCCCGGAAAAGATGTTGCCGACGGTGTTCATTACTACAGCGGCCTCCTTGTCGCCGTAGTCGCGCTTGAGCTGGGAGAAGTCCTGAAAGCCCAGCAGGGTGGAAACCTTGTTGCTCCGGGCAGTGGCAATCAGGTTGTCCAGCCCCTTGAAATAAATCGTGGGCAGCTCGTCGATGATGATGGATGATTTGAGCCTGCCCTTCCTGTTCACGAGCTTTACGATGCGCGAGTTGTACAGCCCCAATGCCGCCCCGTAGATATTCTGTCGGTCGGGATTGTTGCCCACGCAAAGGATTTTCGGCTCATCGGGGTTGTTGATGTCAAGCGTGAACTCGCTGTCGGACATGACCCAGTAGAGCTGCGGGGAAATCATGCGCGAGAGCGGAATCTTCGCCGAGGCTATCTGCCCGGCGAGCTGTTCCATCGCCCCGCCCTGCCATGCGTCCATGAACGGGGAAAGGTAGTTCTCCAGTTCGGGATAGCTGGTAAGGATGGGAAACAGGTCCTCGTAACGGCGGTTGAGCAGCTCGATGGCATGGGGAAAAGTACAATATTTGCCGTCTTTGTAAATTCTTAAAAACCAAATCACTGCGGCAAACAGGATAATCGGCGACTCCACGAAGAAGTCCCCTTGCTTCTGTACCCAACTTTTATTGAGATTAAGCATGATGGTATAGGCACTCTCGTAAGCATCGGTGATGTCCTCCATGAAGTCCGGGTGTATGGGATTGCAGCGATGGCTGCGGCGCGGGTCGTCGAAATTGATTACATAGAACTTCGGCTTGACCTTGTACCCGTCCGGGTGGTTCATCAGGTGGTTGTAGGCGATGGTCGATAAGTCGCTGAATTTGAAGTCATAGATATAAAGCGCGAAGCCCTTCTCAATCTGTTGTTTAATGAAAGAATTAACCACAGCATACGATTTTCCGCTGCCCGGCGTACCCAGTACGATAGAGGCACGGAACGGGTTTACCACGTTGATAAATCCGTCGTTCCACTTCTTCTTATAATAGAAGCGGGTAGGCAGATTGACGGAATACTCGTTTTCCATGAGGCGGGTCTCCTGCATGAAGCTCTCGTTCTCGACATTGAACACGTCTTCCATAAGGTTGGTACGCAAAAGGCGGCTCATCCACGTGCCCGCCATGAGCAGGCAGACATAGCCCGCCGCCATCGAAGCGGTATAGAAACCGGCTACCGCCTCCACCGGGAGCGGCAGGGACAATATCCACCAGTTAAGAAAGAACAGCACCAGCCCGGCTGAAAGCACCGCCCAAATTCGGTGCCAAGTGATTTTCTCCTCCTTGACACCCTTCGTGCCGAGGCACGAGAGCGCGAGCAGCAGAAGGGCAAAGAGTTTCGTATAGAGAATGTGATGAAACAGCCCGGTGGTGCGGTCAAAGTTCATCAGCACCCTGTCCACGACACCGATGTCGATGCCCCACAGCCTTACGGCTTCATAACAATACCAATAGAGGTGGATAACCATCAGAATAATGCTCACGGCACGGAGAAAATCCATGATTTTCGCCAGTGCCCTCAAATCGTCTTCCTGTTGTGACATAAATCTGTTTCTGTTTTTAAGTTGAACAATATCTCCACAAGGCATGGTACGGAGACGGGCATACATCACCCCGGACTTCATGGTACATGATGCCGGACTTGATGCAGGATGAAGTCCGACCTCATCCCCTCTGCCCTTGCGGAGGGATGAATTACAGCCCCAAACCCTTGCGGCGTTTCTTCCGTCTGCGTTTGAGGTCACGCTCGAAGGCGGCTTCCTCTGCCTGTGCACCCGAAGTGTCGCCGCCGAGCAAGCCCAAGCCGGAGGAATACCCCTCGCCATATTCCACGGCGGGACGGGTGTCGGGCTGCTGCCCGTCCACGGTAATGGTAAAAGGCATGGGCGGAGTACCGGCATAAGGCAGGGTAAAATGCTCCTGCAAGGCATTGGCGGAAAACTCCCTGCCCAAACGCGAGCCGTTGAGTACACAGCCTGTGCGGTGGTCAATGAAGGTCGCCCCGTAGATGCGCCCTTCTTCGGTATGGCGGAACACCACGTCCACGCCTTTCGCTTTGAGCAGGGCGACAAACTCCTCCCGGCGGTACGTCCGGGCGAGCGCGGCAGCGACGGTCTTGCGGGTCATATCCGCCAGATGCCTGTCGCGGATCTGCCCTTTGGAAAATTCAAACCTGCGCTGCACGGCTTCATAGCCGACGGACTTGCCGATGCGTGAAGCCTTGAAAGGATTGCCGGTCTTGTTGCCGACATCATCAGTAGCTGAATAGACCAGCCCGTGATACTCGCGTCCGTTCACCATGCCGCGGGCTTCCTCCACCGTGACATTATAGAGCGAGAGCAAGGCGCGGTATTCGCCCATTGTCTGGAACTTGTAGCCTGCCATGACCGCCTTGGTGACATTCGACACCTGCCGCTTCATGTCGACCTGCGATGTGTCCACTTTCCGTAAGGGATTGTCGGTGCGGAACTGGCGGCGGTCAGCCGTATGCAGCCCGTACTTCTTTTCCAGCTCGGAGGTGATGCACTTGCTGCGGCGGTGGATGAAATCACGGTTGAGCCGCCTGCCGTTTTCGTCCACATTGACGGAAACGATGTGCAGGTGGTGGCGGCTGATGTCCTCGTGTTTGAACACGAGGTAAGGCTGTTCACCATATCCCAGCCTGTCAAGATACTCGCGTGCGAGCTGTTCCAGCTCCGTGTCGGTCAGGCGGTCGTCGGGGTGCGGATTGAGCGAAATATGGATGACCTTGTTCCGCGTGCGTACCTGCTCCGGCATGAACCGCTTGAAGTCCCGCTCGGCACGTGCCACGTCCACCCGTCCGCTGCCATCGTCGAAGACCCGGTTCACGGCAAGGAGCCTGCCTTCGCCCTCGTTCACCTTCAGACCGTTGTAGGCGAGTGCGCCATACAATGATGTCCCCATGCTTATCTTCGCGACCATCTCTCCTCAAACTCTTTTGAAAGTTCCACGACCTGCCGCGTCAAGGCGGCCAGTTCCTTGGTGCATTGCTCCAGCTTGTAGAGCAATGCCATCGCCTTCTTTTCCGAAAAATGGCAGCGAAGCTCCCTGACCACTTGGTTGTAGTTGTTACCGACCATGCGGTACTGCGCATGGAAAGCGGAGAGCCTCGTGCAGTAGTCCAGCAGCG
>OJKC01000816.1_pt1 | contig 22954 bp, 20 predicted proteins | sample 1596401 | NCBI WGS metagenome assembly OJKC01 (sample SAMEA4350162, study PRJEB24818) | metagenome | biome: human; feature: gut; material: faeces | place: Denmark | collected 2013-09 | reverse complement strand
ATCTACTTCTGCACCATCTCCAGCGTGGACTGCGACGGGCGGGAAATCGCCATCAACTTCAACCTCGGCACCTCCGCCTTCAACACCGGCATCCACTACGACACACCCGGCGCTGCCGACGCCTAGCGCAGTCTGCAGATCACACCGGAACGCTATTACTCAAACCTGACCGTGGTGCCGGGCGTAGGCCCAAAAACCGCCAAAGCCCTTCTGACGCAGTTCAAGAGCGTGGGTGCGGTGAAGGAAGCCACCCCCGACCAGCTGGAAAACACCCCCGGTGTGGGCAGGCAGCTGGCGCAGACCATCTACGAATATTTTCATCAGGCATAAACACAAAACCGCCCCTCTTCGCTGGCGCAAAAGCCACGGAAGAGGGGCGCTTTCTGTTATGCAGGGCGTTATTCGTCAACGTTTAGATAAATCAGCCCTTTGGCGTAGAGATTCAGGATGCCGTTGGGACCGGTAGAGGTATAGCGTTTATCATATTCCTTATTGCCGATGCGTACAACGTTATCCGTGCGGGCGTCGGTCGTGTAGTCGGCGGGGTCGCCATCCAGATGCAGACGGATGCAGCGGGTTGCAGCGATACTGGCGTATTCCGCAATGGAAAGGTGATCGATATTGCACCCGCCAACAGGCAGCTCGACCAGCAGGTCGCGGGTCACGGTCAGGTTTTCGGCACGCAGACTGCCATTGGTCAGCGCAACAGTCAGCGTTTTCAGCTGCATGGGCGCAAGGCGGACATCGCCAGTCTCCAAGCTGATGATCAGCCGGGGGAGGGCGTCTGCCGGGATGGTGACGGTGAGCATGGCTTCGGGGGCATCCTCGGCTACCTGCCAGTTTTCCGGCATTTCAAAGGTCAGGGTAGTACGGCCATCCCCGCCGGTGGTGCGCAGAACGGGCGAATGCGGGAAGTTGTCGAACTGGAAGGTGGCGTATTTGTCCGAGGTGAGGGACGGATCGGTGACAAAGGTCACAGAACCGTAGTTCAGGCTGAGCTTCAACTCCTGATCCAGCTTTTCCAGCGGGATTTGCAGGGTGCTTTCCCCAAGGTCATCAGCAGGAATGGTGAGGGGTACGGTATCGGCCGGGACAGTGAGGTGGGTGCTGTTGCTCTCTTCCGGGACAGAGCTGCTGTCTGCTGCCGGAGACGCAGGTTCCACCGGCTGCACGGGGGTGGCTTTGGAGTGCTGGAAGAAAAAGCAGGCCAGCACCAGCACCGCCAGCCCGCCGCCCAGCACCATGCGCCAGCGGGAACGCGGGGTAGGAGATGCCGGGGCGGCAGAGGCGCCTTGCGGGCTTTGCTCGTCCAGAATCTTGCGGGCGACCTCCTCGGGGCTGCCCAGCTCTGCAATGGCGCGGGCTTCGTTTTCCGGCCCGGCGGCATCCAGATAATCTTCGTAATAACTCAAAGCGTCCTTGCGCTCGGCCTCCGGCAGGGGAGCCAGAAGCTGCTCCAGCGCAGCAAGAAATGCAGTACGGGTCATAGATCATTCCACCTCTCTGAAAAATGTGTCAATGGAAGAACGGTAGCGGCTCCACTCCTGGGCATAGGCGGCAAGCTGCTGCCGCCCGGCAGTGGTGATCTGGTAATAGCGGCGGTTGCGGCCATTGAAGGGCGCATCATAGACCGTGAGCAGTTGGTCTTTCTGCAGCCGGCGCAGCACCGGGTACAGGGTGGATTCGCTTAGTTCCAGCGTGTGGGTGACCTGTTGGGTGATCTTGTAGCCGTAGGTACCTTCCGGCTCCTGCGCCACCACGGACAGCACAATGGCATCCAGCAGCGCGGCACTGATGGGAAAACTCATGTGGGGACAACCTCCTTTCGATGTGGCGTGTTTCTATAATATTATATATCATATAATATTGCATGAGTCAATAGAGGAGCGTAAAAAATATGGCAGATAACAAAAAAGCTCCCCCTTTCGGGGGAGCTGGATGGAAACGAAGGGAGCAGACGGAGAGGGTCGAAGTTCTTAGTTCTCCGAAGAAATATCCTGCCCAAAGTACTTTTCGCCCAGAGCTTTCAGGGTGCCGTCGGCCCGCAGCTCCTCAATGGCGGTGTTGATGGCTTCCAGCAGGGAAGCGCTGTCGTCGCCCTTGCGCACCGGGATGGCCACATGAGAAGCGTCCTCGGTCTGGGCCACCAGCTTGAAGTCGGCCTCCGGATGCACATTCAGGTAGTCGTAGAAGGACACATCGGCGTTCAGGGTGGCGTCGATGCGGCCGGCGGTCAGCAGCTGGATGGTCTCTTCCAGCGTGTCGATGCCCTGCACGGTGGCACCATAGCTCTCGGCCAGCTCCATGTAGGTGGAAGCCAGGCTGTTGGCAGTGGTCTTGCCCTTCAGGTCCTCAAAGCTCTTGATGTCCTCGTTGTCCTTGCGCACGGCCAGTGCGGTGTGGATGTAGCCGTAAGGGGTGGTGAAGTCGTAGGTCTTGGCGCGCTCGTCGGTCACCTCGACGCCGTTGCACACGATGTCAAAGCGGCCTGCGTCCAGACCGGCGAACAGGCTGTCCCAGTCGCTTTCCACATACTCCGGCTCCACGCCCAGCTTCTCGGCGATGGCGCGGGAGACTTCCACGTCGTAGCCCACCAGGGTGTCGCTCTCGTCGTGGTAGCTCCAGGGCTGCCATGCACCTTCCAGTGCCACCACCAGCTTGCCGTTGGTCTGAATGGCGGCCAGCTGGTCGGCAGCGCCGGTGGAAGCAGCCGAAGAAGCCGCACCGGAAGCGGCAGCGCTGCTGCCGGAATTGGAAGAGCAGCCTGCCAGGGTCAGCACACCGGCGGCAGCCATCACACTCATCAGAGAAATAAAGGTTCTGCGTTTCATAGAAATATCCTTTCAGTTAAAATGTTTGTCTAGGCGGCCATCGGGGAGTTTCTCCGAGGACCGTCCGCTGGGGTGGGACCCTGTTGCCCGTAGGGCAATAGGGCGGGCGATGGAATGGCCTGCAACGGCAACGACCGCCGCCAGCGGCGGAAACAGGGAGTTGCTGTTGGGACAGCGGCCAGCAGAATGCAAGGCTCGCTCAAGGGCCGCCGCATGCGCTGGGAGCCGCAACCCGTATTCGTGTCCGAGGAGGAAGCTCCCCGATGACCGTATATCACTCCGTGTGGGCGATCTTTTGCAAAAAGGCCCGGGTGCGCTCCTCCTTCGGGTCGGCAAAGAATTCGCGGGAGGGAGCCTGCTCCACCACCACGCCGTTCTCCATGAACACCGTCTTGGAGGAAACGTTGCGGGCAAAGCCCATCTCGTGGGTCACCACCAGCATGGTCATGCCCTCTTCGGCCAGCTGGCGCATCACGCTCAGCACCTCGCCGGTCAGCTCCGGGTCCAGCGCACTGGTGGGCTCGTCGAAATAGATGATCTCCGGGTCGGTGGCCAGGGCACGGGCAATGGCTACGCGCTGCTGCTGACCGCCGGAGAGCTGGCGGGGGTAGTAGTCGGCCCGGTCGGCCAGACCCACCTTTTCCAGCATGCGGCGGCCGATGGCGTCGGCCTGCTCCCGGGGCATCCTGCGGGCCACGATGAGTCCCTCGGTCACGTTCTGCAGGGCGGTCTTGTTCCGGAACAGGTTGTAGTTCTGGAACACAAAGGCCGTCTTTTTGCGCAGCCGGGCGATGTCGGCCCGGCCTGCATGGGCCAGGTCAAAGGTCTCGCCGTCCAGCACCAGCTGGCCTGCGTCGGCGGTCTCCAGAAAATTCAGGCAGCGCAGCAGGGTGGTCTTGCCGGAGCCGGAAGGGCCCAGAATGGCCACCACATCGCCTTTTTCCACGGTCAGGTCCACGCCCTGCAGCACCGGCAGCTCGCTGACCACCTTGTGTGCACCGGGGCGCAGACCGGCTTTTGCGTAGGTGCGGAAGGTCTTGTGGACGTTCCGAATCTCCATCATTGCCATGGGTTCCACACTCCTTTCTTACTGGAAGCCCCGGGCGTTGAGCCGGTGCTCCAGCACAGCCTGCAGTTTGGTGATGACCGTGCAGAACAGCAGGTACACCACCGCCACCTCACAGTAGATGGGCAGGAAGATGTAGGTGCGGGCCGCCACGCGCTGACCGGCCATGAACAGCTCGGCCACCGTGATGTTGGACGCCAGCGAGGTGTCCTTGATCATGCCGATGAGGGAGTTGGACAGGGCGGGCACGGCGGTGCGCAAAGCCTGCGGCAGCACGATGCGGCGCATGATCTGCACCCAGCTCATGCCTACGCAGTAACCGGCTTCCAGCTGGCCCTGGGGCACGCTTTCCAGCGCGCCGCGCATGGTCTCGGCGCAGTAGGCACCCTCATTGAAGGCAAAGGCGATGACGGCGGCGGGGAAGGCGTCCAGCATGATGCCCAGGCTGGGCAGGCCGTAAAAGATGATGAACAGCTGCACCAGCAGCGGTGTGCCGCGGATGACCCAGATGTAGAACCGGGCGATCTGCCGCAGCACCGGCACGTTGGCGTACTGCACCAGTGCCACCACCACCGCGATGATCATGGCAAAAAAGAAGGACACCAGCGTCAGCGGGATGGTCATGGTAAGGCCGGCCGTCAGGATGCGGGGCAGGGCCTCCACCAGCACGCTGACCGTGCGGTTGGATAAAAGTGCTTCAAACATGAACGATCACAGTACCTCAAATACTCTCAGAAAACAACGGTGAATGTATTATACAACTTCGAGTATACTCAAAGTCAAGGGGTTTGCGGAAATTCCTACAAAACCTACCAGAATACTATAACATGAAACGTCCGGCGGTGCAAATGGTTTGCAAAAATCGCGTATTGTGAACAAAAACGGCCCAGCCGCTGCGGGAACTTTGTGCAATGCGGCAAGCCGGTTGACGCGGCAGGCGCTTTCGTGTACAATGGGCATAACAACGTGCACACCGGGTTTGCCGGTGCCGCGCAAATTCACCGGCGGCCCGGCTGCCGGTGCAAACGGAGGACACAAACGTGACGAAACGGAAGATTGGCGTTCTGGGTGCAGGTACCTGGGGCATGGCGCTGGCGCGGATGCTGACCGTCAGCGGCAACGAAGTGCAGGTGTGGTCGGCCATTGAGGCGGAGGTGGACAACCTCTCCACTACACGGGTGCACCCCAACCTGCCGGGCATGAAGATCCCGGCCGAGCTGCAGTTCACCAAGAGCATCGAGGAAGTGTGCACCGGCAAGGATGTGCTGCTGTTTGCAGTGCCGTCGGTGTTCGTGCGGGGCACCACCGCCAAGGCACGGCCCTATATCCCGGACGGTCAGATCCTTGTGGATGTGGCCAAGGGCATGGAGCCGGATACCTTATATACCATGACCGAGGTGATCGCCGACGAGCTGAACAGGGACGGCGGCCCCAAAAACTGCAGGCTGGTGGCCCTGAGCGGCCCCACGCACGCCGAGGAAGTGGCGCTGGACCTGCCCACCACCATTGTGTCGGCCTGCCCGGATGACGAGGCGGCCCGCTTTGTGCAGGATGTGTTCAGCAACACCTGCATGCGCGTGTACACCAACCCCGACATCAAGGGCGTGGAGCTGAGCGGTGCCCTGAAGAACGTGATCGCCCTGGGCGTGGGCATCTCCACCGGCCTTGGCTACGGCGACAACGCCCGCGCGGCCCTGATCACCCGCGGCATTGCCGAGATCGCTCGCCTGGGCGTGGCCATGGGCTGCAACATCCACACCTTTGCGGGCCTGGCCGGCATCGGGGACCTGATCGTGACGGCCACCAGCATGCACAGCCGCAACAACCGCGCCGGCATCCTCATCGGCAAGGGCGAGAGCCCGGAGCAGGCCGTGAAGGAAGTGGGCATGGTGGTGGAGGGCATCAACGCCCTGCCCGCCGCCATGGAGCTCGCCGCCAAGTACAACGTGGAAATGCCCATCGTGCAGACGGTGAACGCCATCGTCAAGGAGGGCATGAGCGCCAGCGACGCGCTGCGCACCCTGATGGACCGCAACCGCAAGAACGAGATGCCCCAGGGCTACGAGAACATATAAGAATTGATACCGGAAAGGCACAGCTGTTCTGAGAACGGCTGTGCCTTTTTGCGCTTTGCGTGCAGAGCCTATATTTTCAGAAACGACCCGGCAGAATGCAGTAAGAATCATTCAAAATTTTTACAGAAATCAGACACAAAAGGGTAGAAGGTCGGGAAACTTTCTGCTATACTGAAACTATGAGCGCACTGCGCCCGACAGAAACAGGAGGGGATCTTATGCCGTCAACTTATGCGCACCGCCGCTTCGGCGCGGATGTTCTGCAGCAGCTGCCCGCAGCCCTGCAGGATCAGATCGGGAAAAACCGGGCCCTGTTCGACGTGGGCCTGCACGGGCCGGATCTGCTGTTCTACTATCATGCTGCCAAGTCCAACCCCGTGAGTGCCCTGGGCAACGCCATGCACGAGCAGCCGGGCCGGGTGTTCTTTGAGCGCGCCCGGGGCGTGGTGCAACAGGCAAAGGACCGGGACGCCGCGCTGGCCTATGCGCTGGGGTTCGTGTGTCATTTTGCGCTGGACAGCACCTGTCACCCCTATGTGGAGGCCTACACCCGCCAGAGCGGAGTGAGCCACTGCGAAATCGAAACCGAGTTCGACGACATGCTGCTGCGCCGGGACGGCCATGACCCGAAGAGCTTCTTCACGGCCAGCCATATCCGGCCCACGGCGGAAAATGCCCGGGTCATCGCGCCCTTCTACGAGGGCCTGACCGGCCTGCAGGTGCTGGACGCCCTCAAGGGGATGATCGCGATGCACCGGCTGCTGCAGCCCTCCGGCGCGGTCAAGCGCTGGGTGGTGCTCACCGGCATGAAGGCAGTGGGCAAGTACGACGTGCTCCACGGCCTTGTGGCCAACCCGCAGCCCAACCCGCAGTGCACCGAGAGCAATGAGAAACTGGATGCCCTGTACCAGCAGGCCATTCCGCTGGCGGTGCGGCTGATCGAAGCCTATGCGGAAACGCTGGACACGGACACCCCGCTGGACAAGGCCTATGACCACACCTTCGGGGAATTCTGAGGGGCGGCCAGCAGGAGGTCAGAGAAACTCCCTGCCGTTCAGACAACTGGGAAAAGAGAGTGCACCGCACGGCGGTGCGAGAGGAACAAGAATGCAAAAGAAAAAATTTAAGGTCACGCCGCTGGAGCGTGCGTGGATCCTGTACGATGTGGGCAACTCGGCCTTTGTGCTGATGATCGCAACGCTGGTGCCCATCTTCTTCAATGCGCTGGCGGAGGCCGGCGGCGTGAGCAAGGTGAACTATCTGGCCTACTGGGGCTATGCAAGCTCGGTGGTCACGGTGGTCACCGCCGTGCTGGGGCCCATTCTGGGCACGCTGGCCGATACCAAGAATTTCAAAAAGCCCATCTTCATGCTCTGCCTGTTCGTGGGTGTGCTGGGCTGCTGTGCCATGGGCGCGGCCCGCACCTGGCTGCCGTTCCTGGTCATCTTCATCGTGGCCAAGATCGGCTTTTCGGGCAGTCTGGTGTTCTACGACTCCATGCTGGGCGATGTGACCACCCCGGAGCGGATGGACATGGTGTCCTCCCGCGGCTATGCCTGGGGCTACATCGGCAGCTGTGTACCCTTTGTGGTGTGTCTGGCGCTGGTGCTGGGCAGCGGGGCCATCGGCATGAGCCAGATGACCGCCCTGACCATTGCACTGTTCATCACGGCGGCGTGGTGGCTGGTCACCACCCTGCCGCTGCTCCGGCGCTACCGGCAGGTCAACTATGTGGAGGTGGAGCAGCACGCCATCCGGCAGAGTTTTGTGCGCATCGGCCACACCCTGAAGCACCTCTATGAGGACAAGCAGGTGTTCTGGTTCCTGCTGGCGTTCTTCTGCTACATCGACGGCGTGTACACCATCATTGATATGGCCACGGCCTACGGCACGGCCCTGGGTCTGGACACCACCGGCCTGCTGCTGGCGCTGCTGGTCACCCAGATCGTGGCCTTTCCCTCGGCGCTGATCTTCGGCCGGCTGAGCGCAAAATACCCCTCCAGCCAGTTGATCCCGGTGTGCATCGCGGCCTATACCGGCATTGCGGTGTTTGCTTTCTTCCTCACCCAGCAGTGGCAGTTCTGGGTGCTGGCCGTGCTGGTGGGGATGTTCCAGGGCGGTGTGCAGGCACTGAGCCGCAGCCACTTTGCTAAGATCATCCCGGCGGAAAAATCCGGCGAATACTTCGGCCTGTTCGACATCTGCGGCAAGGGGGCATCCTTCCTGGGCACCATGATCGTCAGTGTGGGCAGCCAGCTCACCGGCAGTGCCAACGTGGGCGTGGGCAGCATCGCGGTGCTGTTCGTCATCGGCTTTGTGCTGTTCCGGGTGTCGTGCCGGACGGAACACGCCAAGCAGGTGTAACACACGTTTTTTCAAAAGGCTCCTCTGTGCATGCACAGGGGAGCCTTTTTGGGTTATTGTTTACAAACCGGCAATTGTGTTTTGGAACGGTGAATGATACAATAGGGCCAGACCAAAAACACAAAGGAGAATAAAGCGATGAAGCAGGTTCCCGGTTATACCCTCGTCCGCACAGAGGACTGCCCCGAGCAGCACGGTACCCTGACCGTGCTCACCCACGACGTGAGCGGGGCCACCATCCTGCTGGTGGAAAATGAGGACAACAACAAGGCCTTTGGCATCGGGTTCGGCACCTTCCCCTCCGATGACACCGGCGTTTTTCATATTCTGGAGCATTCGGTGCTGGCCGGAAGCGAAAAATACCCGGTCACCTCGCCGTTTCTGCAGCTGCTCAAGAGCAGCATGGCATCCTTCCTCAATGCCATGACCTTCCCGGATAAGACCGTGTACCCCTTTGCCACTCCCAACGAGACGGATTTCAGAAACCTGATGGACGTCTACCTGAACGCGGTGTTCTGCCCGCTGGCCATGGTGGACAGGGCTGTGTTCGAGCAGGAGGGCTGGCACCGGGATGCCGACGGCACCGTGAGCGGCGTGGTGTACAACGAGATGCAGGGGGCCCTTGCCACCCCGGACGCTCAGCTGCAGAATGCGCTGGAGCGTGCCATGTTCCCGGACACGGCCTATGGCTTTGTGTCCGGCGGCGACCCGGAGAGCATCCCGGCGCTGACCTATGAGAAATATCAGCGGGTGTACCGCCGCCACTACAGCGCGGACAACTGCTGCATCACCCTGTACGGCAAGATGGACATGGCCGAAAAACTGGAAATGCTGGACCGCGATTACCTGTCCCGGATGCCCAGGACCACCACCCGCCCCCGCCTGACGGTGCAGGACGAGCAGCCGGGCACCTGCGTGGAGCTGCCCTGTTACACCGAGAATCCGGAGCCGGACGAGGTGCAGTGCGCACTGGCCTGGTACACCGGTGCCTTTGCGGACCGGGAACGGCAGCTGGGTGTGGAGATCCTGCTGGACGTGCTGCTGGGCACCAACAATTCGCCCCTGAAAGCGGCCCTGCTGGCCGAAAAGCTGGGTGCGGACATCGACATGGGCTTTGATGACAGCACCCTGCAGCCCACGCTGGAGCTGGTGCTGCGGGGTGCCACCGAAGAGAGCGCCCGCAAGTTTGCCCCGGCGGTGCGCAAGGCAGTGGATGACGTACTGGCCCGGGGCATCCCGCAGGAGCTGCTGCTGGCCTCGCTGAATTCGGCAGAGTTTGCCTCGCTGGAGCGGCCGGGCAGCCTGCCGGACGGCGTGCTGGACGCCATCAACGCTTCCACGGGCTGGCTGCACACCGGGGATCCCGCCCTGCTGCTGCACACGGACAAGCTGTTTGCCTCCCTGCGCAGCAAGATGGCGGACGGCTGGTTCGACGAGCTGCTGCGCAACCTGTTTGCCCCGGCTCCGGTGCAGGTGCTGCAGGTGCCCACCCTGCCCAAGAAGCAGGAAGGGACACAGGTCCCGGCCCGCACCGACGCCAAACTGGTGCTGGATCATCCGCTGACCGTGGCCGACCTGGGCGAAGGTGCCCCCAGCGCGGCCGGGCAGACCGAGCAGGTGGCCGGTGCCACGGTGCTGCGCCACCCCTCGGCGGGCAGCCTGTACCTGAATTTCTACTATGACCTGGGCCATGTGGCCCCGGAGGACCTGCCGTATCTGGACCTGCTCACCGATGTGCTGGACGAGCTGGACACGCCGACCCACACGGCCCAGCAGCTGAACACCCTGCGCAGCACCTGGCTGGGCGACAGCCGCGTACTGCTGGACTTCTGGACCGGCCGGCAGGAGGGCGCACCCTGCCATGCCAAACTGACCATGAGCCTGAGCCTGCTGGAACGCAGCCTGCAAAAGGCCGTGAAGCTGGGCGGCGAATGGCTGTATGACACGCAGCTCACCGGCCCGGCGGCGGAAGCCGCCTTTGCCCGGGTGCTGAGCCAGCAGAAACTGAACATGGAACAGCAGTTCATCCAGCAGGGCAACGCCTATGCGGCGGTCCGTGCCAGTGCCCACTACAATGTGGAGAACGCGGCCAGCGAGCGATGCAGCGGCGTAAGCTATTATCACTTCCTGTGCGATCTGCTGGAAAAGGCCGACTGGGCAGGCCTTGGCGCAAAGCTGGAAACCCTGCGGGCCCAGGTGCTGCAGCACGCCCAGCTCACCGTGAGCCTGCACGGCTCGGAGCAGGCGCTGGACACCTTGCGCACCCTGCTGCCGGGCAGCCGGTTTGCGGCGCAGGAGCGCGACGCGGCGCAGCCCTATGCGGAGCCGCTGACCCCGCCGGTGAACGAGGCCTTTATTATTGACGGCGGCGTGAACTACGCGGTGCAGGTGTGGCCCATGGAGCGCCGCAGCGACCGCAAGGTGCTGGCCCGCGTGATGAGCTACGAATACCTGTGGCACAACATCCGCGAGGTGGGCGGCGCCTACGGCACCGGCATGCTGTCGTCGGACGGCGTGGAGTACCTGTACACCTACCGGGACCCCCATCTGACCGAGAGCTACGACACCTTTGCCAAGGGCCCGGCGGAGCTGGCCGCCCGCGATTACACCGAAAAGGACCTGAACGACCTGATCGTGGGTGCCGTGGCCAAGCTGGACACGCCCCGCAAGCCCCGCGCCGAGGCACGGGAGCTGGACCGGCAGTATTTCTGCGGCATCACCGAAGCAATGAAGGCTGCCGACCGCAAGGCCCTGTGTGCCGTGGACGCAGCTCTGCTCAAAGAGCAGGCCGCCGGTCTGGCCGATGCCATGGCTGCCGGTGTGAAGGTGACCTTTGGCAGCAGGGATGCGGTGGAGACCGCAGGCTCCCTGTTTGACCGCGTAGAGACCCTGTAACGAAAACAAACCAATGAAGCCCCGGCACAGTGTGGAATGTAGACTGTGCCGGGGCTTGTTTTGTGCGAAAAATCAGAAGGCACCCTGATAGTATTCCAGCAGGATGCAGCCGGTGCGCAGGACATTGCGCACGGCGGCATTGTCCAGGTCCAGCTGCAGCAGGGTGCGGATGCGCTGCAGCCGGTACACCAGCGTATTGCGGTGGATGAAAAGCTGCCGGGCCGTGGCATGGAGGTTCTGCTCCTGCAGCAGGTAGACGCACAGGGTGTGCAGCAGGGCGGTGCTGTGGGCCTGGTCGTACTCCTGCAGGCGGCGCAGCATAAGGCCACCGTTTCATGAACGAGGGCACCTGGGTGCAGGGCAGGAGCATGAATGTCATGCATCAGACCGGCAACGTTGCATGGTCCATCTTTGATGCAGACTACGGCAAGTACAACCGCATGTCTCTGGAAAACGGCACCGGCGGCGGCATGTTCTGGGACACCATGAGCGCAGCCATCGGCCAGGAGTTCACCGATGACGATGTGACCTCCATCGTGGAGAGCGACATCGCCGTGGGCAACACCGTCAAGGCAGACAGCATCGAGGAGCTGGCCGCTCTGATCGGCGCACCCGCCGATGTTCTGAAGGAGACCATCGACCGCTACAACGAGCTGGTCACCAAGGGCGCCGACGATGACTTCCACAAGCCGGCCGACTTCCTGTACCCGGTGGTCAAGGCTCCGTTCTACGCTGCTAAGGTGGGCGTTGCCCTGCTGGCTGTCGTGGGCGGCCTGTCGGTCAACACCGACCTGCAGGTCCTGGACGACGAGAAAAAGCCCATCGAGGGTCTGTACGCCACCGGCAACACCTCCGGTGACCTGTACGCCATCGACTACCCCATCAACATGGCCGGCAACTCCAACGGCCGCTGCGTGATCTGGGGCTACCTGCTGGGCAAGACCATGGCCAAGGCCACCGCTTCCGGCGAGGCTCTGACCAGCCGTGATGAGCTGGCCGACCTGGCAAAGGACGAGAACGGCATCGTGGCATCCGACACCGTCTATAAGGACGGCAGCTACACCGGTACCGGCAAGGGCCGCGGCGGCGACATGGAAGTGACCGTGACCATCACCGACGGCAAGATCTCGGACATCGTGGTCAACTCCCATGCCGAGTCCTCTGACATTGGCGCACCGGCTCTGGACAAGCTGATCCAGAACGCCATTGCTGCCAACAGCGCAGAGATCGACGGCGCTTCCGGCGCTACCATGACCTCCGACGGCTTCCGTGAGGCTGTGGCACAGGCTCTGGCAAAGGCACAGTAAGGCTTTATAAAAAAGAACCCCGGGGACGGGCAGCGCAGGACGCTGCCCGTCCCCTTTTTGCGCAAAAAAAGCGGCGTCCGCAAAAAGCAGACGCCGCAGGAAAAACAGGAAATGCCGCGCAGAAGGATCAGTTCTTGCGGGCAATCATTTCGGTGTAGGCCAGCACCAGCGGGCCGACGCCCTTGGCGTCGTTGCACACCACCGGCTCGCTGAAGTAGTAGGCCAGAGAGCCGTCGCGGTGGTCCTTGCCGCCCAGACCGGCCACCAGGCAGATGCCGCCCAGCTGCAGGCTGCCGTCGGGGTTCTTGGACAGATACTTGTCGCAGGTGCCGTAGAAGGCCTTTTCAGCCCAGGCTGCCATCCGTTTGGGCAGGTAGCCCAGGCGCACGCCCTTGAGCACCGCGTAGGCAAACAGGGCAGTGCCGCTGGTCTCCAGATAGTTGCCCTCCACGCCGGGGTGGTCCATCACCTGCCAGAACATGCCGGTCTCCTCGTCCTGGAACTTGTGCACGTCCTCGATGGTCTGCTTGAGCATGGCCATGATGCCGCGGTACTCGTTGTACAGCTGCTCGTCCATGCGCTCCAGCACGTCCACCATGGCCACCATGAACCAGCCCATGGCGCGCAGCCAGAAGTTGGGGCTGCAGCCGGTGACGGGGTCGGCCCAGTACATCTGGCGGCTCTCGTCGTAGCCGTGGTAGTACAGGCCGGTGGTTTCGTCCCGCATGTGCTTTTGGATGTTCATGAACTGCTTGTAGCTGTCGATGCAGCCCTGCATCTTGTTGTAGCGGGTCTCATACTCCATGTAGAAGGGCTGGGCCATATAGGTGCCGTCCAGCCACACCTGCCAGGGATAGATGTCCTTGTGCCAGAAGTTGCCCTCCTTGGTGCGGGGCTGGGTGAGCAGCTGGCTGCGGATTGTGTCGATGGCCTTGCGGTACTTCTCGTCCCCGAAGATGTCGTACAGGATGAACAGGTTCTTGCCCTGATTCACGTTGTCCAGGTTGTACTCCTTGGGGTCGTAGGTCTTGATGGAGCCGTCCTCCTGCACAAAGTAGTCGATGAAATCTTTGGAAAAGTCCAGATACTTTTTGTCTCCGGTGGTGTGGTACAGGCTCAGGCAGGCGGTGATCATGCAGCCGTCGATGTAGTTCCACTTGTTGGGCTTGCCGCTGCGCACCTTCTCGATGTTCCACATGGGTGCCTCGGCGCTGGAATTGGCGATCAGGTAGTCCACATAATCGCCCAGCATGGACAGGATCTCTTCATGGGTCATGGCATTAGTCCTCCTCAAAATGGCCGACGTTGACAAAGTGCAGGCGCTCGCCCTCGTAGCCCTCGATCTTCACGTTGTGCAGGTCGATCTCCTTGACGTTCTCGGCGTAGATGGCCAGCTTCTTCACCAGCGGGCGGTTGTCGGCCATGGCGGCCTGACCGGCCTCGGCGTTGGGGTCAAAGGTGATGGTCACGTTTTTCATGGAAACGCGCTCAATGGGCTGCTCCGGCAGGCCGTCGAAGTAGCAGCCGGCAAACTGTGCGTCGGTGGCTGCGATGTCCTCCATGGTCAGGCTGCCCAGTTTGGGGGTGTACTCGTCCACCGGCATGGCGTCGCGGCACTGCACATAGGGGCCGTGGCCGTCCGGGTCGCAGAAGTAGAACATATTGATGACGAAGGGTGCCTTGACCCCGCGCATCTCCACGTTGCGGAACACCAGCCCGTCGATGACGGCGGTGTTGCCGCGGCCGCGGCGGGTCTTGACCCGCAGACCGCGGTCGGTGTGGTCCATCAGGCACTGGGTGACCACCATGTCCTTCACGCCGCCGCTCATCTCGCTGCCGATGACGATGCCGCCGTGGCCCTTGTCCAGCAGGCAGTTGCGGATGATGGTGTGCTCGCAGCTCTTCTTGAGCTTCATGCCCAGGAACACCTTGCTGGCCTTCATGGCAATGCAGTCGTCACCCACATGGATGTTCACGCCGATGATGCGGGTGTACTCGCAGCTTTCGGGGTCGATGCCGTCGGTGTTGGGGGCGTTGTAGGGGTTGTTGATGTTGAAGTTGAGCAGGTCGAGGTGCTTGACGAAGATGGGGTGGATGGTCCAGGAGTAGCTGTTCTGCACCGTGATGCCGTGCAGGCAGACCTTTTCGCTGTCCACCATGGCCACCGCACGGGGACGCCAGGCGATGCGCTTGATCTTGGGGTCCACCCACCAGTCGCCGTTCTGGGCGTCACAGTCCAGGGTGCCCTCACCGGTGACCACGACGTCGTGCACCTGGGTGATGTTCAGCAGGCCGGCAAAGCTGTTCAGCGGGTTGCCCTCCCAGCCGGTCAGGTAGTACTCGTCCACCTCGTTCTCGCTGGGCAGTACGCCGGGCAGGATGGGGTAATGGGTGCGGTCGTTGTCGCCCAGCAGAACGGCACCCTTTTCCAGATACAGGGTGGTGTTGCTCTTCAGGAACAGGCTGGCGGTGCGGTAGCGGCCGGCGGGCACATACACGGTGCCGCCCTTGGGGCAGGTGGACAGAGCGGCCTGCAGCTTGCCGGTGTTGTCGGTCTCGCCGTCGGCCACCAGGCCGTAGCGGGATGCATCCACAAAGAACGTTTCAGCCTCGGTGACAAAGGTCAGGCTCAGGGTCTCGCCCTCGGCCTGCACGCCCACGGTGTACTCGGTACCGGGCAGCAGGGAGAACAGGGAGAACACATTGGTATTGCATGCTTCGTAGACAGTCTTGCCGTTCAGGGTAACGACGAACGGGTGGGCCGGACGGAAGCACAGGCCGTTTTCCAGCTCGAACACGGCACTGCGGGTCATGGAACGGATAAGGGACAGGTTCATGAGAAAACCTCCTGATAAATGGTTTTGGCTTGCCCGCACCGGGCGGACATGATATGATAAAAAGAAAAGCGGGTGTGCGCGGAGGACGTTAAAGAATGAAGGCAGAACAGGAAAAGATCAGTGCAAAGGTCCGGGCAGTGTCGATGCACCTGAACGGCGGCAAGCTGCAGCTGCCCGCCGAAGAGGAGAGCTGCTACGTTGTGCTGGTGGCAGAGAGCGGCTGTACCCTGCAGTACGCAGAGCAGACCATGCTGCTCAACCCGGGCAGTGCGCTGCTGCTGGGACCCGGCGGCGGCTGCATCCAGCAGACGGGCAGTGCGGCACCGGAGCTGGTGGGCTGCAGTTTCCCGCTCAGTGCCCTGCACGAGCTGCGCACCCAGACCCAGCGGGATTTTTCCCGGCTGTTTGAGCCGGAGCAGTCTGCTGTGCTGTACGGTTCCGTGCAGTGGAACAGCCGCCTGCGCACCCTGCTGGAGCTGATGCGCACCGCCATGGAAGAGCCGGATTACCCGGGCGCGCTGTACCTGCTGCTGGTGCTGCATTACATCGAGCAGGAATGCATCGCGGAGAGCAGCGCGGTGGCCCGACCCCACAATAAGACGGTGGAGCGCATCTGTGCGTATCTGGCCGCCAACTACCGCCAGAAGTTCTCCCTCAGCGAGGTGGCAGCGCGGTTCTACCTGTCGCCCTACTACCTCAGCCGCCTGTTCAAGCGGGTGACGGGGCAGTCCATCGTGGACTACATCAACAACCGCCGCATCGAGGCGGCCCAGAAGCTGCTGGAAACCACGGAACTGAGCATCAGTGCGGTGGCCGAGCAGACCGGTTTTGCCAGTGCGGCCCATTTCCGCCGTGTGTTCCACGAGGTGATGGGCACCGGGCCGCTGCAGTACCGCAAGGCACATAAGAAATGATGGGTTTTCCTGCGGAAAACAGGGTGCAGCCCAGCGGGCTAGGATGTCTGCCTGCGGCAGAAGAGATATGCCTCACGGCACAATGTTGTGCAGCGTGCAGCATGTTCCGGAAGGGGATACATCATTCACAAATAAAACACCCCCTGTGCCCTCTACGGGAACGGCACAGGGGGTGTTGTTTGCATCAGATGCTCTTTGCGCAGCGGGACAGGGGCTTAGCCCTTGACGGCACCAGCAGAGATACCTTCAACGAACTGGTCCTGTGCACAGAAGAAAACGATCAGCTGCGGCAGGATGGAGATCAGGGACAGCGCCAGGATCTTGTTCCAGGCAAAACCGGTATCACCGTCCATGGACAGCTTCACGAACAGGGACATGGGGTACTTGCCGGGGGTGCTGACGTAAAGCAGCGGGCCCATGAAGTCGTTGCAGCTCCACATGAACTGGAACAGTGCGCAGGACACCAGAGCGGGTCCCAGCATGGGCACGATGACCTTGTACAGGGTCTGGAAGGAGGAGCAGCCGTCGATGGCTGCGGCCTCGTCCAGGTCACGCGGGACATTGCGCATGAACTGGATCAGCTGGTAGACGAAGTAGGTCTCAGTAGCAAAAGCGCAGTGGACCCAGATAGCCAGGTAGAAGGGGCTGTCCAGCCAGCCGAACTTGTTGTACAGCAGGTACTGCGGCACGTTCAGAACGACCTGGGGCAGGAACAGGGTGGCCAGCATGATGTTGAACAGCAGCTTACGGCCGGGGAAGTCGAAACGGCCAAAACCATAAGCGGCAACACAGGCGGACACGACGGTGCAGATCACCTTGGGCAGCACATAGCTGTAGGTGTTGAGCATGGCCTGCAGGATGTTGATGGAGCCGCCGAAGTTGTTCAGCGCGTTCCGATAACCATCCAGCGTGGGTTTCTTGATCCACAGGCCGATGCCTGCAAAGATCTCGCTGTTGTCCTTGAAGGTGGCACTGATCATCCACAGCAGGGGGTAGATCATGATGATGCCGACCAGGATCAGGACGAAATACTTAAAGAAGGTTGCGATTTTGTTCGATGCGCTCATTCCCATACTGGTCACCTTACCTTTCGTCAGAGTAGTAGACCCACTTCTTCTGGCTGGTGAATGCAATGATCGTCAGGACGCAGACGATGATGAACATGATCCATGCCAGAGCGGATGCCATACCCATGTCATACGACTTGAATGCGTAGTTGTAAACCAGCAGAGAGATCAGCGTGGTGGAACCACGGGGGCCGCCGTTGGTGATGATGTACGGGCCATTGAACTCCTGGAATGCCTGGCAGATCTGAGTGACCAGGTTGTAGAAGATGATGGGGGTGATCATCGGGACGGTGATGGAGAAGAACTGACGCCACTTGCCGGCGCCGTCGATGGTGGCGGCCTCGTACAGGTCTGCGGGCACGCCCTTCAGAGCGGCCAGGAACAGCACCATGGCAGAGCCGAACTGCCAGATACGCAGGAAGCAGATGATCCACAGCGCGTAGTGGGGGTCGCTCAGCCACTCCGGGCCCTGCACCAGACCGAAGGTCACGGCACGCAGCACGGTGTTGAGCAGGCCGTCCTTGCTGAACACAGCCTTCCACAGCACGGCGATGGCAACGGAGCCGCCGAGGATGGAGGGAATGTAGTACACGGTACGGAACAGGTTGACGCATGCAATCTTGAAGTTCAGGATGTATGCGATGAACAGGGCGAAGATCAGCTTCAGGGGCACGGTGATGAAGGCGTACTTGAAGGTGATGATCAGTGCCTTGGTGATCTTGGTGGTGGTAAAGGCGGTGATGTAGTTCTGCAGGCCGACGAAGGTGGTGCCGGACTTGAAGAAGTTCATATCGGTGAAGCTGTAGTACAGCGACTGACCGAAGGGGAAAGCCTTAAAGACCACAAAGCCGATGATCCAGGGGATCAGGTACAGGATGCCCTGATACTTGTCCAGCCACTTCTGGAACGGAGTGCGCCCGATAACCGGGGCGTTGCTTTCTTTCATCTGGGAAATCCTCCTTTTTAAGGAATTTCGGAGCAGGTCTGAAAAAGATCTGATACAATTTTGTCAGAAATTTGTAATACATCTCTGATAAAAAAAGGGGCATCTGCCGTTTGGGCGACAGGTGCCCCGGGGATCAGATCAAAGCGTTGGGGAGAAATCAGGCGATGGTGTAGCCGACAGACTCCATGCCGTCCAGCAGGCCGTTGACAGCCTCTTCGGGGGTCTCGTCGCCGTAGTCGATGTTATCGAACACTTCCTGATAGATGCCGGTGCCGGAAGCCTTCAGGTCGTTGTTCTCGAACAGGGGATCCAGCTTGTTGGTGGTGAAGGCCATGACCTTGGCGTTTGCATCAGCAACCAGATCCTTGACAGCGCCGGCAGCCTGAGCGTAACCCAGACCAGCCTTGGAAGCGGGGATGCCGCACTCAGAACCCATGATGGAAGCGCCCTTCTCCTCGTTCAGCAGGAACTGGATCAGGGTAGCAGCCTCAGCAACATGCTCGCAGGTCTTGGTGATGGCCAGGCCCATGGAAACCTTGGAGAAGCCGCCGTTGTAATCGCCGAACTTGATCTCCTCGCCGACGGTGAAGCCGTCCTTGTTGTCGTCATCCAGAGCGGAAGAGTACTTGGTGGCAGCGGAATCCCACTCGAAGATGCCTGCGATCTTACCGGTGATCCACTCGTTGGACTGGTGGGTAGCGGTGTCGGAGTTTGCGGAGTAGTAGTCCTTCAGATTCATCATGACGTGGCCATCGACCAGGCTCTTGATGAAGCTCAGGCCCTCGGCGATCTCGTCCTCGGTGTAGTTCAGGGTAGAGGTGATGGGGTCTGCCCAGTCCTTGCCGTACTTGGACTCGAGGTAGAACACCATCAGGATCATACGGTCGTAAGCGCCCAGGTGCATGGGATAGTAGTCAGCGCCCAGCTTGTCCTGGAAAGCCTTGCCGGCTGCCATCAGGTCATCCAGAGTCTTGGGGACTTCGGTGATGCCGGCCTTATTAAAGGTGGTCATGTTCCAGAAGAAGATACGGCCGGTCATGGAAACGGGCACGCACTGCTGGGAGTTTGCAACGTAGCAGGCATCCATGGCAGCCTTGTCCCACTGGGTCAGATCCAGGAAGTTGGACACGGTGTTCAGGTCCACGAACTTGCTGCCGTCAGCAGAGTAGTTGTACAGCCAGTTCCAGTTCACCTGGCACACATCCTGTGCGTTGCCGGCGATGAAAGCGGCAGCCATCTTCTCTTCCCAGCCGGACCATGCGGCGAAGGTGGGCTCGATGGTGATGTTGCTGTGCTCAGCCTGGAACTCCTTGATGGCGTTCTGGTAAGCCTCGTGACGGCTGTCGCCGCCCCACCAGCTGATGGTCATGGAAACAGGACCGTCCGACAGGGCCAGGCTCTCGTCTGCGGAAGCAGCGGGAGCGGATGCCACGGAAGAAGAGGCTGCAGTGCTGGAAGAATTGCCGCCGCAGGCAGCCAGCAGACCAGCTGCGCCCACAACGCCAGTGACCTTCATGAAATCACGACGGGAAATTGCCTTGCTCATTTTTGTTCTCCTCCTAAAGATGATCAAAAACATCGTCTTGCACGGGGGTTCTGCACACACCCCGTTGTATACAATTATGATAACAAAAGGCGGACAAAAAAGAAAGACGCAAATTGTGGTTATGCAACTCAAAAACGTACAAATATTGCTCTGTTTTCCGCGCCGGATTTGACGCCATTGCTGAAATGAATAAACTTCGGGCGAAAAACTGTGCAACATGTATACTTCAACAGGTTGCATAGAAAATGGGGATGCAGGATGGAAAGAACAGCAAAATTTGCAATAATTCTGTAAACATTTGCATCCTGCGCCTGAGAAAAAGCAGAGCGTGTCCCAGCGGTGTGGGTGCAAAAGGCCGGTGCCGGACGAAAAAATGACTGATATATCAATTGCGCAAAAAAAGTGCGCCGGTGCCCTTGAGTGATATATCAGTCTGCACCGGAGCCGGGCGGCTTTGCGGGAGAAATAAGAGCAGCAAATATACGACGTCGGATGTCTGATAAATCCAACAAAAACCGCCGCACAGAAGTCTGTGCGGCGGCTGACGGAACAAAGTGTGTTATTTGCGGCCTGCGTAAAAAGCCCGCCGCGCGCGGAAGTAGCACTGCGGGCACATGCTGACGTACTGAACGTCGTTTTCCAGGTCGATGGCCACCTGTTCGCCCTCAAAGACGAACTGGCCGTTCACCTTGCGGCAGTTGCAGATGGCCTTGCGGCCGCAGGTGCAGATGGTTTTCATCTCTTCGATGGTGTGGGCCAGCTCCAGCAGGCGGGTGGAGCCAGGGAAGCCCCGCAGCGAAAAGTCGGCCCGCAGGCCGTAGCAGATCACCGGGATGTTCAGGTCTACGGTGACCATGAACAGCTGCTCGGCCTGCTCTGCGGTAAAGAACTGGCTCTCGTCACACAGCACGCAGGCCAGCTTGGTGGCCTGGCTGGCTTCGCGCACCACCTCGAACACATCCATGTCCGGGCGGATCAGGCGGTCGGCCTTGCGGTGCACGCCCAGGCGGCTGACCAGTTCGCCGCCGCCTTTGGTGTCCACCTGCGGCTTGAGGATCAGCACCTGCATGCCCTGCTCTTCATAGTTGTGGGCCACCTGCATCAGGGCTGTGCTCTTGCCGCTGTTCATGGCACCATAGCGAAAATACAGTTTTGCCATGGCGTCACTCCTGGTTGCGCAGGCGGTAGCCCAGGCTCATCAGGCTGTCGCCCAGGTGAACGTTCTCCACTACCACATCAGGGTAGGGAACGGAGAGGTCGTAGTGGGAGAAGTTCCAGAAGCCCTCGATGCCCAGATCCACCAGACGGCCGCTGACCTGTTCCGCACCGTCGCGGGGCACACAGAGCACGGCCACCTTGGGGTGGTGCTCGGCGCAGAAGACCTCCAACTCGTCCACATGACGGATCTGGATGCCGTTGATCTCCTTGCCCACCTCGTTCTGGGCCACATCAAAGGCGGCGATCAGCTTGTAGCCGTTGGCGTCGGTGGTGATGAAGCGGCTCACGGCCTTGCCCAGACGGCCGCAGCCGATCAGGATGGTGGGCAGGCGGTCGCCGTTGCCGAACAGCAGGCTCTCCAGAATGGAAAGCAGGTTCTCCACCGAGTAACCGATGCCCTGTCGGCCGTTCACGTCGCCGATGCAGTTGAAGTCCTGCCGGACCTGGGAGGCCGTGGTGCCCATCTGGGCGGCCAGCTCCCGGGAGGAGATGTTGGTGATGCCGTCAGCCTGCAGAGAGCGCAGGTAGCGGTAGTATTTCGGGAGGCGCTTGATCACGGGGAGCGAGGCTTTTGCGGGGGTATTCATGAGAAAAATTCTCCTTTCAAGCAAAAAATCGCCGCGTTTGCCCTGCACGAAAAAACGCCGGCGTGTGCAGCGCGGTGGGTACGACACCGCGTATTGTCAATTCCATATCATTATAAAGTATACTGCACGGGAGACGAATGTCAAATACCAGACGAAAAAAAACAAAAAAATTACAAAAAATTAAGTGGTATGACCCTGCCGCAGAGGGATAACCGCCGGTTGGACGGGGCATGATGATGCAAAACAGAGCAAAAGGAGAACACAGAATGCCGGATACACACACCACCTCTGTGGACCAGCAGCGGCTGGAAAAAGAACGCATCGAGGACGACGGTACGGTCACCCTGACCCGGGGCGGCCATGCCATCCACTGCCTGACCGTCATCGGCCAGGTCGAGGGGCACACGGAAGCGCCGCAGGGGCAAAAGACCACCAAGTATGAGCATGTGATCCCCCAGCTGGCCGCCGTGCAGGAGGACCCCCGGATCGAGGGCCTGCTGGTATTGCTGAACACCGTGGGCGGGGATGTGGAGGCCGGTCTTGCGCTGGCAGAGCTGATCGCCAGCGTGTCCAAACCCAGCGCCACGCTGGTGCTGGGCGGCGGGCACTCCATTGGCATCCCGCTGGCCGTGAGCGCACAGCGCAGCTTCATCGTGCCCACCGCCACCATGACGGTGCACCCGGTGCGGCACTCCGGGGTGATCCTGGGCGTGCCCCAGACCATGCACTGGTTCGACCAGATGCAGCAGCGCATCACCGGCTTTGTGGCGGCCCACAGCGGCATGACGGAGAAGCGCTACACCGAGCTGATGCTCCACACCGGGGAGCTGGTCATGGATATGGGCACCGTGCTGGACGGCCGCCGCGCCGTGAAGGAAAAGCTCATCGACGAGCTGGGCGGCCTTTCGGATGCACTGGACTGGCTGCACCGTGCGATCGAAACCCGAGAATAACACAACAATAGGTTTGCCATTTGCCCCGGTGCGTGGTACAATAATAAAATCAAGAATTGTGTCTATGCGAACTGTGGGGAATGGAGAAGAATGGCAACAAAGAAACGAAAAACAACGACACGTCGCTCAACGTCGCGCAAAAAACGCGCGGAACAGCGCCTGCCGGCAGGGCTTGGAACCCTGTTTGCGGGGCTTTTGCTGGTGGGCCTTGCCTTTGTGGAAGGCGACTCGGTGTGGAAAACGCTGCATCAGGTGCTGTTTGGCCTGTTTGGCTGCGGCAGTTTTGTGCTGGGCGCAGCGGTGTGCTGCCTGGCCGTGCTGTACACGCGGGGCGAGGATCTGCTGACC
>OJKC01000815.1_pt1 | contig 22983 bp, 18 predicted proteins | sample 1596401 | NCBI WGS metagenome assembly OJKC01 (sample SAMEA4350162, study PRJEB24818) | metagenome | biome: human; feature: gut; material: faeces | place: Denmark | collected 2013-09 | reverse complement strand
TACTTATCTGTGGTGGTTCCGGAGCAGGAAAAACATTTTATGAAGTAAAGCCGAATCTTATGCAGATGCCGCATAACTGTTCCTTTATCTGTACCGATCCAAAGGGAGAAATCCTTAGAAGCTGCGGGCAGATGTTAAAAAATAACGGATATAACCTGAAAGTCATTAATCTGTTAGAGATGGATAAATCAGACTGTTACAATCCATTTTCCTATATCAGAGAGGAAACAGATGTGGTCAAGCTGATTACAAACCTTATCAGCAATACGACACCAAAAGGAGCGACACCAAGTGATCCGTTCTGGGAAAAAGCGGAAGGATTGTTCTTACAGGCTATCTTTTATTATGTGTGGCTGGAGGTACAGCCGGCAAAGAGAAACTTTGAGACAGTACTTAAACTTCTTGGAGAGGCAGAGGTTACAGAGCAGGGGAAGGCATCAAAGCTGGATGTGCGTATGAAGTTTTTAGAGGAAAGTTCCCCGCTTGGAGCAAATCATCCGGCAGTCAAGCAGTACAACAAATGTATGAGAGGTGCAGGAGATACAGTCCGTTCCATTATCATCAGTGCCAACTCAAGACTTGCATTTCTTGAGAATAAGCAGGTTTTACGATTACTCTCCAAGGATGAACTGAATCTTTCTGATATCGGCATTGGAGTCAATGGAGATGGTGAGACAAAGACAGCACTGTTTTGTGTAATCCCTGATAGTGACAAATCTTATAACTTTATTATCGGTATGCTCTACACGCAGATATTTCAGGAATTGTACTATCAGGCGGACTTTAACTGCGGAGGCAGACTGCCAATCCATGTGACATTTATGTTAGATGAATTTGCGAATGTCGCATTGCCCGATGACTTCTGTTCGCTGTTATCGACAATGCGAAGCCGTGAGATTTCAAGTATTATCATCATTCAGAACTTTGCCCAGCTAAAGGCACTTTTTAAAGATACCTGGGAGACAATTCCCGGCAACTGCGATACTTTCATCTATCTTGGTGGAAATGAGCAGAGTACACACAAATACGTGTCAGAGCTGCTTGGAAAAGGTACGATTGATAAGAAGTCAAGTGGAGAGACAAAGGGCAGACAGGGAAGCTTTTCAAGAAACTATGATGTATTAGGAAGAGAACTGTTCACACCCGATGAAGTCAGAAAGCTGGATAACAAAAAGTGTATTATCTTTATCCGTGGTTTTGATCCTATCATGGACAATAAGTTCATACCATTCAATCATCCGATGTTTAACCAGACAGCAGATGGCAAGGGAGAGCCTTATGTTCATCAGATAAGGGGAGCAGATAATCTTATCGGTCCGCCATTTGAGATTCTTTCAGACAAGGCAGTTAAGTATTATGAAAAGCTGAAGGATAAGGGAGAGAATGTGTATATAGATTCTCTTACCTATGAGCAGTTTATGATGCTTGGCGATGCGGAATTAAGCAGAAGATTCTCCATGCAGGATGAAGCAGAGCAGAAAGCAAAGATTGACAGGGAACAGGCAAATGAGCTTGAGTATGTCGATGAATCGCAGAAGTCGGAAGCAACAGAAAGTGCCAATGCTTCTAGTGGAAGTGCTGGTGCTAAACCTGTAAGGAATCCTGAGAGGGAAAAGCCTAAATGGGAGGATACCATCACAAATCGAATGCTGCACTGGTCGTATACACCGGAGCAAAAGGAAGAAGTGAAGAAAGCACTTGCCGCAGGAGTTCCGAAAGCAACGATTCTTACTTACTTCTATCCTGAGGTTACTGTGGAGAAGATGAGTTCATATCGGAAGAAGCATTAAATGATATCGCATAGGCACAGGAAATGTGGTATACTGTGCCTATGTAAAAAGAATGTGTTTTACAAATCGGAATTGACCGAATAAGTTAATCGTGCCATATGGCTTGATTATAAATACAAAGATAAAAACGCAATGTACATTAAAAATGTACTAGAGCTGGTAGGTAGCCCAGCCGTCCTATGCAAATAGGGTAAGTAACCTGCCCCTCCGGGTTGTCCATTCTTTGTTCAATTCATTTTAGGAGGGATTCTTATGGACAAAGCAAGTGGAAAACTGACGGTATATTTTGAAGAACCATTTTGGGTAGGTGTATTTGAACGTATTGAAGATGGTAAACTATCTGTGGCGAAGGTAACATTTGGTGCAGAACCAAAGGATTACGAAGTGCAGGAATATATTCAAAAATACTATTTCAGTTTGAAATTCAGTCCGGCTGTTGAAACTGTTGTAAAGGATATAAAAAGAAATCCGAAACGGATGCAGCGAGAAGCGAAAAAGCAGACGATGGAAACAGGCATCGGCACAAAATCACAGCAGGCATTGAAATTACAGCAGGAACAGAACAAACAGGTGCGTAAAGAGAGAAGCCGCAAGAAAAAAGAGGCGGAAGAACAGCGAATGTTTGAGTTGAAACAGCAAAAGAAAAGAGAAAAGCATAAGGGGCATTAAAGTCCCTTGGGCTTTTGCACAATTCGATATTTAACGGAGGAATCATTATGTGTGGAATGACAACTGATTTATAAATAAAAATAAATCGGAGGTTTATATGAATTATTCAATAAGAGAATTAAAACGAGATGAAAATAAGATATTAGATACTTTTTTATACGAGGCAATTTTTATTCCTGAAGGTGTTCCAGCACCGTCCAAAGACATCATTAACAAACCAGATTTGCAGGTATATGTAAAGGACTTTGGTGAGAACAAGGGAGACTTATGTTTGGTTGCTCAAGTTGCGGATGAAATTGTTGGTGCTGTATGGGTTCGGATTATGAATGATTACGGTCATATAGATAATGAAACACCGTCTTTTGCAATTTCACTTCTTAAAGAGTATAGAAACTATGGTATCGGAACAGAATTAATGAAACAGATGCTAGTGAAATTAAAACTAGAAGGATATAAACAAGCATCATTAGCTGTTCAAAAGATGAATTATGCTGTCCGTATGTATTGGAAGGTAGGATTTGAAATCATTGATGAAAATGATGAAGAATATATTATGATTTGTAAATTATAGGAACTTTCAACTCCCAGTTTGTCTGACTCACAACAATTTAATATTAAACTAATACAAGCACTTTAGCCAATAAAGGTTAAGGTGCTTTTTTTGCGCCTTGAAAGGAGGTGGTTGAAGCACACCACATCGGGGAAAGCCCGATTTAATCATTACAACAGGAATTGCCTGATCATATAGAGTTACTTTTAACAGCCAGTTAGGGATTATCCCTGCTGGCTTATTTTTTTATCGAAAAGGAGACAAACAACATGAGAAAAGAACAGATTATTACAACCAACAACAATCAGATGGAGGAGAAAGGTATGAAGAGTAGATTCATTCACTTTAAGAAGAGATTCGTTCCGGCATTATCCGGAGCACTTATGGGAGTAATGCTTATGAGCACTACTTGTTTTGCAGCAGGTACAGGTACTTCCGCAGTAACACAGCCGCTTGAGAATTTAAAGACACTTATCATTGCAGTCATTGGTGCGGTTGGTGTCATCATTCTTGCAAAGAATGTTATGGAGTTCGCACAAGCCTATCAGCAGCAGGATTCATCTACCATGAACTCTGCACTGAAAGGAATTGTAGCAGGTGTCATGATGGCTGGTATTTCAACAGTACTGACATTCTTAGGCTTCTAAGATGGGGGAAAAAGTTCCCCTTTTAGTAAAAGGAAAGAGGTGAATAACAAGTATGGATATTTTTAAGCTTGGAGACAAGATCCTTGCACTTCTTGAGGCGGTGTTTGGGTTTTGGAACAATCAGATATCCCTGGTCTTTGCAATGCTTGGACAGTCACCGGTCAGTTTCAAGGGCGGAGGTCCTTGGGCAGTTATTGAGGGTATTGAGCCGGTCTTTGTAGCGGTCGGTTCATCCCTCGTTGTGCTGTTCTTTGTTATCGGTTTCTGCTCGGAAAGCATAGATGTAAAAGATGAAATGAGGTTTGAGTCTATATTTCGTATGCTTATCCGACTGGGACTTGCAGAATGGTTTGTTGCAAATAATGTCACGATCATGAAAGCGTTTTTTACTTCCATAGGAAATCTGGTAGGACTTATATCTGCCGGGACAACGACACAGCTTGCTATTGACAGTACACAGGCAGATATCATTAAGGAACTTGGATTTGGTGAGAGTCTGGTAATGCTGATACTCACAGCTTTGCTTGCAATCATCATTATTATCTGTGGATTCTTTATCATCTACACAGTGTATTTCAGGTTCTTAAAAATCCTGATTATTGTGCCGCTCGGTGCGATTGCCTGTTCCACGATGGCAGGAAACAGAATGGTCAGTCATACAATGGCTACCTACTGCAAATATTTTCTTTCGTGTGTATTTGAGGCAGTAACGATGGCACTTGCGATTGTGGTATGTAATGCATTTATCAATGCAGGACTTCCGGCATTTACAGGAAGTTACGCTGACTGGGCACAGACGCTTATTTATTTGTGTGAAATGACATTTACGATAGCAATGACTGTTGGAAGTGTGAAGGGTGCACAGACACTTACAAGCAAGGCATTTGGATTATAGAAGGAGGCAGAAATGGATAATGAAAAGAAACAGGTTACTTATAATTCAAGCATAACCGGAGAAACGCAGGTGACATTTGATATCCAGCAGTATATGAATAACAGGGCAATGTTTATCGGTCTTATGTGTAATGAAGATGGATATGAGGAGCCTTTTGGGGATGTGACTGTGAATTTGTCGGTTGCAGCACCAAATTACTGCGGATATCTGAATGTGAATGACATGCCGGATATTGAAAAGTTTATTACAGATAACGACCTTGGAGAGTTTACTGGATTCACGCAAAGGAGCGGGTTCTGTGAATATCCTCTTTATCTGTTCAATGTAGACAAGCTTAGGGAACTGTGTCCGGATGGAATGGATAAGTATGAGGCGAATATTGGAATGACAAGAAAGCCGGAGAAAAAGGATTTATCAAGATAGGAGGAAGCGACAATGGTAATCGAAGTAAACAAGGATATTGACCGCTATCAGGAATCGGTTGCAATGGGACTTACTGCAAGGCAGCTTATATTTTCCATTGCAAGCGTAGTGGTTGGTGGCGGTATCGTCCTTCTTCTTTACAAGTATATCGGTCTTACGGGTTCTGCTTATGTGGCAATCCCCTGTGTGGCACCGATTGCACTTGGTGGTTTCTATTCCTTTAATGGGATGAATTTCTACGAGTATATGGGAAAGAAACTGCATTTTATGTTTGGCAACAGGGCGCTTACCTATGTATCAACAGAAGGAGAGCCTGCAATAAAGCAGTTAGAAGCAGAACAGAATGAACAGGTAAAGAAGAAAGGCAGAAAGGCTGAACCGGAGACTGTAACAGCTGATTCGGCTGTAAAGAAGCAGGAGGAGTTTGAAGCGATGAAGAAAAAGACGAGAAACATGCTGCTTGGACTTGTCGCAGTCATTGTGGCGGCAGTAGCAGGCATTGCAGCATATAAGGCAATGCATTAGAAACGAATAGTATCTGACCGCAAGGTCGGGAACACAGCCCGCAGGGTGAAGTTCCCGGCGGGCTTTCATTATAAGAAAGCGAGGTTAGAGACATGGGTTTATTTACAGACGGATTTAAGTTATTAAAGAAGGCGAGTGAGCCTTTGTATAAGACACCTAAATCCATTCAGGAAACCATAGAGATTATGGCGGTGGCTGAAAACGGCATTTTTGAAGTAAGCAAAAATAAGTATTCCAAATGCTACCGCTTTCAGGACATCAATTACACGACAGCAACCGAGGATGAGCAGATCGGTATTTTCGAGAGATACTGTAAGTTCTTAAATTCGCTGGACTGTAATTATAAGATTACGATCAACAATAAGAACAAAAACATGGATGAACTCCGTGACAAGGTTCTGATTGCTGAGAAAAACGATGGCTTCAATAATTATAGAAGTATCTACAATGACATCATTGAGGAGAAGATTATTGAGGGCAGACAGGGGATTGAGCAGGAGAGATACCTGACAATCACGATTGAGAGAAAGAACTTCGAGGAGGCGAAGGCACAGTTTGCAACCCTTGAGGCAACGATACACAAGGCTTTCATTGAGCTTGGTGCGGAGATTGTACCACTTAATGGCAATGAGAGACTGAAAGTGCTCTATGACTATTATCATCTTGGAGATGAGGGCAGTTTTGATTTTGATATCAAAAAGGCAAAGAAGGTCGGGGCAGATTTTAGAAATGATCTGTGCAATGGTATGGTGAAATATTTCCCGGACCATTTTGAGGATGAGAGTAAATTCTGCAAGGCGCTTTTTATCAAAAAGTATCCGAGCAGTTTGTCAGACAGATTCATCAATGAGATTACTTCCCTTCCGGTTCATTCCATCACGAGCATTGATGTGGTGCCTGTTCCCAAGGATCTGACAACAAAGGTGCTTCAGAAGAAATACCTTGGTATTGAGTCGGATATCATTAAGCAGCAGAGAGTCCGTAATAAGAATAACGACTTTTCTACGGAAATCTCATATGCCAAGAGAACGGAGAAAAAGGAGATTGAGGAAATCATGGATGATGTCCGTGAGAATGACCAGTGCCTTTTCTTCGTGGGAGTAACCATTATTCTTATGGCAGAAAGCAAGAAGGAGCTTGAGAGTGTATGTGAGACTGTGGAGACTATCGGAAAGCGTAACAGCTGCACGATTGATACACACTACTTAAAGCAGAGGGAAGCTCTCAACACAGCACTTCCGATTGGTGTAAGACAGGTGGAGACAATGCGTACCCTTCTTACCCAGTCACTTGCTGTACTTATGCCATTTAATGTGCAGGAGCTTAATGATAGCACGGGCAATTACTATGGTATCAACCAGATCAGCAAGAATGTGAATATCGGCAATAGAAAGAAGCTGATAAACGGAAATGGATTCGTTTTCGGAGTGCCGGGTTCCGGTAAATCCTTCTTCTGCAAGATGGAAATGGGCAGCGTATTCTTGTCGGGAGATGATGAAATAATCGTCATAGATCCAATGAACGAGTACTTTGATATTGCCGAGACTTATGGCGGAACTGTAGTAAATATGTCTACCTACACGGATAACTATGTGAATCCGCTGGAGATGGATGTATGGAGCCTTGATCCGAATGATTCCAAGGGAATGGTAAGAGAAAAGGGCGAGTTTATGCTTGGACTTTGTGAGCAGTGTATCGGGGACAGCTTAAATTCAAGGCAGAAGTCAATCATTGATCGTTGTGTGAGAAAGCTGTATATCGACATTGCAAGGAGCAAAGAGAAGTATATCCCGGTGATGAGTGATTTTTACGATATCCTTATGGCACAGCCGGAGGATGAGGCAAAGGACATTGCATTGTCTTTGGAGCTTTTCGTAAATGGTTCACTTAATATCTTCAATCATCAGACAAATGTGGATGTGGATAACAGATTCACAGTATATGGCATCAGGGACTTAGGTACGGAGCTTAGTCCTATCACAATGCTTGTCATGATGGAGTCTATTCAGAACAGGATTGTTGAGAATGGCAAGAGAGGCAAGGCAACATGGCTCTATATTGATGAGTTTCACGTCCTGCTTAATTCCGAGTATTCTGCAAAATATCTGCAGCAGCTCTGGAAGAAAGTAAGAAAGCAGGGAGGACTTTGTACCGGTATCACGCAGAATGTCGTCGATCTGTTGCAGAACTATACAGCAACCACAATGCTTGCAAACTCTGAGTTTGTGGCACTCTTAAAACAGGCGAATACAGACAGTTCCAAGATGGCGGAAGTTATCGGGGTATCAGAGGCACAGCTAAGATTCGTAACCAATACTGCATCGGGAATGGGACTTATCAAGTGTGGCTCGGTGGTGATTCCGTTTGATAATCAGATTAGTAAGGATACAGATTTGTACAGGCTGTACAATACCAACATTCACGAGATAATTGAGATGAAAAAGCATGCAAATGAAAAATGTTAATTCTTTATGAAGTCATGAATTTTGGATTGACATATTTTCATATGACAGGTAATATAATATTAAAGACAGGCAACTTGAGTGTCTGCCAAGCGGCAAAGTAAGGTGTTGTGCCAGAGAGCAGTGCCTTATGAGCTTTATAAGGGTTTGACATTTACCACAATCTGGCTAGAGGTTAATCCTCGAAAGAAAATGTTAGAAGGGCTCTGCTTATGCAGAGCCTTTCTTAATCTAAGGATGTAGTGGAGAACTGTAATGAGGAATGTTTTAGATTGCATAAATGCATTTATTCCGCTATTATCAACCGAATATGAGCTTGTACTAGGGAGAAAAGGTGTTTCAGTTACATTAAGAATTTCATTTGATAAAAAAGATTGTTTTCATCTTATGGGATTACAATATCTGGTAGACAGACCTGAATTGAGCCGAGACAGAGGCAGAGTATTTGATGAGATAGCAGATGGAACAATTACAATTGAAAAAATAGAGTCATCAGATTTTTATAATAAGATAGAGCAAAGAGTTCATTTCCTGCCATTGCTTGAACAAATGATTGATAGTAATGATACTGTGTTTAAGTATAATAAGAAAGCAAATATGTATTCAATGATTGAGGCTGATTATCTTATGGAAAACAACGTGGAGAGCAGGAATCTATTTTTGTTTTTATCTAATGATGAAGGAGATAATTATTTCTGTCGTTCATTTTTTCCAGAGGAAAAGATGGATTATTCAAAAAATCAAGCATCGTGGACACTTCTTTATAAGAAAAAGATTGATTTATCAACCAGAATAGAGATAGTTCTTTACAATAGAATTAAATAGATTTTTACATAAGCCATTTGGACTAATCATCCAGATGGCTATTTTTTTACCCATTTTTGGGTAATGGATGTAGAAAGAAGGTGAGAACATTGAAGATAAAAAAGGTGGATGATAAGCCTATGGTCATTCACACCAAGGAGAAAGCCAAGATTCATGCCCACGAGCCAAAGGGTGCCAAGATTAAAGGCAGCAACATCTATACAGTAGAGAGAGGTCCGAAAGTGCATGATGCTAAAGCCAATGAAATGGATAAAAAAGCATCTGCAAAATTAATGCTTCAGAAAAGTGCTGGTGGAAAGCGTACTTATAGAAAGAGTACCATTCATCAATCGGAGGCTAAGGATAAAGGTCTTTCTAGGTTTAAGCGTAACATCAGAGAGTCAGGAACTTCCATCAAGACCAAGAACACCAATCTTCACATTGCAGGAAGAACAGGAGCACTTGCAGCTGGGGCAGTAACGGAGCAGGTGGAAGGCGGGCATGAGGTATCGCAGGCAGCATATCTTGCATATGAATCAAGCCGACCTGTTACCGGAACTGCTTCCAAGGGTGCAGCACTTTTCAGGAAAAAGGCGGCAGCCGAGGCAAGAAAGCGTATCAAGAAGGTAGAGGCAGGAAAGAAGCTGGCAAAAAGGACAGCAAAGAAAGCTGCCAAAGATACTGCCAAGACTGTAGCTAAAGAGACGGCAAAAGAAACAGCAAAGACTACTGCCAAGGTTGCAACAAAAACTGCTACAAAGGCAGCTGCTACAGCGGCAGGAACAGCGGTTGCACCGGGAGTTGGCACGGCAATCGGCATGGCAGCCGGATATGCTGCAGGTGTGTCCATAGAGGTCAAGGATGAAAAGATGACCAACCGGAGCAGGAAGATAAAGTTCTTTCTGGATAAGATGAAAGCACAGGAGAATCAGACGGATAGCGTGGCAAAGCTGGTAAAGGATCTGATTGTGCGAAAAGCGATTACCTGGGTAAAGGCAGCGGCACCGATTGTTGGATTGGTGCTTTTATTACTTGTTCTTGTAGTTGCCATGATTGCGGTTCCGGTTATAGCGGTGATAGCAATCCTTTACAATTCACCATTTGCTTTATTTCTGCCACCACTTGAATCAGGAGATACCGTGCAGACAGTAACGAGTGCCTATGTGCAGGAGTTTAACCGGGATGTGAACACGAAAGTGAATGAGCATACCGGATATGACCTGGGAGAGCTTGTCTATGTGGATTATGAAGGTATGGAAGAAAACCCAAGCAATTACTATGACATCATGGCAGTCTATATGGTCAAGCATGGTATCGGAGATACTGCAACAGTCATGAATGACATTTCAAAAGGCTGGCTGCAGGCAGTAGTAAATGATATGTGTTCATACACCACAAGCACAGGAACAAAGGATGTGGAAGAAACAGATGCAGACGGTAATGTAACTACTGTCACGAAGTCGGTTCTGTATGTGAATGTCACACTGAAATCGTACAGAGATATGATTTCGGTCTATGGATTTAATTCTGATCAGGTGGAAATGCTTGAGCAGATCATGAGTCCGGAGTTTATGGGACAGCTTGGATATGCCGGAAGCGGAAGTGGCGGCGGAGGCGGAAGTCCGGGAGTAAGCTCCATGACTGAGGATGAAATCAATGCCATCCTTAGTGGAATTACAGACAGCAGGCAGAAAACAGTCTGCTCCTATGCACTTCACAGAGTTGGCTTTCCTTATAGTCAGGATTTAAGAGACAGCGGTAACTATTATGACTGCAGCTCCTTAGCCTATTATTCATGGAAAGATGCAGGTGTGGATATTAGTTACGGCGGTGCAACCACAGCGGCAGCGGAGGCACAGGGACTGGATGAAGCCGGAAAGACTGTCTCCTTTGATGAGTTACAGCCGGGAGACCTAATCTTTTATAGTTTTACAAGCAACGGAAGATATAAGAACATCAGCCATGTGGCAGTATATGTCGGAAATGGCAAAGTGGTAGAGGCGCTTAATGAAAGTCTTGGTGTTGTTTACCGGGATGTGGCAAGCACAGGAAAGATTGTTGTGATAGGAAGACCATAACAGGAAATTTGCAGAGAGGGCATAGTCTCTCTCTGAGACTGGAGGTAAGAATGGATTTAAAAGATATGATACTGGTAACAGAAAACGACAGGGGAACAGAGACAAATATGCTGATGACTCTGGATGATTATAAGAGTTTTATAGCAATTGATGATATGTCAGAGCTTGCAGAAAATTTGTTGCAGCTTGGAAGGACACTTGGTGAAGCAGATAACTTCACAGAGTATTACAGGGCAGCAAATGTAACTGTATCTGCGAGATTCTGTCTGGATGATATTCAGCTGGGACATTTTCTTCAGGGATTTTATAACGATTCCAAAGAATTTCGGTTTGATAAAGAAGCCAGTTCTTCTGAATGTGTTGCAAAGCTTAAGGAGATTGGAATGACCGATAAGGGCTGGGTGGATGATTTTAAACTGCATTATGAAAGTGTGGACAGATCATTTGAAAGGGGACAGACATTTCATAACTTCAATGACCATGATTACATGGTGCTTGAAGCATTATCACCAAGGAATCTCGTGGTGATGGATATGAAGTCAGGTTCTCTTACAATCGCCCTTGGTGCGACAGAGTATAAGCGTTATCCGAAGGATGAGAAGCCTACAAAGGACAATACCACAATCGGGGTATCGTGGGAGCATGGAATTTATCTCGGTTCCACACTCTCAACCACGAATTTCAAGGCATACAAGAGGGAGTATGGCACACCGGAAAAGATAGAGGATATCTATGATTACAGGGCAAAGCTAAAGCAGAAGTTCTATTTTTATCAGGATATGTCAAAGGATGATGATGTGACAAAGAAACTGCAGAATGAGTTCCTTCACCAGATGTATGAGGATTTCGGAACGATTGAAGAGGACTGTTTTTACGACAGGCTGGAAGATGGAAAGTACGATGAGGGCTTTAAGGAAAGACAGGTAAAGGAAGAAAAGTGCCGGTGATGAGATTTTTACAGGAGGCGATATCATATGGAACAGGAATTTGATGTTGAGATAAAAGAAGTGCTCTCAAGAGTACAGAGAGTAAAGGCAGAGTCGCTTGATGATGCCATCAATAAGGCAATGGATATGTATTATGCAGAGCAGATAGTCCTTGGAGCAGAGGACATGAAGGGAGTTGATTTTACGCCTATCAGCGAAGGTCAGCTCCCTTCTTCATTAAAAGAAAACGGAGGAAGAGCAAGATGAAAAGTGATTCAACAACAGTAATTAAGAACATGGAGTTTTTAGTAAAGGAACTTCATAAGGAGTGGGACAGATCGGGTGCTTCTAAGGCATCCGTTATTATTTCCCTTGAGGAAGTAGATGGTATCAATGATAAGTTAAAAGAGATTATCTATCAGACGCAGAAGTCAGTCGATGAGGATGAGCTGACCTTTAAACAGAGCATTGCAAAGTCCAAGGAGTGCTATGTGCTTCTTCGTGTGGTGCGTAAGATTGCAAAGAAAAAGGATAAATGCGAAAAACAGGCAATCGACAATGAATTTGCAATCGAGCTGGATAAGGATGAGTTAAAGCTATTTAAAGGATTGTTTGCAGAGATGTTTAAGTAGAGGAGGACAAAGGTATGGGCGTTGATATGAAGGTCAAAGCGATATACGATTCTGAAATTGGTAACATCACCAGATCAGAAAAGAACTGGAAGGATGTGTTAAAGGTCGCAGGTCAGTTATACCGCTATGAATTTGACAATATCGTTATGGTAACAGCTCAGAGACCTCCGGAAAAAAGCACACTCATGGCAGATTATGATACCTGGAAAAAGGTGGGAAGATATGTAAAGCGTGGTGCGAAAGGCTGCGCTATCTTCCCGTCGAGGGCACTGAATCCACGCATGAGGTATATCTTTGATATCAGTGATACCGGAGGGAAAAATGTCAAACTGACATGGGACCTTGAGGGAGAAAATCTTAAGGATTATCTGGATTTTCTTGTGTCAGAAGGTCAGATTGAGCAGTACGATAACAGCGACAGGGAGTCTCTAAAAAATATATTAAAACAGTTTACAGGAACAGATGTTTGGCTTATAATAAAAGAAGAGTTCGGAGACCGAATGACCGAGCTTATGCAGCTATCAGGTAGTGTGATAAAGGAAGAAAGTAAGAAACGCAATGGCTTACAGCAGGAAATGGACATGGAGCAGCTTGTATATACAAGTGTCATGTATGCTGTAGGGACGAGATGCGGATTTGACTTATCTGTGCAAGAACAGGATTTTAGTCAGATCGTAAATATCAAAGACGAAGAGATCATTTACCGTCTTGGTTCCATTGTATGCGATGTCTCCTGTAGTGTTCTTAGAGAATTTAGTCGTAACTTAAAGGCAATCGAGAGCGAAAGGAGAATTGGATATGTTAGAAGAAATGACTTACAAGGAAGTGGACGGACTGCTTTATCCGCAGATAGAGATGCCGGACGAGACGGAGGATCTCACGAAGCTGGGCAAATACGGAAGGATGGCGATGAACTATCTAAAGGAGAACGAGCCGGCAAGATACAAGACGCTGATGAGATTCGGGAAGATGTACGAGAAGATGTCAGCGGTAGAGGAGGAAGCGAACCAGCTGTACGACCAGCTGGAGATGCAGTATCTGGCGAAGCACAAGCCACAGAATCCGTCATCGACAATGGAGATGTGGAAGATAAGAGAGCAGGCGAAGATGCAGGCAGAGGAAGTGGTACTCCATCAGATAGTGATGCGATTCCACTAGAATCAGATGATACAGAACTGAATAGGGAACTTGATGAAATCAATTCATTGGGTGTTAGTAAGGAAGCCGAATATACACAGGCTTCCTTTTTTTTCGACCAGAACGGGCAGGCAAGCATTGGCACCATTCATACTGAGGACGAAAACAATAATCAGTTTATGCGTCAGTTCGAGCAGGACAGAAAAGCTGCATTAGCAGGTAAATACAATTATCTGAATCCCAAAAAGTCTGCAACAGTACCAGGTGAGTATATCAAACAGGTGCTTATGAGAGGTACAGGCTTTGTCGGTGGCAAGGGCAGGGTATGCAAGATTTTTGAAACAGAGATTGATGCAGGAACCAGGGCAAAGCGTATCAAAGCAGAGTATGGTCAGGGAGGTGCAGGCTGGCCGGTTGACGGACTGGGGCTGCACGGATATGACACATTTCATGGGAATGGACTGCGTTTTCAGTGGCGAGATGAGGATGGAGAGGTTGAAGGATATGTTTCGTGGAAAGATATCGAAAAAGAGCTTGGTGTCCTTATTCTTACAGGGGAATACCAGTCTGAGACACCTCGTATTGATGAGCTTGCGATGGACGGACTCCGTGAGGATGATGAGGTCATTGATGCCGAATACCGGGAAGTGGAACCGGAGGAGGCAGAATCAGAGATTGATGATTATGCAATACCGGATGAGCCGGAGAGCTATGCTTCTAACAGAGATTATGTAAGTGCAAAAGGCATGACACCACAGGAAACTGCCGATGAAGACCGCATGGTAACACAGGCAGAATATGGTGCAGAGATAGAAGCTGAAACAACTGAAAAAGATCCATCAGAGCTTCAGTATATTACACCGATTGATTATGCCAAGCGTATTGCAGAGCTTGATGAAGACCTGCGTGATGCGGCGGAGATTCTTGTAACAGATTGCAGCTGCTACACTCCGTTTAGGGCATTCCTTATGGATGTGGTGCAGTCTGATTTTGCATTTATGCCCAATAAACTTGACCTTATCAGGGATATCGCATTGGGGACAGATAATGCAGAAAGAAAGGCATATTCCAACAATAAGTATGGTCTTGTGGAGTACTCAATCAGAAGCGGATATGTGAAGATCAGCTATAAGAACAGGAATGGTGTGCGTAAGGAAGGTGCACTCGACTGGCGTGAGGTATATGAAATCTTATCTTATATGGTAAAACAGCCATTTTACTGCGGAGAAGACCAGAAGAAGTATTATCAGGAGACAAAGCAGAAGGCTGACAGGGATAAGATGAATCCGGTCTATAAGAGATTCTTTGATATCGAGGATAGTGTAAAAGCCAATCGTCTTGAAACCAGGGAAAGAGCAATAGCGAATGGCTGGGATACCAAGATTGATGAGAATGGACATGTGGTTTCAGATGATGTGGTATCAGTATCTGTGGATGATATTCAGGCTGATACAGAATCACAGGAAACTGTAGATTTTACACCAAAGCAGGAACCAGTACAGCAAGTAGAAAGTCTTGAAAATGAGAAGAATGTTGCCGGGCAGACGAAGCACAACTTCCACTATAATCTCTGGGAAATGGAAAAAGGCGGTCCCAAGACCAGATACCAGTGGAATATGGATGCAATCCGAACCCTAAAGCAGATTGAATCAGAAAACAGGCTTGCCACACCGGAGGAACAGAAAGTTCTGTCGAAGTTTGTCGGATGGGGCGGACTGTCACAGGCATTTGACGAGGAAAACGCAGGCTGGAGCAAAGAATATGCGGAGCTTAAAAATCTTTTATCTGATGAGGAATACAGTGCTGCAAGGGCAACTGTAAACAATGCTTTTTACACTTCACCGGAGATTGCCATGTGCATGAACTCGGCACTTGTCCAGTTTGGTTTCAGAGGTGGCAATGTATTAGAGCCATCTATGGGTATCGGTAACTTCTTTGGAAGTATGCCGGCACCAATGCAGAGAAGTAAGCTGTATGGGGTGGAGCTTGACAGCATTTCAGGAAGAATTGCAAAGCAGCTTTATCAGAATGCCAATATCAGTATCACAGGATTTGAGAATACCACATATCCGGATAACTTCTTTGATGTGGTTGTCGGAAATGTGCCATTTGGTGATTATAAGGTATTTGATCCAAAGTACAACAAGTATAACTTCCGTATCCACGATTATTTTCTGGCAAAAGCACTTGATCAGGTAAGACCGGGAGGCATGGTTGCGGTGATTACCACAAAGGGAACACTTGATAAGGCAAATCCTACTATCCGAAAGTATCTGGCTGAAAGAGCTGAACTTGTGGGAGCGATAAGACTTCCGAATACTGCATTTAAAGACAATGCAGGAACCGAAGTGACAGCAGATATCCTGTTTTTGCAGAAGAGGGAGAGAAAGATTGATATTGAGCCTGACTGGGTACACCTTGGTGTGACTGAGAATGGCATTGCAGTCAACTCTTATTTTGCAGAGCATCCGGAAATGATGCTTGGGGCTATGGAGTATGATACAAGGATTTACGGGCAGGACAGCAGATATACAGTCTGTGTGAATGATGATGAGAACTTCAACCTGTATGAAGCATTAAACAAAGCTATCAGTAATATCAAAGCACAGATGACAGATTTTGAGAGAGTGGCAGATGAGGCGGAGCAGACGGAGGAAGTTATCCCGGCTGGTCCGGATGTGAGAAACTACACTTACACATTTTTTGAAGGAAAGCTCTATTACAGGGAAAATTCCGAGATGGTAAGAAAAGAAGTATCACAGACTGCCGAGGAGCGAATCAGAAGCCTTGATGAAATCAGACAGATAACAAGAGGTCTGATTGATATCCAGATGGATGGCTGCAGCGAGGAGGAGCTTTCTGATAAGCAGAGACTTCTTAATGTAAAATATGATGCCTTCGTAAAGCAGTATGGAGCCATTACTTCAAAAGCAAACAGAATAGCATTCAGGGATGACAGCGATTATCCACTTCTTTGCAGTCTTGAGGAAGTAAACGAAGATGGGGAGGTGAAAAAAGCGGATATGTTTTATAAGCAGACGATTAAGGCAAAGACAGTCATAGACAGAGTGGAGACCGCTGTGGAAGCATTAAATGTATCCGTCAATGAATTTGGATATGTAAATCTTGCCTATATGCTTTCTATCTATGAGCCGGATATTACAAATGCAAAGGAAGAACTTGCAGAAAAGTCCGGACAGACAGTGGATGAGATAACTCTAAGTGACGATGCTTTGGCAGAGCTTAGAAGGGCAGTTCTTGTGGAAGAACTGGATGGACTGGTTTTCTTAAATCCCGACCGCTACAACGAGAATAATCTGGATATCGGCTGGGAGACAGCAGACGAGTATCTATCCGGAAATGTGAGAGACAAGCTTCGTGTAGCAAAAGCTATGGCAGCGGATACAGACAATCCGCAGGCAGAAAGATTTGCAGGAAATGTGGCAGCACTTGAAAAGGTGCAGCCGGAATGGATTGAAGCCTCGGATATTGATGTAAAGATTGGTACGACATGGATTGAACCGCTTGATTATGAGCAGTTTATCTATGAACTTCTCAATACGCCAAGGCGTGCAAGGGAAGTCAGAAGCCAGTTTTACAATACAGGCATTCAGGTACACTTAAATAAGATGAGCATGGAATGGTTCATTGAGAATAAAAGCATGGATAAGCATTCAGTGGCAGCTACTAAGACTTATGGTACAAGCCGCATGGATGCTTATTCTATTTTTGAGGATACGCTGAATCTTAAAACTGTAACAGTAAGGGATAGGATTGATGACGGTGATGGCAAATATCATTACGAAGTCAATAAGAATGAGACAATGCTTGCAAGGGAAAAGCAGAACATGATCAAGGAGAAGTTCAAGGAGTGGCTGTTTGCAGAGCCGGAGCGAAGACAGAAGTATGTGGAATATTATAACGAGACATTTAATAACATCCGTCTGCGTGAATATGACGGAAGCCACTTACAGTTTCCGGGAATGAATCCGGCGATTGAGCTAAAGCCTCACCAGAAAAATGCAGTGGCAAGAATCCTTCTTGGAGGAAATACCCTGCTGGCACACTGTGTTGGTGCCGGAAAGTCCTTTGAGATGATGGCTGCCTGCATGGAGCAGAAGAGACTCGGACTTGCCAATAAGACCATCATGGTTGTTCCAAAGCCGCTTATCGGTCAGACAGCATCAGAGTTTTTAAGGCTTTATCCGTCAGCAAATATCTTAGTTGCCACAGAGCGTGATTTTGAAAAGAGCCGCAGAAAGCAGTTTGTATCAAGGATTGCAACAGGTGACTATGACTGTATTATCATGTCCCACTCGCAGTTTGAGAAAATCCCAATCTCCGCAGAGAGAAAGGAAAGAATGCTTAACGAGCAGATAGATGAAATCAGCTATGCGATTGATGAGATGAAGGAACGTAATGGAGAGCGATGGACTGTAAAACAGATGGAAAGCCAGAAGAAAAAGCTGGAGGAACAGCTGAAATCTCTATCTGATGAGAGCAGGAAGGATGACCTTATAACCTTTGAGGAGCTGGGTGTAGATTCTATCATGGTAGACGAAGCACATAATTTTAAGAACCTTGCGATTTTTTCCAAGATGAATAATGTGTCAGGTATCAGCAGCAGCGGAGCGAAAAAGTCAACGGATATGCAGCTTAAATGCCAGTATTTGTCTGAGATAAATGATGGCAGAGGCATTGTATTTGCAACAGGTACACCGATATCCAATACCATGTGTGAGATGTATGTCATGCAGCTTTACTTGCAGAAATCAGCACTTGAAGAGATGGGAATTTATCACTTTGATTCATGGGCAGCGAACTTTGGTGAAGTGACAACAGCACTGGAGCTTACTGTAGAGGGAAGCGGATTTCGTTTTAAGAGCAGATTCAATAAGTTTACGAATCTGCCGGAGCTTATGAATATCTTCCGTGAGGTAGCAGATGTGCAGACCGCAGACATGCTTGACCTTGATGTGCCTGCACTCCGTGGCGGCAAGCCTATTATCGTGGAGTCGGAGCCGGACTGGTATGTGAAGCAGGTAATGGAAGAATTTGTTGTAAGGGCAGAAAGGATAAGGGGCGGGGGTGTTGATCCAAGTGTTGACAACTTCTTAAAGATTACGCACGAAGCAAGACTTCTTGGAACAGACGCAAGACTGATTGATAAGGACGCACCGAACAACCCGGACGGAAAGCTCAATAAGGTAGCGGAAAATGTCTGGAAAGAATATGTAAAAGGAAATGCTGATGGTCATATAGGCTGTCAGCTTATTTTTTCGGATATTGGAACACCGGGACCGGACAAGGACTTTACGATTTATGATTATCTGAAGGAGTCACTTATCAAGTATGGTATCCCTGCGGAGGAGATAGCATTTATTCACGATGCAAAAACAGACGCACAGAGGGATGCACTCTTTAAGGAAATGAGGACAGGTAAGAAAAAAGTCCTTATCGGTTCGACAGATAAGTGCGGAACCGGAGTTAATGTACAGACACACCTTGTTGCAATACACCATGTCGATTGCCCGTGGAAGCCTTCTTCTATTGAACAGAGGGAAGGCAGAGGTATCCGACAGGGAAATAAAAACGATGAGGTGGCAATCTACCGATATGTTACAAAACAAACCTTTGATGCATACAACTGGTCACTTGTGGAAAACAAGCAGCGTTTCATCAGTCAGGTTATGACAAGCAAGGCAGTGAGCCGAAGCTGTGAGGACATTGATGAGGCAACACTTTCTTATGCGGAGATTAAGGCGGTTGCGACAGGCAACCCTTTAATCAGGGAAAAGATGGAGGTTGACAATGATGTCCAGAGATTAAAGCTCTTAAAAGCGTCGTATGATAATCAGAGATACGGATTGCAGGATAATTTTATGATCAAATATCCAAAACTCATCAAAACTGCGACAGAGAAACTTGCCAATGTCAGGGAGGATATAAAGGCAAGGGATAAGGAATTGATTGATAACCCGGACTTTGCCATTACCATAGGCAATGCAACTTATACAGAGCGAGTGGATGGTGGAACCGTAATGCTTGAAGCAATCAGTAAATGTAAGACAGGCGAAACCACTCCAGTCGGTAAGTTCCACGGCTTTGAGCTTCTGGTGGAAAAGAATTTCCTCAGTATCAACTATATGGTGCTTCGTGGAAAGACGGATTACAAGGCAGAACTTTCCACAAGTCCGGTGGGAAGTATGGTAAAGCTGGAGAACCTGTTCAACGGACTTCATGAAAATGTTGATTTTCTGGAAAAGAAGATTGAACAGTACCAGAATGACCTTGAGGCTTCAAAGGCGGAGTATGATAAGCCGTTTGCATATAGTGCAGAACTGGAAGAAAAACTTGCAAGGCAGTATGAATTAAATGCCCAGCTTGACCTTGAGAATGCAAAAGCTATGGACGCAGATCTTGGCGGACCGGACAAAGAAAAGTCTGAGGACAGAATAGAAAATGCGGGCATTGTTGCAGAGGATAAGGGAATCTATATGCCGGACAGAAACAGGAAAAGATAGGAGTGAAACTCTATGAGCATAAGGAAAGTGGTCACAGGACTACTGATTACAGCAGGGATTGCCATTATGGCAGTCCCTTTTTTCTGGTGTACAACCGGAGAGAGAAACACGAATCAGCTCATAAATGAATTTGAGCAGACATTGGAGGAGAAGCAGGATGAAAGGACAGAGGTTGAGAAAGAGCAAACCACCGTTAGTAAAGAGGAGAAATCCATTCTTAAAGAAGGCAGTATCATCGGCATTATTGAGATACCGGGAATAGATATCAGATACCCGGTAATGGAAGAAACCGGAAGTGAAATGCTGAATGCCGGGACAGGGAACAATGCGTTTTGTTGTCAGGTGCAGATATAAGGAGGCGGCAGATGAATAAGAGATACCGACTGGGGGAGATAGAAGAAGCTGTATCGGAAATGGAGGAGCTGATCGACACTCAGGATGATATTGCAGAGATTGATGATGACTTTCAGATTGTCGTAAGCGGCTGGTCTGTGTATGTCGAAAGCCTGAATCTGACACTCAGACAGGGAGTTGCCTGTATCTGGGATACGGAGGCAGGATTATTTATGCCTGATTTTGATGTGACTATCGTGTATGAGGGAAACATCGAAACACAGGAATGGCTCTACTATGAGCAGGACGGAATGGTTGTTACACTTGGCAACTGGTTAAATGGCAGATTGTCTTGTGAACAGATAGAACAGCTTTGGTGTGGGCTTATCATACCAGAAAACAATGATAATTCAGAAGTATAAGAAAGAGAGGAACAGCGTATGAAGTATTCAATTAAGGTAAACGAGGTAAGAGCAAAAGATGGCAGCAATATCAAGGGTTTTGCGACCGTGGTATTTGGTGATTCATTCAAGATTACCAATATCGCAATCCTTGAAAATAAGGAAAAGGGAGAGCTTTTTGTATCAATGCCAAGATACCGTTCCAATGAGCGTGATGAGAAAAACAGCGTGATTTATAAGGATGTATGCAATCCTATCACGGCAGAGTTTCGTGAGGAACTCTATACTAATATCCTTGAGGCTTATGCAAAAATCAGGGAGCCGGAGAAAGCAGAAACACAGACACAGGGAAAAACTCAGGAAATGCCGGAGTTTTCCGTGACGGTAACACCTTATGAAAGGGAAGGCAGTAATATCAAGGGACTTGCCCGCATTTACTTTGAAAACAGCTTCATTGTAAATAATGTAAATATCCTTCAGGGCAAAGAAAAAATCTTTGTGTCAATGCCTTCTTATAAGACAAAGCAGGTGGACGAGAATGGCAAGCCAATCTATCAGGACGTCTGCTATCCGGTCACAAAGGATTTCAGGGAGAAGCTCTACAATGAGATTATTGCAGAATATGAGAAAGCAAAGGATAAGAGCAACGAAAAAGCAAGGGAGAATGCCGAACAGAACCACGGAAATCCCGACAGGGAGAAAAAGGATACTCCCTTTCGATAATTAAGGTTAAGGGGCGGCAGGAGCTGCCCCGTTTATAAGGAGGAAAAGCAGATGGAAGCAGAAAAGACACTTACCAATGAGGAGATCATAAGGGAACTTCTTGACCTATTAAAAAAGAATGCTATGAAAGAGCCGGCAAATGATGTATTTGAGATATGCACCTATGTGGATGGTCTGGAGAAAAAGATTGCGTCTATGACAGAAGAACTTACCAGTATGCAGGACCAAATCAAGAAAATGCAGGAAGATACCCTTATCAATAATGAAAAAAAAGCATTAACAGAAGCACAGGAGCGACTCAATGCCAGATGTGAGCAGATAAAGTCACAGGTATCTGAGATAAAGGTACAGGTAAAATCTACTGCCAAGAATATTGTTGATGAAACAAAGGCAAAGGGCAGGGCGGCACTTTACAGGGTGACAGAATTTGTAGGAATTAAGAAAAGACTTCTCAATGTCAGAACAGTGGTAAAAGATATGATTGTATCTACAGACAGGGATATTGCAAGGACAGCACTTCTTGCAAAGGGACTCCGTGAAGCTGGTCAGACCATAAACAATGCGTTCCATACCTTTGCAGATAAGCCGGAGGTGGATTATTCGCAGAAGGAACAGAAACACCCTTTCACAAAGGCGGTACTTGCCCCTATGAAAGCAGTGAAAAAACTGCTTGTATCAATGGAGCTGCAGCTGGATGCCTCGATTGATAAGCTGGATAATCTGGCTATGAATGTGCAGTTTGATAAGGAAAAGCGTATGGAGCACACAAAGGATAAGGATCAGAAAGCACCGGATACAGAAAGAGAGATCATCTACTCACCGATGGTAGCTGAACCACAGGAGTGCAAGTATAATGCAGATGCTTTTGAGGCAAGAAAAACATCGGAGGCAAAGCAGGAAACGGCAGGGAAGGAGCTGCCAAAAGTCAGGGAAGATAAAGCCAGATAAGTTTAGGGGCGTGGGAGTAAAATCCTGCGTCCTTTTTATCTGTTTTGTTTTAATAGCAGGCAAAAAATGGCGAAAATATAAAAAAATGCAAGAAATGGCGAGTAATTTATCTAGGAATAAGTTATCCTTTGAGTAAGATAGATGGACTGTGGTTATGTATAAAATTTTGCAAGTAATAAATTTTATACGAAAAAAACACAGAAAGGGGTTGCATATATGCAGGTTGATACATATAATCTCGACAGACAGACAGACAGACAGACAGACAGACAGACAGACAGACAGACAGACAGACAGACAGACAGACAGACAGACAGACCGACAGACAGACAGACAGACAGAGCTGAATGTAATTAAACTCTCCGAGTCAACCAGACTCCTCAGCAAAAAGCATGCCGCCTTTTGCTTGAAAAAAAAAATCCTAACTCATTAAATTGTCTACAGCTTGTTTACTGCGAACTACGTGAACTAGATAGACAATATGTAAATTAGACTAACATTGATACTATCTTATTT
>OJKC01000813.1_pt1 | contig 23034 bp, 17 predicted proteins | sample 1596401 | NCBI WGS metagenome assembly OJKC01 (sample SAMEA4350162, study PRJEB24818) | metagenome | biome: human; feature: gut; material: faeces | place: Denmark | collected 2013-09 | reverse complement strand
TACGTCACCCGCCCGTGGACCGTTCGCCAGTATGCCGGTTTCTCCACCGCGGAAGAATCCAATGCATTTTATAGGCGCAACCTTGCCGCCGGTCAGAAGGGCCTTTCAATAGCGTTTGACCTTGCTACCCACCGCGGCTACGATTCCGATCATCCCAGAGTGGTTGGCGACGTTGGTAAGGCCGGCGTTGCCGTTGATTCCATACTGGATATGGAAATACTGTTCAAGGGCATTCCGCTTGACCAGATGTCCGTTTCAATGACCATGAACGGCGCGGTGCTGCCCATAATGGCGTTCTACATTTTGGCTGCCGAAGAGCAGGGCGTTGATAAGTCCAAGCTGGCCGGTACCATACAGAACGACATACTCAAGGAGTTCATGGTGAGGAATACGTACATCTATCCTCCAAAGACCTCCATGCGCATAATTGGCGATATTTTCGCTTATACCGCAAAATATATGCCCAAGTTCAACTCCATCTCCATCTCCGGCTACCATATTCAGGAAGCCGGTGCAACCGCGGATATAGAGCTTGGTTACACCCTTGCGGACGGCCTTGAATACATCCGCACCGGTATCGCCGCCGGACTGAATATAGATGCGTTCGCGCCCCGCCTGTCCTTCTTCTGGGGCATGGGCAAGAATTACTTTATGGAGGTTGCCAAAATGCGCGCGGGCCGCGTGCTGTGGGCCAAGATAATAAAGGAATTCGGGCCGAAGCTTGATAAGTCCATGGCGCTGAGGACGCATTGCCAGACCTCCGGCTGGAGCCTTACCGCGCAGGATCCGTTCAACAACGTTGGCCGTACCTGCATGGAAGCCATGGCTGCCGCGCTTGGCCATACGCAGAGCCTGCATACCAACGCCCTTGACGAAGCCATTGCCCTGCCCACGGACTTCTCCGCGCGCATAGCAAGAAATACTCAGCTTTATATTCAGGACGAGACTCGCGTTTGCAAGGTGGTTGATCCTTGGGGCGGTTCATACTATGTTGAAGCCCTGACCGATGAGCTGATAAAGCGTGCATGGGGCCATATACAGGAAGTTGAAAAGCTGGGCGGCATGGCCAAGGCAATAGAAACCGGCCTGCCCAAGATGAGAATAGAAGAAGCCGCCGCGCGCCGTCAGGCCCGCATAGACTCCGGCCGCGAGAATATAGTCGGCCTGAACTATATGCAGCTTGAGCACGAGGATGCAATAGACATTCTTGAAGTTGACAACACCGCCGTGCGCGAGGCGCAGATAGCAAGGCTGAATAAGCTGCGCGCCAATCGCGACAATGAAAAGGTTCAGCAGTGCCTTGACGCGATCACCAAGTCCGTTGAAACGGGCGAAGGCAATCTGCTTGAACTGGCCGTTGAGGCCGCCCGTGCGCGCGCAAGCCTAGGAGAGATATCTATGGCAGTAGAAAAGGTCTGCGGCCGCCATAAGGCCGTTATACGCTCCATTTCCGGCGTATATTCCAAGGAATCCTCCGATACCGCCGCGATAGAGCGCGTAAGGAAGATGACAGATGAATTTGAAAAGCGCGAAGGCCGCCGTCCTCGCATAATGGTCGCCAAGATGGGCCAGGATGGTCACGACCGCGGCGCCAAGGTAGTCGCCACCGCTTATGCGGACATGGGCTTTGACGTGGACGTAGGTCCCCTGTTCCAGACCCCTGCCGAGACCGCGCGCGACGCCGTGGATAACGACGTGCATATCGTTGGCATGAGTTCCCTTGCCGCCGGACACAAGACGCTGCTGCCGCAGCTGATGGAAGAGCTGAAGAAGCTTGGCCGCGAGGACATAATGGTAATAGCGGGCGGCGTTATCCCGCCGCAGGATTACGATTTCCTGTATAAAGCCGGCGCGGCTTGCATATTCGGGCCCGGTACCCGCATACCCGAGGCCGCGGAAGAAATGCTCAATAAGCTGAACGAGCGCCTTGGCTACACCAAATAAAAATGGCAGAGAACAAGGAAAACTATAAACCCGAATGGACTCCGGACGGTGCGGGGAGCGAATTCGCTTCCAGCGTTATGCCGGGGATAGAAGGCAGCGGAGTGCAGGAAACTGCGCCCCGCCCCTTTTCGTGTAAACAGATGAGCGTGGAGGAGTATGTTCATGGCGTGCTCAGCGGCAACCGCCGCATTTTGGCGCAGGCTATAACCATTGTGGAAAGCAATTCCGAAAAGCATTTCGCATTGGGACAGGAAATAATCCGTCGCATTCTGCCCTATACCGGTAACAGCGTACGCGTTGGCATAACGGGCGTGCCCGGTGCCGGTAAAAGCACGTTTATAGAGTGCTTCGGCAATATGCTTTGCGATAAGGGGAGGAAGGTTGCCGTGCTTGCCGTGGACCCGACAAGCAGCATCTCACGCGGCAGCATACTGGGCGACAAAACGCGCATGGAACGCCTTTCAAGAAGGAACGAAGCGTTCATACGTCCGTCTCCTTCCGGCGGAACATTGGGCGGGGTAACGCGCAAAAGCCGCGAAACCATGCTCCTTTGCGAAGCGGCCGGATTCGATACCATTCTTGTTGAAACCGTGGGCGTGGGCCAGAACGAAACCTCAGTGCGCGCAATGGTGGACTTTTTCCTTGTTATAACCATTGCCGGCGCGGGGGACGATCTTCAGGGCATAAAGAAAGGCGTTATAGAAACGGCGGATGCTATTTTGGTCAATAAGGCCGACGGGGACAATAAAACCCGCGCGCAGGCCGCCAGGGCCGAATATGAGCAGGTGCTCAGATATCTGCGCCCTGCGACCGAAGGCTGGACCACGGGAGCATACACATGCTCCGCCATAACGGGCGAAGGCGTAGAGGGCATATGGAACGTTATACTCGGCTTTATCAAGCAGACGCGCCGCACGGGCGTGCTTGAATCCCGCCGCGGATCGCAGACCATGGAATGGGTAAAGAGCATGACTGATGATTATATCCGCACAATGATCTATTCAAATCCGCGCGTGCAGAAATGCATGGACGAACTGAGCGGGCAGGTAATGAGCGGGGAAATGCCGCCAACGCTTGCCGCCAAGGAATTGATAGACACCATCGAAGCAGCGCTCAAAGCCTGAAACGCATAATTAAACATAAAAAGAGACAGTCACGCGGCTGTCTCTTTTCTGTATGAAGATTTAATTTTACATATCAAGCGCTTCGAATTTCTTCGCGGATATGCGATACACTACATATGATGTAAACCCGTATATCACCGCGCCTATGGCAAGTATGATGCACTTCGTTCCCATGTTTTCGGGATCGGGCGTATCGAGCACATCACGGAAGAAAGGAACGGCGAACGCGCAGGCCTCCGCAATGCCGATGTATATAAACGTTACTATGCTTGCGCGGGCGAATACACGGCCGACCTTATCAGGCTGCGAAAAATAGCCGGTAAAGAAAACATAGTTAAAGACGGCGAGCATTATGAAGCTTAGCCCGAAAAAAGCAACGTTCGGGTCCATTCCGGCTTCATTTGCGCCAAGGCCCAGCGCGCGGCGGGCGAACATGAAGCAAACCGCCAATACGCACTGCGTAAGCTGCAATATAACGGCGAACACTATGCGCGCGCGCACAACGTCCCGCTTCCTTATGGGCAGGGAGAGGGAATATGCAAAGTCGTGATTTTCGCGTCCGCTGAGGCAGATGAAGAATATGCCCAGCGTGTTATAGAAAAACAGCACATACATGGGGTAATTGGGAATCAGCATCATTGAACTGAGCAGCAGGAAAAGCACCGCCGCCGGATGCAGGGCAAGCTTAAATTCCTTATACAACAGCTTTGACAGCATGGCTTTCACTCCTTTTCAAAATGTATCATGGCCGTTTCAAGATCGACCGGGGTAAGGCGCACAAATGCGGGCAGCTTGGCTGCGTCCTGCTTATTCACTATGGCGGTGTAGCCGTGCTTGGCGGGCTTGGCGCCTATGAGCAGCGCGCTTATATCGGCGGGAATTGCATCAGCTTCTATCTCTGCGGCCATATACTGCCCAAGGAACTGCTCAAGCGGCATGCTTGCGGCAATCTCGCCGCGGCGTATATATGTTATTGAATCCGCGCAGCGGTCAAGGTCGCTTGTTATATGCGTGGAGAAAAGTATGCTTACGCCTTCGCGCTGAAGCGAGAGAAAAACATCCAGCAGATCGTCACGCGATACGGGATCGAGCCCGCTTGTGGGTTCATCCAGTATAAGCAGCTTCGCCCTGTGGCTCAGTGCAAGCGTGAGCGCATATTTCACCTTCATGCCGGCGGAAAGCTGATCCGGAGTTTTGCTTTCGTCCAGCTCAAACTGCGCCATATAGCGGCGGTACGCTTGCTCGTCCCATTCATCGTAAAAGCGGCGCGTAACGTTGGTTATAGTCTTGACTTTCTTTTTTACATAGTAATCTACGCCGCCGGAAACGAAGCCTATTTGCTTTTTTATCTCCAGCTCGTTCTTTTCAAGTTCCATGCCGAAAAAGCGTATCTCTCCGCGGCTTGGATGCACCAAATTGAGTATTGATTTGAGCGTGGTGGTTTTTCCTGCGCCGTTGCGGCCGATAAAGCCCATTATAGCACCCTGTTCAACCGAAAAGGAAATATCCCTCAGGCTGAAGGACGGGTATTCCTTGCATAATCCTTTTACGCTAAGCGCCTCCATTCAGGCAGCCTCCTTTTTGAGTAACATAGTTTGCGCAACAAGTGTTGCCTGCATTATACACACAGTGACAGCAGCTTGTCAAGGCCATGCGATTTGACATGGATTTTACATAACATTTCTTTTTGATTTTACACGGAATGGGTATTATTTAAGCATAAACAAAAATGATTTGAAGGAACCGAAAGGAGATAAGAATTATGAAGAAGATTATGATGATCGTACTTGCCGCGATAACAGCGGCGGCTATGTTTGCGGGCTGCGCAGCCGATAACGTCAGCGCTGGCGGCAGCGTTTCAACGGATGGCTCAACGTCCATGGAAAAGGTGATAGGCGCGCTTGGCGAATCGTTCATGGCGAACAACCAGGGCACAACGTTCACTTACAATCCAACCGGCTCAGGCTCCGGCATAAAGGCCGTGCTTGAAGGCCGCTGCGACATCGGCCTTTCCAGCAGAAGCCTGAAGGACGACGAGAAGGCCGAGGGGCTTAAGGAAACCGTACTTGCATATGACGGCATCGCCATAATAGTGCATCCGGATAACCCCGTAAACAATCTTGACCTTGAAACCATTGCAAAGCTTTATACCGGCGAAATCACCAACTGGAAGGATGCTGGCGGCAGCGATGCCGAAGTGGTGCTCATAGGCCGCGAGGCGGGCAGCGGCACGAGGGATGGCTTTGAATCCATCACCGGCACTGCCGACAAGTGCCAATACCGCCAGGAGCTGACCTCCACCGGCGACGTTATAACCACCGTATCCCAGAACCCCAACGCCATCGGCTACGCTTCCCTTGCCTCTCTGAAGGACAGCGTTAAGGCCCTGACCGTTGGCGGAGTGGCTCCCACCGAGGACACCGTTAAGGACGGCAGCTACGTTGTACAGCGCCCGTTCGTGCTGGTAACTAAGGACGGTGCGGCGCTCAGCGAAACCGCGCAGAAGTTCTTCGACTACGCCACCAGCGCCGATGCGGCGGACATAATCGCCAAGGCCGGTGCGGTTGCCGCGAACTGAGCGTGAACAATACAAACCTTAATGATCGGGCGGCCGAAGGGCCGTCCGACAGCCACGTTAATAAGAAAGGAGCAGGCATGAAGCAGAATAAGAAGCATACGGCAAAGCCGATAGAAACCATTGTGCACGGAATATTCCTTGTGGCGGGGCTTATAACCGTGGGCTGCGTGCTGCTTATAACCATCTATCTTATAATATCCGGCCTGCCCGCAATAAAAGAAATAGGCCTTATACCGTTCCTGTTCGGCAAGGTGTGGGCGTCCACGGCAAAGACCACCGAGCCCTCCTTCGGCATACTGCCGTTTATACTGACCAGCGTATACGGCACATGCGGCGCAATAGTGCTGGGCGTGCCGGTAGGCTTTATGGCAAGCGTGTATATAGCAAAGTTTGCGCCTAAAAAGCTTAAAGCGGTCATGCAGTCGGCAGTAAGCCTGCTTGCCGGAATACCGAGCGTTGTATACGGCCTTGTGGGCATGCTGGTGCTTGTGCCGGGGATAAGGAAGCTGTTTAACGTGCCGGACGGCGCAAGCCTGCTGGCGGCGATAGTGGTGCTGTCCGTAATGATACTGCCTTCGATTATAAAGGTATCCGTAACGGCGCTTGAAGCCGTTCCCAAGGAATATGAGGATGCGTCGCTTGCACTTGGCGCAACGGAGGTTGAAACGTGCTTCAGGGTATCCGTACCCGCGGCACGCAGCGGCATTGCGGCGGCGGTTGTGCTGGGCGTTGGCCGCGCGATAGGCGAGGCTATGGCGGTTATGATGGTTTCGGGCAACGTGGCGAACATGCCGGGACTTTTTGAAAGCGTAAGGTTCCTTACAACGGCGGTTGCGGGCGAAATGTCCTATTCGGGCGGATTGCAGCGGCAGGCGCTGTTCTCGATTGCGCTGGTGCTGTTCGTATTTATAATGCTTATAAACGCGGCGCTCAATTTCTTCCTGAAGCGGGACAAGGAGGCGTAAATAAATGAATAAAAAGCTTTCGTTTGGCCGCAGGGCATATATATACGGCATGAAGGCGCTGATGTATGCGTCAACAGCCGCCATAGGCGCGCTGGTAGTGTTTTTGATAGGGTATGTGCTTTACCGGGGCATACCAAACATAACATGGAAGTTTTTGACCACGGCGCCAAGCATACTGAACGACACGATAGGCATTTGGCCTGATATACTGAACAGCATTTATGTTGTGATAGCAACCATAATAATTGTGCTTCCGCTTGGCGTATGCGCGGCGATATATCTTAGCGAATATGCATCGAACAAAAAGCTTGTACGCGTTATAGAATACGCTGCGGAAACGCTTTCCGGCATACCGAGCATTATATACGGTCTTGTGGGCATGCTGTTCTTCTGCGAATTTTTGAAGATGCAAACCTCGCTTATGGCGGGCGCGCTCACGCTTGTTATAATGAACCTGCCTACGGTAATGCGCACAACGCAGGAAAGCCTTAAAACCGTGCCGCAGAGCTACCGTGAAGGTGCGTTCGGCCTTGGCGCGGGCAAATGGCGCGTAATACGCACGGTGGTGCTGCCGGGCTGCGTGGACGGCGTTATAACCGGCTGCATACTGTCTGTCGGCCGAATACTCGGCGAATCGGCGGCGCTGCTTTTCACGGCGGGCATAGCGCACGTTGTGAACGGCTTCTTCATGGGGCTTAAAAGCTCCGGCGCAACGCTTACGGTTGCACTGTATATATACGCAAAGGAGCGCGGCGAATTCGGCGTTGCGTTCGCAATAGCGGCAATACTTATGCTGCTGACGCTGATAATAAACCTGAGCGCGGAAGCGGTTGCAAGAAGCTTTAAGAAAAAAAGGCAGATATAGTAAGCGCATGGAAGGGAGAGAGAATATGGAAGCCAATGAAAAGAGCATTTTGAGCGTGAAAGAGCTTTGCCTATGGTACGGCAACCATCAGGCGCTGAAAAATATAAACATAGATATACCTAAAAACAGCATAACGGCGCTTATAGGCCCGTCCGGCTGCGGCAAGTCCACGTTCCTTAAAACGCTTGACCGCATGAACGATTTGATACCGGACGTTAAGATAACGGGAAGCGTTGAATACAAAGGGGAGGATATATTCGCGCCAGGCGTGGACGTGAGCGAGCTGAGACGGCAGATAGGCATGGTGTTCCAGAAGCCAAATCCGTTCCCCATGAGCATATATGATAACATTGCCTACGGCCCGCGTACCCACGGCATAAGGAACAGGGCCAAGCTGGACGACATTGTTGAAAAGTCCCTGCGCGGCGCGGCAATATGGGACGAGGTAAAGGACAGGCTGAGGAAGAATGCGCTTGGCCTTTCCGGCGGGCAGCAGCAGCGCCTTTGCATAGCGCGTGCGCTGGCGGTGGAACCGGACGTGCTGCTGATGGACGAGCCCACGAGCGCGCTGGACCCCATATCAACATCAAAAATAGAAGAACTGGCCATGCAGCTGAAGGAGCAATACACCATAGTCATTGTTACACACAATATGCAGCAGGCCGTAAGAATATCGGACAACACGGCGTTTTTCCTGCTGGGCGAGCTTGTTGAATACGGCAAGACGGAGGAGATGTTCTCCCAGCCCACGGATAAGCGCACAGAGGATTACATTACAGGGAGGTTCGGATAATGAGAAGCCGGTTTGACAATCAGCTTGCGGAGCTGAACAGGGAGCTTATTGAGATGGGCGCAATGTGCGAGGAATCCATAAGCATGGCGCTGAAGGCGCTTATGGAAGGCGACAAGGCGCTTGCGAAAAAGGTTGCCGGGCTTGACGTGGCGATAGACCAAAAGGAGCGCAGCATAGAATCCATGTGCCTGAAGCTTTTGCTTCAGCAGCAGCCCGTGGCGCGTGACCTGAGACAGATATCCGCCGCGCTTAAGATGATAACCGATATGGAGCGCATAGGCGACCAGGCTGAGGATATCGCGGAGATAATAACCTATCTCAGCGACAGGAGCGCCGCCAATGAGCAGCTTATGCGCGAAATGGCGAACGCGGCAATAAAAATGGTCACGGATAGTGTGGACGCATATGTAAAACATGATACAATAATGGCGGAGAAGGTCATTGCCGCGGACGATGTTGTTGACGCATATTTCGACAGGGTGAAGCATCAGCTCATCGAAAGAATAGCGGCCGACCCGACGGACGGCGAATATGCGCTGGATTTATTGATGATAGCCAAGTATTTTGAGCGCATTGCCGACCACGCGGTTAACATTGCCGAATGGGTCATATTCTCCGTAACGGGAGTGCATAAGGAGGACTAAACAGCATGATATGGTGCGTGGAGGACGACGCAAGCATTCGGGACATAGAGGTGTACGCGCTCAGCTCCGCGGGCTTTGCGGCAAGGGGCTTTGAGGACGGCAGCAGCTTTTATGCCGCGATAACGGGCGAAAAGGATAAGCCGCAGCTTATAGTGCTGGACGTTATGCTGCCGGGCATTGACGGAATAGAGCTGCTCAGGCGCATCCGCGCGAACGCCGCGCTGAAACAGATACCCATAGTCATGGCCACGGCCAAGGGCAGCGAATACGACAGGATACAAGGGCTTGACCTTGGCGCGGATTATTATCTGACCAAGCCCTTCGGCGTGATGGAGCTTATATCCTGCGTTAAGGCCGTGCTCAGGCGGTGCGGCGCGGCAAAGGAAGCGGACACGCTTTGCGCCTGCGGCATAAGCATGAACACACTTGAGCATACCGTGAGCGCAGACGGGGAGCGAATAACGCTGACATACAAGGAATATGAGCTGCTGAAGCTGTTCCTTTCCCATATGGGCACGGCGTTCACAAGGGAGCAGCTTATGGAACGGGTTTGGGGAACGGACTACATGGGCGAAACGCGCACCATAGATATGCATATACGCACGCTGCGCCAAAAGCTTGGCAAATGCGGCGAAAGCATCAAAACCGTAAGAAACGTTGGCTACCGGATGGAGGAAGGGCAATGACGAAAAGAATATTCAGGGCTATAATGCTTGTTGCGGGCATAATACTGCTTGCAAGCCTGCTGATAATAATGGACTGCTTATACGAATACTTCGCAAGCCTGCAGGAAAGCGAGCTGAAGGATCAGCTGAGCCTTGCGGCGGCGGGCGTTGAGCAGGGCGGGGAGGATTACCTTGCCCGCGTGAACAGCGAAAGATACAGACTGACATGGATAGCGCCCGACGGCACGGTGAAATACGACAGCGGCAGCGATGCAGGCGCGCTGGACAACCACGCCGAGCGCGAAGAGGTACAGCAGGCTATGGCGGACGGCGAGGGCCAAAGCACGCGCTATTCGGCAACGCTTATGCAAAAGACGATGTACTACGCAAAGCGGCTTGACGACGGCAGCGTAATAAGAATATCCGTAAGCAGGGCGACAATCGCCACGCTGGCGCTGGGCATGCTGAGGCCTGTGGTAATAATAGTGCTGGCGGCGCTGGTATTGGCGATAGTTATGGCGAACAGGCTGGCACAGAGGATAGTTGCACCGCTGAACGCGCTGGACCTTGACCATCCGCTGGACAACGACGCATACGAGGAGATAGCCCCGCTGCTGAGCCGCATAAACCGCCAGCATACGCAGATAGACGCGCAGATGCGCGCGCTGGACAAGAAGAAGGACGAGTTCAACGCCATAACCCGCAGCATGAACGAAGGGCTGGTGCTGCTGGATGAAAAGGGGAGCATAATAAGCATAAATCCCGCGGCAAGGCAGCTATTCAACGCGGAAGAAAACTGCGCGGGCCACGATTTTATTACGGTGGACAGGAACCCCAAGCTGAGCGAGGCCATACGCGCCGCATACGACGGCGGCCACGGCGAGACGACCATCGACCGCGGCGGCAAGGTATATCAGCTTGACGTGAGCCGCATAGAATCCGACGGAAAAACGGCAGGCGCGGTGATACTCGGCTTTGACATAACCGAAAAGCAGAATGCGGACGCCATGCGCCGCGAGTTCACGGCAAACGTTTCGCATGAGCTTAAAACCCCGTTACAGGGCATTATAGGCAGCGCGGAGCTGATAGAAAACGGCATGGTGAAGGCGGAGGATATGCCCCGCTTTGTGGGCCACATAAGGCAGGAGGCGCAGCGGCTCGTTACGCTGATAGGCGACATAATAAGGCTTTCGCGGCTGGACGAAGGCTGCGATATGCCTACGGAGCGCGTTGACCTGAAGGCGGTTGCGGCGGAGGCTGCAAACGATCTGCGCACGGAGGCGGACGAAAGGCACATAGGCGTTGAGGTGCGGGGTGAAAGCGTCTGCATAACCGGCGTAAGGCGGCTATTATATGAAATTATTTACAACCTGTGCGACAATGCCGTTAAGTACAACCGCGCGGGCGGCAGCGTGAACGTATCCGTGGGCGAAAAGGACGGCCTTGCCACCGTTACCGTGGCGGATACCGGCATAGGCATACCCGAAGAGCATCAGGCCCGCGTGTTCGAGCGGTTTTACCGCGTGGATAAGTCCCACTCCAAGGAGAGCGGCGGCACGGGGCTTGGCCTATCCATAGTCAAGCACGCGGTAATGTATCACCACGGCAGCATAAGGCTTGAATCCGTCCCGAACGTGGGCACGACAGTAACCGTTTCGCTGCCCGCGTAAAGCGGGTTTTTATATGCGGAGAGTCTCCCGTGCGCGGGCGGCTCTTTTTTAACAAAAAATTCACCGTTTTTCGTTTCCTCTCTTGCTTTTTCTTTCGTTAAGGGATACAATATATTCCGTGTAATACTAAAATTATGCGGTATGGACCGACATTTTTTAGGAGGAAGGAAACATATGAGAAATCAAGTGTTCAAGAAGCTGTTTTCCGTGCTGCTTACGCTGATAATGGTGGCAGGTCTGCTGCCCGCGTCAGTGCTGGCGGAGGGGGAAGGCAATGCGGATTCTACGCCCGCGCCTACGGAAGCAGTGCAACCGACGGAATCGGCTGAACCCACCACGCCGACCGAGACGGAGACTCCCGAAGTCACCGAAATTCCCGAGCCTACGCCCGAGAACCCCGCGGCCACGGTAGAGCCCACGCAGGGCGAGCCCACTGCCAAGCCCACGGATGAGGGGATTATGCCGGCGAACGTGATGCCCGTGCAGGCGAATGTTGAACTTCAATATCGTATAGTACATCTGGACTGCGGTCGCAAGTATTTCAGCAAAGACTGGATTATCGCGCTGATGTATGAAGCGAAGGCAGCCGGATATAATCAGGTTCAGCTTGCGTTCGGAAATAAAGGTCTGCGCTTCCTGCTTGATGATATGTCTGTGAATACTTATGAAAAACAGGCAGTTACAGATGCAATTAAGGAAGGCAACAAGGCATATTACAATGCGGGCGAAAAGAACGAGTTGACCGAAGCCGAAATGGACGAGATTTTCGTGGCTGCTGATAAAATCGGCATTGAAATCGTTCCTCTTTTCAATACGCCTTTCCATATGGAAGCCGTTATTACGGCAATGGGCAAGCTTAACATTACAAATGCATATTACGACAGCAATAAAGCTTGCTTGAACCTTAGCAACAATTATGCTACTGCATTTGTAAAGGCGCTTATGCAGAAGTATATTACCTATTTCCAAGGTAAAGGGTGCAAATACTTTAACTTCGGCGCAGACGAATACACGGGCGGCTGGAATTCTACTTTCTACAACTATGCCAACGAAATAGTCAGCATGATTTCCGCTGCGGGAATGAACGCACGCATTTTTAACGACAGCTTCCGTAGTGATAGCAATAATGGTTATGTGAACAATGCGCAGGTTTGCTACTGGTCGTCAAATTCGGGATACGCGAGCACGGCAACTGTATATAACTATGCGAAAAAGATAATTAACACTAATCAAGATTTTTATTATGTAGTGAATAAGGATACTCAGCAGAGCACATGGAGCCCTAATAGTTATTATGCTTTTTCAGGCTCTTTTGATGAAACTACATGGGTCAATTATGCGAAAAATTTCAGCAACACTACATATAAGAACTTTGCAGGTTACAACAACGGTGCAGAGAGCATAACCCCTGTTGGCTCCATGTTCTGCATATGGTGCGATAATCCGTCACATAAGGACGAGACTCAAATTGCAAAAGAGATTCGCATGATACTGCGCGTTATTGGCGCGCGCATGCAGAATAGCGACACCTATTCCACTTCTGATGTGCTTGTAAAGGGCGGGTTTAAGGCTGATGCAACAATAAACACAAGCGGTTCTGTTTCAACGCCCCCCACAATTAAAGACGAGCATGGCGGCGAAGGAAAAATCGATGTTGCCATAGGTACATCCACAAAAATCTACCTTCCCGAAGGCATTGTTGCTACTTGGACTGTAACCGAGGGAAAAGATGTTGTTGAGCTTGTTGCGGTTGAAAGCGATGCGCAGAAGCGCGGCGAACAGGTCGTCGAGTTCGCAGATGCTGCACCTATAATCGGTAATGCTGTTATGGTAAAGGCCCTGAAAGCGGGCACGGCAACAGTTATCGCAACCCTTGAGGACGGCACTGCAATAACCGCAACCGTTGAGGTAACGGATAACGCCAAAGAGACCATAACCGTAGTTGTAGGCAAAACGTTTGAAAAAACAATTGACGGAAAATATGACGGCACTTACGATACCGTCAACCCCGAAATAGCAACCGTAACTGCGAAGTATGCTCCGACTGCCGGCGGCACATATTATGATAAAGCAGCATTAGATGCCGGAACGTTCTGCATCTCTAATAATGGAAATGATACGAACCCGACTACGACCGTTACCTTTGAAGATGCAGGAAATGGCAAATATTACATCAAAAATAGCAGCGGACAATATATTTATCCTAATGCAACTTATGATTGGTGGAGCTGGTCGTATAGCTTAGGCTCTGGTAAGCAGTCTGTCACCATTACTTCAAATGAGAAAGGTGCTATTGTTGCGTATAGGAGCGTAAGTAACTATTATGGTAGTACCACTACTGCATACTTAAACCTTAGCAGCAGTAGCTTCGGTGCAAGCGACTCCAGCAAAACGCTTTACATTTATACTCAAAGAGTCGAACAGGGCATCGACCAAACCAAGCTTACCTTTACCGGCCATAAGGAAGGTACAACTACTGTGACAATTGCCGGAGTGGAGTATACCATAGAGGTTAAGGCCGCTGAGCTTGAGGATGTGGTGCTGCCCATCAACCTGTGGATAACCAACACGGGCGTTGTGCCGACCGGATGGAGCAATAGTGCCCCTGCGGAGTTTTCATATGACGATACTGCAGGCAACAGGCGCAGTATATATACTCTTAAAGCATCGCACTCCACGGTGAACAGCCCTAACGGAATAAGCTTGAGCAGCATATTACCTCAAGTAACCGGTACAGCAAAAAGCTGGGACAACAATACATACAATGTAACTTACTGGAAAAGCGCATACCATACGGCAGAAAACAGGCAGTCTACCGATGGCTGGACGAATTATTCCCACAAAGGAACCAAATTTGAATATATCAGGTTCTATGAGGGCAGTTGGGCTTATTCCGTAGATGGCATTACATGGGTAAATATTGAAAATGTCGGCGCAGGAGCAACCGACACAGATAAGAATCAAGTATGTATATGGTATCGCCAGGTGACCACGGTTACAAGCGAGGTTACTACGGAAATAGTTGACTGGGGTCCGATAAAATATGGTGCGAATCAATGTCTGCTTGATTTCGCGGTAAAATACGACGGTACTTCAGATAGAATACCGAATAGTTTCCCCGCAACGGGTAAGACTATTGGGTTCGATTGCCCGACTAATCAAGCTGTACCGCTCGGCAATGGTTATGTTGTGAAAGATACCGATAGTACTTATTATCGTACTGTTTACGGTATTGCCGGTGTAGAAACCGCGGCATATGAGGTTTACATGATAACCCTCACTCCGAGCAGTGATAGCCACACTGCGTATATCAACAATGGTTCAACACAGGCCAACTATAAATATAAAGGCACGGAAAAAATAGCATGGGCCAAGACTGAGGCCGATGCCAACAGCACCGAGCTTAACAAAATGCCCAATGTGAAATACGGTGGCGAGCCGTTCCTCGAATCCGTTAAGATATATCAGTATCAAGGCTTGCTGGTAACGTATTATTTGCGCGCCAAGCAAACCCCTGATAGCTTGACGGTGCATTACGCAATACAAGGCAGCGAAACGGCGTTCTATGAATACAACATAGCCGTTAACCAAGGCACAACCTTTGATTCCGGTATAGCTCTTGATCACAGTCAGGATCCTTATGTTGGCGGGCCGCTGCTTAACGGAAGGGTGACAAACAGCAACGGCGAAACTATAACTGTATCTTCGAACCTTGCCACGCTGCAGGGTCTTGAACCGCAGTATCGCTATTCCAAGTATGAAATTGTTGGCTTTAGAAAAGATGATAAGAATGTATGGATATACTATACATTTACGCGTGAACATACGTATGTTATCGATTTCGGCCTGCCGCTGAAGATTAAGTTTAGCGACTTTGGCGTAACGAATGATGAAGCCATAGGAACAGTGTCTCTTTGGGAAAAAGAGACAGTACTCGAAAACAAAGGACTGTATGGCACGGCCAAGGTTATTATGAATGACACCGAGGGTAAGTACGTCCTGTACACACTGGATAAGCCGCTTGACAAGAACATAACCATACCGCTGTATGTAAAGTTTAGTCAAAAAGGGGATAATGACAAACCGCAGCTGTTCACCGCTAACATCATCCCCGCCACGAACGTCTACTACGAAGACAGCTTTGCGAAGTTCTACGGCAGCGACGGCAAAGAGCAGACCGGGTTTAGTAAGACTAATGAGGTTACAGCCCAAACACCCGGCGTATGGTACATAGACGGACAGGAAAAAACTGCCAACCAAGCCCTCGAAGCGCTTGGTCAGGAGAACCACAAGCCCTACGGCTACGACCCTGCCTACGACAAATGCACCATGTTCTCCATGGGCAGCGCGCGCAAGGTGACCGTCAATACGAATGGCGAGTATGCACAGGCCAAGTTTACATTCAAGGGTACCGGCTTCGATGTAATATCGCTGACGAATAATAAGTCCGGCGCAATTACCGTAGAGGTGCTCGATAGCACGGGAAGAACTGCCTACACAACTGCGAACAAAAAGGCGTTCTATCTCGTCAACAACTATTATGGGTATACCTATAATAGTACAACCGGCGAATGGACTGCATCCCCTGAAATTGAAAATGCATTATATCAAGTGCCTGTGATTAGGGTGAGAGACCTTGAGTACGGTCAAGAGTATACTGCCGTTATAACGGTTGACTATGCCGATATATTCAATAAGACGGGTGATGGCAAGTACAGCTTTTGGCTTGACGCCGTGCGCGTGTACGACCCCGCGGGACCGAGTCTTAATACTGAATATGTTAAGGACAAGGAAGGCTATCCGCAGTACATCAAGCTGCGCGACGAGCTTGCAAAGGAAGATGGTTCTGTGACAGTTGATAGCGAAAAGCTGCTATTCATCGATGGAGCAGAAAATGCTGCAATATCGCTGTATAAAAACTATGGCCCGAACAACGAGGTATATCTTGCCAAGGGTCAGGCGATAACGTTTAAACTTGCGGGCACTGATTTGAGCAAGATTGAGACTGTGCAGATTGGCGCGAAGGCTCCGATGAGTGGGGGTATTGCAAAACTCAGTGTCAATGGTACTGGGGTTGTGGAAAAGGAACTGAGTAGCGCTACCGAGATGTATTATGATATTTCGGCGGTAAAGGACGGAAGGATTGTAACCATAACCAATACCGGAGAGGCAATACTCTCGCTGACCAACCTGAAGATAACCTATACGGAAAAAGGCAGCGTAAGCCTTGGCGCGATGAATGCTGAAGAACAGACTGCATCCGTAATGGCGGTTCGTGCGCTGTTTGCGCCCGCGCCGGTTGAGCCGGAACCCGAGCCGGAGCCTGAAAAGACATTTGAGCCGGAGCGGTTCGAGGCAAGCTGGAGCAGGAACGTTATGCAGGGCAGGAAGGCTACGCTTACCGTTAAGACCTCCGAGGACGTGGAAGCCATTACCGTGGACGGCCAGACCATAAGGAGCTACCGCACCCGTACCGAGCGCATGGGCTTCGGCCGCCGCGCGAAGCGCATAACGTACAGGGAGTTCACTTACAGCATGGTGGCTCAGGAATCCGCGGACTTCAGCGTGACCGCCATCAATGCGGAAGGCACCGAGAGCGAAGCCATCACCGCGCGGCTTACCGTGCAGAAGCGTCCCAGAAGCATACGCGACGTATGGAATTGGTTCAAAGGCTGGTTTTAAGGAAAGGGGTGAAAAACATGAAAAAACAATATGTTAAGCCCGAATTGTACTTCGAGAACTTTGAGTTGAGCGCAAATATTGCAACACAGTGCGCTGATACATCAATTAAAGCTCCAATTCAATTTGGCGGAAAGAACATTTTTGTTTCGCAGATTGAATGTACAGATACACTTACCGAGGAAGAGGAAGGGAATACTAGTTATTGCTATCATGTCCCTACTGAAACGAGCAAATTGTTTAGTTCCTAACTAACCGACACGAGTACAAGTGCCCTGCCCGCATAGGGCGGGGCGCTTTTTGACGGAAAGGAGTATGCCATGAAAAAAACTGCAATTATACTGCTTGCGCTTGCGCTGGCGGCGCTTATGCTTGCGGGCTGCACGGGCGGCGGGGACGACCTGAGCGACGCGGTGGAGATACCGCCCGAAACCACGCCCGCAGCAAGCAGCGGCAGCGACATGCAAAACGATAACGCTGCGCAAAACGGCGGCAGCAGCGGCAATACCGCCGAATACGGGCTGGAAATAAAGGGCATAAGCAAATACGCGGGGCTGTTTGTTGAGGACGGCACGGACGAAACCGTGTCCGACGTATGCGCCGTAACGGTGCGCAATAATGCGAAAAAAACGGTGCAGTATGCGCATTTGACCGTTACCATAGGCGAAACGGCATATGAGTTTGACGTAACCACCCTGCCGCCCGATGCGGAGGTTCAGCTCCTTGAGCTTACCCGCCGGCCAATGCCCGAAAGCACGGATGGCTACACGGCCTTGGTAACTATGTATGCCGCGTTCGATGCCGAGCCGGGCATGAATGCTGACGCGCTGGAGATAACCACGCAGGATACGGCAATCACCGTAAAGAACATTTCCGGTAAGGACATGGGGCAGGTTTATGTATACTATAAGGTGGCGTATGGCGAGCTGTACCTTGGCGGCATAACTTACCGCGTGAGCGTGAACGGCCTTGCCGCAGGGCAAAGCACAACCTGCTACGCCGGACACTACTCAACCGAATACAGCAAGCTGATGTTTGCCACGTATGAACACTGAACGCTTTACCTTCGGCGGGGTAACGCTTGAAGTGCGCGGGCAGGACGCATGGACGGTATCCAAGGCCAGCGCCCGCTTCCATGCGAAGGACGGCGCGGAAACGAACCATGTCATATCCGTGGAATACAGCCCAACCCCGCCGCCTGTGCCCGACCATGCCGTGAAAAACGGCCCGGTGAGCCGCTGGCGCGAAGGGGAGGCGCTGCATACGCTCAGGGTATACGGTGCGGCGCAGTTTTCGTATGCCGTGCGCACGCAGGGGCAAACGCGCCTTGTGTTCGGCGAAGGCTACCGCAGCACAATGTATTCCCAGGCAATACTTGAATCCGCCGATATGTTCGATATTCTGGCGGGCTTTGGGCAGCTTGTGCTGCATTCGTCCTATGTGCTGCCGCCAAACGGTAAAGCCGTGCTTTTCAGCGGCCCCAGCGGCATAGGCAAAAGCACGCAGGCCGCGCTGTGGCAGCAGTATGCCGGTGCGGATGTTATAAACGGGGACAGGACGCTCATCCGCACGGATGACCTTACCGCAAACGGCGTGTTCTATTCTGGCACGTCCGGCATATGCAAAAACGCCTCAGCGCCTATTCGGGCGATAGTGCTGCTTGATAAGGCTGATGAAAATACGCTGCGCCGCGCCGGGGCAAAGGAGGCTTTTGCCGCTGTGCTGAGCCAATGCTCATATTATCAATGGGATGCGGAGTCGGCAATACATATGACGGATTTGGTAGCTGGGCTGGTGCAGCGTGCGGATGTATATCGGCTTAGCTGCCGCGCGGACGAAGGGGCGGTGCGGCTGCTGCAAAACGAATTGTTTGGGGGATAAAATGGAAAATAACAGCGCAGAACCGCGCCTATCATCATATCTTCATGCAAAGGCCTGCCGGGCGGGAACGCCGCTTGCGGGCAACTTTGAGCTTACGCCGCGGTGTAATTTCAACTGCAAAATGTGCTATGTTCACCTGAGCGAGGCGGAGCAGAAGCGGCGCGGCGCGGAGCTGAGCGCGGACGAATGGCTGAGCATTGCGGAAACGGCGCGCGGCGAGGGTATGCTTTTCCTGCTGCTTACGGGCGGGGAGCCGCTGATAAGGCCGGATTTTAGATATATTCTGAGTGAGCTGAAAAAGATGGGCCTAATGGTGAGTATAAACAGCAACGCTTCGCTTATAGATAAGGATATGCTGGACTTTTTCCGCCATGAGCCGCCGTTCAGGTTCAACATAACCCTTTACGGCGCAAGCGGGGCAGCGTATGAGCGGCTTTGCGGCAGCAATGCGTTCGATAGGGTGCTTGCTAACATACGCGCGCTGAAGGACATAGGCATCGGCGTGAAGCTGAACGTGTCGCTTACGCAGTATAACGCGGCGGACATGCAGCGCATTTATGAAATTGCCGAATCGCTCGGCACGCCCATGCAGCTTGCAACGTATATGTTCCCGCCCATACGGCGCGACACAGCCATGGTTGGCGAAAACGATCGCTTCAGCGCGGAGGATGCCGCCATGTACAGCGTAATGTGGGACAGAATGCGCTTTAGCGAAGAGCAGTTCCGCGCGCGGGCGGAGGCCATGCGCCGCGGCATAAGCGTGAGTGAGAATACGGATTGCGAAGGCACGCCCGGAGAGGGCATAATGTGCCGCGCGGGGAGAAGCGCATTCTGGATAAACTGGCAGGGCGTAATGACCCCATGCGGCATGATGACAGAACCTGTGGCAAGCGTGAAGGAGCTTGGGTTCATAAAGGCTTGGGAAGCTACAAAGGCGGCAACGGCACAAATACGCCTGCCGGCGGAGTGCGCCGTATGCGGATATAAGCATGCGTGCCATGCCTGCGCCGCCATGTGCGTAACGGAAACGGGGCATTTTAACGTTAAGCCGGAATATGTGTGCCGCATGACGCACGAAACGGTTCGGCTTACATTGGAGGAGGAAAGCAAATGAAAATACTGAAACGGCTTATTAAGCGAAACATTGCGGGCGATATCATACTGGTACCCGTAGGGGATGCATCGCTTGAAATAAAGGGGCTTATAACGCTGAACGAAACGGGAGAGTTCCTGTGGGACGCGCTTGAAAAGGCGGAAAACGAAAGCGCGCTTGCGGCCATGCTTGCCGCGGAATATGATGTTAATACGGCAACGGCTGAGGCCGATACAAAAGTTTTTTTGCAAAAACTGAAAGAATTAGGTATAATCGAATAGTAAAATAAAACTACCGACGGAGTGGGGGATCTTGACGGGAGTATATTGTGTTTTTTGCAGAACCGGTTTTGAAGCGGGCATAGAGTCCCGCCTTAAGCGGCGCGGTTACGCTACGCTGGTTCCGAAAATAAAAAAGTTTAAGCCGAGCGGAGGAAAGCTGGTTGAAAAAGAACTGTGCCTTCTGCCCGGCTATGTGTTCTTTGAAACGGACGAAAAAGAGCTTGACGTACGCTCGATAAACACGCTGCAAAACGCCATAAAGCTGCTGCAGTATGATGACGGCGAATATCGCTTGCGTGGTGCCGATTTGGACTTTGTTGAGTGGATACGGCGGCACGCTGGCACGATAGAGCCGACAAAGGTAATAAAGGAAGGGACAAAGATACGCTTTGTGGAAGGCCCGCTGTGCGAACTGAATGGGCGCGTGCTTAAGGTAAACAAAAGCCGCAGACAGGTGCAGATAGAACTGAACAATGCCGACGGCCTGTTGAGCACGATTTGGTGCGCTATTGAATACGTTGAACCGGAGCAGTCTATTGAATGACTACTCCGGTCTTTTTTATCTTTGACTATGCCACATTATAAGGAAGGCTATGCCGAAATTGAGCACAGTAAGCGCTGGCATACCAAGCTTGAATGAGGTATGCAGCGTTTTATGATGGAATACCTTCATGCCAAGCACTCCGCCTATTCCGCCGCCAAGTGCAGCCACTGTGAAAAGCGACTTTTCGCTTATGCGGCGCGCACCCTGCTTGGCCTTTGCTTTATCTATGCCCATCATAAGGAACAGTATAAGGCTCATTATGCCAAGATATGTGATGATGATTGTGAACAGAGTTTTTTCGTCCAAATTATTCATCCTCGCCGTTATCGTCTGATTTATTTGCGTTGTTTGGACACTCGCGGCAAAAGCGCGGCGCCTTCGGGGAGGAAACAATATCAAGCACGTCGCGCGGCGGCAGGCGAAGATTGTCCCACATGCCGTATTTTTCCGTGTCTGCAATTGCGTTCATTATGCGCTCTTCTGCGTCCGGTACAAGGCCGGTAAAGAAGCGCATCACCTGCTTCATTTCCTCGCGCTTGGTGTGGCCTGCGGCGGGGCAGTTTGGCTTGCGTATTGGCAGCTCCAGCCGCGTGGCGATGCTGAGCGCCTGCTTTTCCGGCAGGAATACCATCGGGCGGATAACGGTAACGTCCTTGCGGCCAAGGTATGTTACCGGGCCGAAAGTATTCAGCCTGCTTTCGTAAAGAAGGCTCATGAAGAAGGTTTCTATAACATCGTCTCGGTTGTGGCCAAGGGCTACAAGATTGCAGCCGCGTTCCTTGGCGGCGTCGTTCAGTGCGCCACGCCTAAGCTTTGCGCAAAGGGCGCAGGGGTGGCTTTCCTTGCGGATGTTGAACACAACATCGCCTATGTCGGTTTTGATAATGTCAAAAGGCACGTCTATGCTGCGCGCAAATTCCTCCACCGGTGCAAGATCCTGGTTCGTCAGCCCAAGATCGAGCATCACGCCGCATACGTCAAAATGCCTGTAACAAAACCGCTGATACAGCTTTAATCCATACAGCAGCAGAAGACTGTCTTTTCCGCCTGATACGCCAACACATATTTTATCTCCTTCGCGTATCATATTGTATCTTTCGTCCGCGCGGCGGATGCAGCCCAAAACTCTTTTCATGTCCTTAGTCCCTTTTTTGTCGCTCATCTTTGCAGTATACCATAATTCGGCCCCGAAAAGAACATATAAAATGTATTTATGTATTTAAGGTGAATTTGTATAAACCGCTATTGCCCAAACGCATGAAAAAAGGTTATAATAATACATGACCATTTCAGTAGCGTTATTGAACGCAGAGGGAGGCTCAACTTGATAAAGGTAATCTTTGGCGAAACCGGCGCGGGCAAGACCAAGCGCATAATTGACATTGCTAACGAAACGCTTAAAACGGCTAACGGCAGCATAGTGTTCATCGATAACGACAGCCAGTATATGTTTGGCTTGAAGCATGATATCCGCTTTGTGGATGCTTCGGAATATCATATAGACAGCCCCAAGATGTTCTTCGGCTTCGTTTCCGGCATTGCGGCGCAGGATTTCGATTTGGAATACCTTTTTGTTGACGGCTTTATGAAAATAGTCCATCATCCGCTGGATACCCTTGAGGATCTGTTCAAGGAGATGGCAGCGTTTGCCGAGCGCCGCAAAGTCAAGCTGGTGCTTAGCATAACCGGCAGCGTAAATGATGCGCCCGCGTTCCTTAAGCCCTATATAGACGAAGAATAATTATTCATGCCGTTGCGGCGGCGCATAAGCTGCGCTGCCGTGCGGCGTTTGTGTGCGCAATTTATGTTGCATTGCGCGCTGAATTATGATAGAATACAACTTGCGCCGGAATGATGGAATTGGCAGACGTGACGGACTCAAAATCCGTTGTTGGCAACAACGTGTGGGTTCGAGTCCCACTTCCGGCACCAGATACGGAGTTCGTGTTCAGCCACGGACTCTTTTTTTGATGTTGATAAGAGATAAGCGGGACTCGAAGGGAACGTCCCGAAGGGCAAAAAGTATCCAGTGAATACTTTTTGAGTTCCCCGGGCTGGCGGCGATACTGCCCCAGTATCGCCGAACGAGTCCCACTTCCGGCACCAAATAAAGATCCCCCCGCATAGCGGGGGGTCTTTCAGTTTCGGGCATAACCCTAATACTGTCCCTTATACACAACTGACGCTGCCGACCAATAGAACGGATGAAATATGAGAGCTGCCCTGTGTTGTCACAACAGAACAACTCAGGAAGCACGCGTACACCTCGTGTGGGTGCTTGGGTGAACGTCGACAGCGCGCGTGAGCC
>OJKC01000808.1_pt1 | contig 23102 bp, 18 predicted proteins | sample 1596401 | NCBI WGS metagenome assembly OJKC01 (sample SAMEA4350162, study PRJEB24818) | metagenome | biome: human; feature: gut; material: faeces | place: Denmark | collected 2013-09 | reverse complement strand
GTTCGTTGGTCATGTCAATGCCTTCATTGATGGATTTTGCATTTTTGAAGTTCATGCTGTTGCCTTCCAGGGCGAGCATTTCACCGGTAGTCATGAAGGTGCTGTCGACCGGGGTGATGCTGTCTGCATTGACATACAGGATATTGTCGGTGATTGTGTTCTGCGGATTGCCGGACAGGTTGAAATAGGAGTGGTTGGTCATGTTGATAACCGTCTTCTTGTCGGTCGTTGCATCATATTTGATGTCGATGCTGTTATCGCCTTTGAGCGTATAGGTTACGTGGGCGGTTACGTTTCCGGGGAAGTTGTTGTCTCCGTCAGGAGATTGCATGGTCAGTTGCAGCGTGCTGTCATTGACCTGTTGTCCGGCGTAGACCTGATATTGCCATCCGGTGGGACCACCGTGGAGGCAGTGTCCGTAGTTGTTCTGTGGCAACTGAATCGTGTCGCCGTCGAGGACCAGCTTGCCCTGATTGATGCGGTTGGCATAACGTCCGATGGCAGCACCGAAGTCGCTGGGGACATTGATGTAGTCGGCAATGCTGTCAAAGCCGAGTACCACGTCCTTCATTTCACCGTTCTTGTCCGGTACCATGATGGATACGATGCGTCCGCCAAAGTTGGTGATGCATACCTCCATACCGTTGGCGTTGGTCAAGGTGTACAATTGTGTTTGTTTCCCGTTTACTTCAGCCTGGAAGTTTTTCGGATTAAGCCCTGACTGGGTGAGGGCTTCTTGCTGGGGTGTACATGCAAAGGTTGCCATGCATGCGCCCGCAAATAAAAGTTTACTTAAAGTTTTCATCTCGTATAGGATAATTAGTAAATTCTTCTCGAATAAAACGCACAAAATTAAGACGAATGTTCAAGACAACGAAAGAATTTCGTATGTTCTTGAACATTCAAGTGTAAAATCTTCACTTTTGTTATTCGACTCGTCGTGCACCGTCACCTATAATTACATCATAGACCTTGGGAGTACGGTTGAATCTTTGGGCAAAGCTGGTTTTGGTCTCTCGGATGAATGCCTCATAAAGCTCTTCTTTGACTAGGTTGATGGTACAGCCTCCAAAGCCTCCGCCCATGACGCGCGAACCGGTGACACCGTGTTGGCGGGCGCATTCGTTGAGGAAGTCCAGCTCCTCGCAGCTGACTTCATAGAGCTTGCTCATGCCTTCGTGGGTCTCATACATTTTTTGTCCGACTGTCTCATAGTCTCCGCGCTCCAGGGCTTCGCAGACATCAAGCACGCGCTGGATTTCTTTGATGACGTATTCGGCGCGCATGTAGTCTTCCTCGCTGATGTCCGGTCTGGCCTCGTTGAGCATATCCATGTTCGCATCGCGCAGGAATTCCACTTCCGGATGGTGTTTCCGGATGGCAGCGACAGCCGCCTCACAGCTTTGCCGACGTTTGTTATAGGCTGACGATGCCAGCTCATGCTTGACGACCGAGTCGAGCAGGACAAGCTTGTAGCCTTCCGGTTTGAACGGATAATACTGATACTCCAGGCTGCGGCAATCCAGGCGGATCAGATGGTCACGCTTGCCGAATACGGAGGCAAACTGGTCCATGATGCCACACTTCACGCCACAGTAATTGTGCTCAGTGGCTTGGCCCACCTGTGCCAGTGTGAACTTGTCGAGTTTGTTGTCGCCGAACAGGTCATTCAGGGCGTATGCATAGGTGCTTTCCAGAGCTGCCGATGATGACATGCCGGCTCCCAGAGGAACGTCTCCGGCAAAAGCCGTATTGAATCCTTTCACATCGACGCCACGCTTAATCATCTCGCGGCATACGCCAAAGATGTAGCGTGCCCAGCTGGCGCGTGGAGCGTCTTCCTCGTTCAATCCAAACTCCACGTAATCTTTCAAGTCGATGGAGTAGGCGCGTACCTTGTCGGTCCCATTGGGTTTGAGCTCTGCCATCATGCCTTTGTCGATGGCTCCCGGGAATACGAATCCGCCATTGTAGTCGGTATGCTCACCGATGAGGTTGATACGTCCGGGAGAGGTATACAGTGTTCCGGTAGTGCCGTCAAAGTGTTTGATGAAACGGCTTCTTACATGTTCGATATCCATAGTATGTTCAAATTCAGTTGTTAACAAAACAGGTTGATGATGCGGTTTAGGCTTGTACGCCGAATTTGTAAATGGTGGTTTGCCGGTACTGTTCTCCCGGCATCAATACAGCCGTGGGGAAATGTGCCTTGTTGGGAGTGTCGGGGAAGTGTTGGGCTTCGAAGCAGACGGCACTCCGGTCGGGGAAGGTAGCGCCATGTGCACCCTCCATACCATGATTCCAGTTGGCAGTGTAGAACTGGAGTCCCGGTTCGGTGGTGTACACTTCCAGCGTACGTCCGCTTTCCGGTTCGATGCAGCGGGCTGCAAAGCTGAGTTCGCCGGCTTCCTTTTTATTCAATACGTAGCAATGGTCGTATCCGTTCGCCTGTTTCAGCTGGATGAAGTCGTCGTTAATCCGTTCGCCGACGGTATGAGGCGTACGGAAATCCATGGGAGTACCTGCCACCGGTGCCACTTCTCCGGTCGGAATCGAGGTGGCGTCCGTCGGTAAATAGAAGTCGGCATGGATGGTCACCAGGTTGTCATAAACATCCGGTGTCGGATTGCCGATGCCTGAAAGGCTGAAGAACGCATGATTGGTGAGGTTGACCAGTGTCTTTTTATCAGTGGTGGCACGGTAGTCGATGCGGAGTTCGTTGTCGTCAGTAAGCGTGTAAGTCATTTCCACATTTACATTGCCGGGGAATCCTTCTTCTCCGTCGGCAGACAGATAATGGAAGACGATGTGCGAATTGTCATGTGCCACAACATCCCATACACGTTTATGGAATCCGGTGGGTCCTCCGTGGAGAGAATTCGGACCATTGTTGATGGCCAGCGTATATTCTTTTCCGTCAAGAACAAACTTTCCGTTGGCAATGCGGTTGCCGTATCGTCCGATGGTCGTGCTGAGGCAATCTACCGGACTGTTGATCAAATGTTCCAGGGAGTCATGCCCCTGGATGACGTTTGCAAAACGACCTTCTTTGTCCGGGGCAAACAGAGACAGGATGGCGGCTCCGTAGTTGGTGACAGCCATTTCCATGCCTCCCTGATTGCTGAGGATGTAAAGGTCGGTGTTTTTCCCGTCGATGGTGGATTGGAAATCTTCGCGCTTCAGGTACGAACGATTTACTGAGGTACTCATAATAAACTTATTTTGTAGGTAATATTAATAGTCGCAAATGTATGTAACTTCTTTTTCTTAAACAAACTTCATTCGGAAAAAGCCCGGTTGCCTTGAAGTGCCGTCAGGAGGTCTGCAACAATGAAGCTGCTTCCGCCGACGAAGAGGCAGTCGTTGGCGCCGGCTTCTTCCTGAGCTTGTCTCAATGCCGTTTCCACGCTGTCGTAACAACGTCCGTCCAGTCCGTGACTGGCAGCTAATGCCTGCAGGTCATGGGCAGGCATGGCACGCTTGACGCTGGCTTGCGTGAAATAGTAGACAGCCTGTCGGGGCAGCAACTCAAGGACACCGTTGATATCCTTGTCATTCACCATGCCGAACACGATGCGCAGGGTGTCACACGGTTGCTGTCTGAGCTGTTCGACAATGTATTGGATTCCTCCCACATTATGCCCGGTGTCGCAGATGAGTGTAGGATGCTCGCCGAGACGTTGCCAGCGTCCCATGAGTCCGGTCAGTTCGCAGACGTGAGCAAATCCCTTCCGCACATCGGATTCCGTGAACTGGATGCCACGTTCATGCAGGACAGGCAAGGCGGTCAGGAGGGTGTTGGTGTTCTTCTCCTGACAGAATCCGCCGAGTTGTCCCTGTAAGTTCGGATAAGCGGAAGTCTGGTATAGAAAACCTCCCCCGACTTGGGGAAGGGCGGACAGCAAGGGATGTATGTCTTCGGCAAAATGGATGGGAGCGTTTTCCTCACGAGCTTTGGCAAGGAAGACCGGACGTGTCTCCGGTGTGGTCTCTCCGATGACAACCGGGATGCCTGGCTTGATGATGCCGGCTTTCTCTGCGGCGATCTTGTCCAGTGTATTGCCCAGGAATTGCATGTGGTCCATGCTGATGTTGGTGATGATGCTGAGCTCGGGGACGATGATGTTGGTGCAGTCCAGGCGACCGCCCAGTCCGACTTCGATGACGGCGATGTCGACCTGTTGTTCGGCAAAGTAGTTGAAGGCCATCGCTGTCGTCAGTTCAAAGAAGGAAGGATGGAGCGGTTCGAAGAAAGAACGTTCCTTCTCGACAAAACGAATGACTTCTTCCTCCGGTATCGGTTTCCCGTTGATGCGGATGCGTTCCCGGAAGTCAATCAAGTGGGGGGAGGTGTAAAGTCCGGTCTTGTAGCCGGCGCTTTGCAGGATGGCTGCCAGTGTGTGGGAGCAGGAACCTTTGCCATTGGTCCCGGCGATATGAATGGTGCGGAACTTCCGGTGCGGATGTCCGAAATGCTCGTCTAGCAGATTGGTATTTTCCAGTCCCTCTTTATAAGCGGCTTTGCCCACTTGCTGGAACATCGGAGCGCTGTCAAAGAGGTAGTTCAATGTCTCTTGGTAGGTCATAATTCAAAACTAATAGATAGTCGCTGACAAAGATACATATTATTTTGATTATGTTTTGCTACTGACAAGAAGGAAATGTGGGGTAGAAGAGGGGTTGGAAGTGACGAATTGTAGCAGTTGACCTGATAGGCTACGGAATGACAATCTGATAGCTGATAACGAAAAAAGGGTGTGCCCTTGTCTGGAACACACCCTTGATTCGGTTTGTGAGTATAAGTCTTAGTCAAAGAAGTTACGGAAGCGGCGGAAAATCTTTTCCTTGATGCTGGAGCTGGGTTTGAAGTTCTCGGAATCCTGCATTTTCTCCAAGGCGTTCTTCTCGTCTTTCGAGAGTGTTTCCGGGATATAGACGCTCACATTGACCAGCAGGTCACCGTTGCCATATCCGTTCACATTGGGCAGACCTTTGCCACGCAGGCGGAGTACTTTTCCCGGTTGGGTTCCCGGCTCGATTTTCACCTTTGCTTTCCCGTCGATGGTCGGTATTTCTACCGTACTGCCGAGGGCAGCCATCGGGATGCTCAGCAACAGGTTATAGACCAAGTCATTTTCATCGCGGATAAGTTCGGGATGCGGTTCCTCTTCGATTTGAATCAGCAAGTCTCCGGGAATACCGTTGTGACGTCCGGCATTGCCTTTGCCGCTCATGGACAATTGCATGCCTTCGGCTACACCGGCGGGAATCTTTACTTCGACTACTTCTTCGCCATAGACGATGCCTTCGCCGCCGCACTCCTTACATTTGTTCTTGATGATTTTGCCTTCTCCATTACATTGCGGACAGACAGTCTGTGTCTGCATCATGCCGAAGATGCTCTGCTGGGTGCGCAGGATGTGTCCGCTACCCTTACACGTCGGACAGGTCTCTGTCCCGCTGTTGCCCTCGGCACCTGTCCCGTGGCAATGGCTACAGGGCACATATTTCTTCAGCTTGAACTTCTTGGTCGTACCGTTGGCAATGTCTTTCAGCGAGAGCTTTACCTTCACGCGCAGGTCGGAGCCACGGAACTTGCGTTGGGCTTGTGAACTGCCTCCTCCGCCGAATCCGCTGAAGCCTCCGAATCCGCCATGTCCGCCGAAAATGTCACCGAACATGGAGAAGATGTCGTCCATGGACATGCCCTGGCCTCCACCGAATCCATCGCCGAATCCTCCGGCACCGCTCATCCCTTCATGACCGAACTGGTCATAACGGGCGCGCTTGTCAGGATTGCTGAGCACTTCATAGGCTTCGGCAGCTTCTTTGAATTTTTCTTCGGCTTCCTTGTCGCCCGGGTTCTTGTCCGGGTGATATTGGATGGCCTTCTTGCGGTACGCCTTCTTTATTTCATCTGCGCTGGCGCTTTTGTCTACGCCGAGCACTTCATAATAATCTCTTTTTGCCATAGTCAGTTTCTTTTAGATGTTGCATCACCGGTCATTGCGCCACGGCAACCTTTGCATGACGGATGACTTTGTCGTTCAGCTTGTAGCCGGTCTGTACGCAGTCGAGCACCTTGCCTTTCTGATCTTCGCTCGGAGCAGGAATCATGGCGATTGCCTCATGAAAGTCGGTGTTGAAGTCTGCGCCTTCGGTCTCAATCTTGTTCAGTCCTTCTTGCGACAGGATTTTCAGGAATTTGGCGTTAATCAGCTCCATTCCTTCACGCAAAGCCTGTGCATCGTCCGATTTTTGCATGTTGAGGAGGGCACGTTCCATGTCGTCCAGTACGGGCAAGATGGCAGTGATGGTCTTTTCGGCGGCAGTCTTGATGATTTCCGACTTCTCTTTTATGGTACGTTTCCGATAGTTGTCAAATTCAGCGGACAGGCGCAGGTACTTGTCCTGCAGGTCAGTAATGCGTGCTTCTGCCTCGTCCAGACTTTGTTGCAGCTTTTCTTCCGGAGAAAGTTCAGGTGCTGCTTGCTCGGCTTGTTGCTCTGTCTGTTGTGCTTCTGCTGTTTCCTGAGTGTTCACTTTCTCTTGGTCCATGTTTTCGTTTGTTGTTGAATTCATGTCTATATGATTTTATTATTATGCTGAAATAGGGTGGATGATTGTTCTCAAAGAACACGAATGCTCCCTACAAAATGTTTGCCAACCGGTAAAAACTTCTTATCGAAGTTGCAAAGGTAGATAAATTTGTCGGGGAGGCTGTCAGTTTGACACTGTTTTTTTGTGTACCTTTGCAGCCGGTTAAATGAGCTACTATAATATAATAAGGTATAAAGACTATGATAACAGTTTCAGACTTGGCTATCCAATTTGGTAAAAAGGTATTGTATAACGACGTCAATTTAAAATTCACCAACGGCAACATTTACGGAATCATCGGGGCAAACGGTGCGGGGAAGTCCACGTTTCTGCGTGCCATCTCCGGAGAACTGGAGCCGACGAAAGGTTCGGTGACCCTGGGACCCGGGGAACGGCTCTCCGTCTTGTCGCAGGACCACTTCAAATGGGACCAGTTCACGGTGCTCAATACCGTACTGATGGGGCACACCGTGCTGTGGGACATCATGCAGCAACGGGATGCGCTGTATGCCAAGACGGACTTTACGGACGAGGATGGCATGAAAGTCTCGGAGCTGGAAGAGAAGTTTGCCGAGCTGGACGGATGGAATGCCGAGAGCGATGCTGCCGCCTTGCTGAGCGGACTGGGCATCTCGGAGGACAAGCACTACCTGCTGATGAGCGAGCTGAGCGGTAAGGAGAAGGTGCGTGTCATGTTGGCGCAGGCGTTGTTTGGAGAACCGGACAACCTGTTGCTCGACGAGCCGACGAACGACCTGGACATGGACACGGTGACCTGGCTGGAGGAATATCTGGGCAACTTCGAACACACCGTATTGGTGGTCAGCCACGACCGCCACTTCCTCGACTCGGTCTGCACGCATACGGTGGACATCGACTTCGGGAAGGTCAACCTCTTTGCCGGAAACTACAGCTTCTGGTATGAGAGCAGCCAGCTGGCTTTGCGTCAGCAGCAGAACCAGCGTGCCAAGGCGGAAGAGAAGAAGAAGGAACTGGAAGAATTCATCCGCCGTTTCTCTGCCAACGTGGCGAAGAGCAAGCAGACGACCAGCCGCAAGAAGATGCTGGAGAAGCTCAACATTGAAGAAATCCGTCCCTCCTCGCGCAAGTACCCGGGCATTATTTTCACACCCGACCGGGAGCCGGGCAACCAGATACTCGAAGTGTCGGGACTCCGTGCCGAGACCGAGGACGGAACCGTGCTCTTCAACGACGTCAACTTCACTGTGGAGAAAGGCGACAAGATTGTGTTCCTGAGCCATAACCCGCGTGCGATGACCGCCTTGTTCGAAATCATCAACGGGAACCGCAAGGCACAGGCTGGGCACTACAGTTGGGGAGTCACCATCACGACGGCGTACCTGCCGCTTGACAACACCGCCTTCTTCGACTGCGACCTGAACCTGGTGGACTGGCTCAGCCAGTTTGGCGAGGGGAACGAAGTCTATATGAAGGGATTCCTGGGACGCATGCTCTTCTCCGGCGAGGATGTCCTGAAGAAGGTCAACGTCCTCTCGGGAGGCGAAAAGATGCGCTGCATGATTGCCCGCATGCAGCTGAAAAACGCCAACTGCCTCATCCTGGATACCCCGACGAACCACCTCGACCTCGAATCCATTCAGGCATTCAACAACAACCTCAAGACTTACAAGGGGAACATCCTCTTTGCATCGCACGACCACGAGTTCATCTCGACCGTGGCAAACCGCATCATCGAATTGACGCCGAACGGAATCATTGACAAGATGATGCCTTACGACGACTACATCACCAGCGACCATATCAAGGAAATGCGTGCCCGCATGTACGGCGCGTAAGGCCGGAAGGTCCCGCTGACGGAAGAATCCTGCATCCAATGTTCCGGAAGGAATGTCCGATGCAGGATTTTTTATTTATACGGATTTTTCTTATCAAAAAAACACCGGGAATCTCTTGTTTGTAGAAAATAGTCCGTATATTTGCATCATTCTATAAACAAAAGACACCAAATTATGACTATGTATTATTATCCGTTCACCGCAGGCATGGAAATGACAATCACACGAATGTCAATATCCATGATGATGACCCCTCGGGGTTGAGGATAATATGATAGTGTTTCTACGTGATACACGCCTACGGATGTAGGCAAAACAATCTTTTCTTTTTTCTTCTTGTTTAATTCCAATCGGAAGGGCATGGACTACATTCCTTCCTCTACCTTATATTATATACAGACATGAAAGTAATGAAATTCGGGGGGACCTCCGTCGGTTCCATCCACAGCATATTGAGCGTCAAACAGATTGTAGAATCACAGCACGAACCGGTCATAGTGGTTGTCTCGGCACTGGGAGGCATCACCGACAAGCTGATACGCACCTCGCAGATGGCAGCGTCCGGCGACATGGCATACGAGAAGGAATTCCAGGAAATCGTGCGGAGACACATGGAGATGGTCGATGCCGTCATCCCCGAAGGAACACCCAAGGAGGAGCTCAACCTCGTCGTCTCCGCCTTGCTCAACGAGCTGAAGGACATCTACCAGGGACTGTACCTCATCAAGGACCTTTCGCCGAAGACCTCGGCTGCCATCGTCAGCTATGGCGAACGGATCTCCTCGCGCATCGTCGCCACACTCATCGACGGAGCACGCTGGTACGACTCCCGTCAGTTCATCAAGACCGAGAAGAAGCACGCCCGTCACATCCTGGACTCCGAGCTGACCAACCGACTCGTCAAGGAGGCATTTGCCGACCTGCCGCAGGTGGCGCTGGTCCCCGGCTTCATCTCTACGGACAAGGATAGCGGCGAAGTGACCAACCTCGGACGCGGAGGCTCGGACTACACGGCGGCAATCATCGCCGCGGCACTCGATGCGAACAGCCTTGAGATATGGACCGACGTCGACGGCTTCATGACAGCCGATCCCAGGGTCATCTCGACCGCCTACACCATCAACCGCCTGAGCTACGGCGAAGCGATGGAGCTCTGCAACTTCGGAGCGAAGGTGGTCTACCCGCCGACCATCTACCCGGTGTGCCACAAGAACATCCCCATCCTCATCAAGAACACCTTCAAGCCGGAAGCGAAGGGAACCATCATCTGTGCGCAGAACGACCCCCACAGCAAGGCTATCAAGGGTATCTCGTCCATCAACGACACCAGCCTCATCACCGTGCAGGGCCTCGGCATGGTGGGAGTCATCGGCGTGAACCACCGCATCTTCCGCACGTTGGCGGAAAGTGGCATCAGCGTCTTCCTCGTCTCGCAGGCTTCGTCGGAAAACAGTACCTCCATCGGTGTGAGGAACCAGGATGCCGCCCTCGCCTGCAAGGTGCTCAACGAAGAGTTCGCCAAGGAGATTGAAATGGGCGAAATCAACCCCATCGAGGCGACCGGTGACCTCGCAACCGTTGCCATCGTCGGCGAGAACATGAAGCAGACGCCGGGCATCGCCGGAAAACTCTTCGGCACGCTGGGACGGAACGGCATCAACGTCATCGCCTGCGCACAGGGAGCCTCCGAGACGAACATCTCCTTTGTGGTCGACCGCAAATCGCTGCGCAAGACGCTCAACGTGATTCACGACTCGTTCTTCCTCTCGGAATATCAGGTGCTCAACCTCTTTGTCTGCGGCGTCGGGACCGTCGGCGGAAGCCTCCTGCAGCAAATCCGCTGCCAGCAGGAGAAACTCATGCAGCAACGCGGGCTGAAGCTCAACATCGTGGGCATCGCAAACGGACACCACGCGCTCTTCTCACGCGCGGGCATCGACCTTGCCACCTACCGGGAACAGCTGGAACACAGTGCGCCCGGCTCCATCGAACGCCTCCACGACGAGGTCATCGGCATGAACATCTTCAACTCCGTCTTCGTGGACTGCACGGCAAGCCCCGAGGTGGCATCGCTCTACAAGGACTTCCTCGCCCACAACATCTCGGTGGTGGCTGCCAACAAGGTCGCAGCCTCGTCCGCCTTCAAGGAGTACAGGGAACTCAAGGAGACGGCACGTCGGAGAGGGGTCAAATTCCTGTTTGAGACCAACGTGGGAGCCGGACTGCCCGTCATCAACACCATCAACGACCTCATCAACAGCGGCGACAAGATTCTGAAAATCGAAGCCGTGCTGAGCGGGACGCTGAACTATATCTTCAATAAAATCAGTGCCGACATCCCCTTCAGCGAGACCGTACGCCTGGCAAAGGAGGAAGGATACTCCGAACCGGACCCGCGCATCGACTTGAGCGGAAAGGACGTCGTGCGCAAGCTCGTCATCCTGGCTCGCGAGGCGGGATACGAACTGGAACAGGAGGATGTCGAGAAGCACCTCTTCATCCCCGACTCCTTGTTCCAGAGTTCGCTGGAAGACTTCTGGCGCGAACTGCCGTCCCTCGATGCGGACTTCGAACAGCGACGCCGCCAGCTGGAGAGCGAGAACAAACACTGGCGCTTCGTGGCAAAGCTCGACGAAGGAAAGGCTTCCGTCGAACTGCGCGCCGTCGACGCCGGGCACCCCTTCTATGGACTCGAAGGCAGCAACAACATCATCCTCCTCACCACGGAGCGATACAAAGAATACCCCATGATGATTCAGGGATACGGAGCGGGAGCGGGAGTCACCGCCGCCGGAGTATTCGCCGACATCATGCGCATTGCAAATATCTGACAAATTTTCAAGACATACTTAAAGAGGGAGAACCTTATGAAACACATCATCATTTTAGGAGACGGCATGGCGGACTGGCCCGTGGAACAGCTCGGGAACCGCACGCTGCTGCAACATGCACACACGCCGAACATGGACCGGCTGGCCCGCAACGGACGTTGCGGATGCCTGACAACCGTACCCGAAGGCTTCCATCCCGGAAGCGAAGTGGCAAACATGTCCGTCTTGGGATACGACCTGAACCGGGTCTACGAGGGACGCGGCGTGCTGGAAGCTGCCAGCATGGGCGTCGACCTGCAGCCGGGCGACATGGCGATGCGCTGCAACCTTGTCTGCATCGACGGCGACCTGCTGAAGAACCACTCCGCCGGACACATCACCACCGCTGAGGCGGCGGAACTCATCGAATACCTCCAGGCGCACCTGGGCAACGACCGCGTGCACTTCTACACCGGCGTGCAGTACCGCCACCTGCTCGTCGTGCGCGGCGGGGACAAGCGCGTCCGCTGCACACCCCCGCACGATGTGCCCCTGAAGCCCTTCCGTCCGCTGCTCGTCCAGGCGGAAACACCCGAAGCGCAGGACACCGCCGACCTGCTCAACACGCTGATACTGCAATCGCAACAGCTGCTCGCCGCCCATCCGCTGAACCGGCGTCGCACAGCCGAAGGCAAGGACCCGGCAAACAGCATCTGGCCCTGGTCGCCCGGCTACCGTCCGCAGATGGAGCCTTTGTCCGAACGCTTCCCCCAGGTGAAACGCGGGGCAGTGATTTCGGCGGTCGACCTGATACGCGGCATCGGGCGCTACGCCGGGTTGCGCAACATCGAGGTCGAGGGGGCGACGGGACTCTATGACACCAACTACGAGGGGAAGGCTGCCGCCGCACTGGACGCCCTGCGCACCGATGACTTCGTCTACCTGCACGTCGAGGCTAGCGACGAGGCGGGACACGAAGGCGACGTCAGCCTGAAAATCAAGACCATCGAGAATCTCGACAGCCGCATCGTCGGCCCCATCAGCGAGGCGGTGCAGCACTGGGACGAACCCGTCGCCATCGCCGTGCTGCCCGACCACCCGACGCCCTGCAAGCTGCGCACACACACTGCCGAGCCCGTGCCCTTCCTGATTTACCGTCCGGGCATCGAGCCGGACGAGGTGCAGACCTACGACGAGGCAGCCTGCCGCGCGGGGAGCTACGGACACCTGAAAGGCAACGAGTTTATCAACGCATTCATGAACGATTAGGACGACAGGCGGGCACGCCTCCCGTGTACCCCTTGCCGCCCAGCCAAACAGACACGAAACATGTTCTACTACAGCACCAATAAGCAAGCACCCGAAGTTTCCCTCGAGGAAGCCGTGGTGCGCGGGCTCGCCCCCGACCGGGGACTCTACATGCCCGAAGACATCCGTCCGTTGCCGGAAGACTTCTTCCGCGACATCGACCGACTGACGTTCCAGGAAATGGCGTACCGCGTGGCGCGCAACTTCTTCGGCGACGACATCCCCGCCGACGACCTGCAACGCATCGTCTACGACACGCTCAACTTCGACGTCCCGCTCGTGGAGGTCACCGACCGCATCTACTCGCTCGAGCTTTATCACGGACCGACGCTGGCATTCAAGGACGTCGGCGCACGCTTCATGGCACGTCTGCTGGGCTACTTCATCCGCCGCGAAGGCGGACGCACGGTCCATGTGCTCGTCGCCACGTCCGGTGACACCGGGAGCGCCGTGGCAAACGGCTTCCTCGGCGTCGAGGGCATCCGCGTCTACGTGCTCTACCCCAAGGGGAAGGTCAGCGACATCCAGGAGAAGCAGTTTACCACCCTCGGGCGCAACATCACCGCGCTGGAGGTCGACGGCACCTTCGACGACTGCCAGGCGCTCGTGAAGCAGGCATTCCTCGACGCCGACCTCAACGCGCGCCTCAACCTGACGTCCGCCAACTCCATCAACGTCGCCCGCTTCCTGCCGCAGGCGTTCTACTACTTCCAGGCGTACGCCCGGATGAAGCAGTTGGGCAAGGCGGACGAGATGGTCGTCTGCGTCCCCAGCGGGAATTTCGGCAACATCACCGCCGGACTGTTTGCCCAGCAGATGGGGTTGCCCGTCAAGCGCTTCATTGCCGCCAACAACCGCAACGACATCTTCTACCGTTACCTGCAGACGGGGCACTACGAGCCGCGTCCCTCCGTCGCGACCATCGCCAACGCCATGGACGTGGGCGACCCGAGCAACTTCGCCCGCATCCGCGAGCTGTATCACGACCGGGTGGAGGAGGTGCGTGCCCACATCTCCGGCGCGTGGTACACCGACGAACAGATAGCCCGGACGGTGCAGGAAGCCTACGATGCAACGGGTTACCTGCTTGACCCCCACGGCGCCTGTGCCTACCGCGCCCTGCAGGAGAACCTCCGCGAGGGCGAGCACGGCGTGTTCCTCGAAACTGCCCATCCGGCAAAGTTCCGCGACACCATCGAGCGCATCATCGGACGGGAAGTCCGCATCCCCGAGCGTCTGCGTGCCTTCATGCAGGGCGAGAAGCAGACGGTCCCGATGACGAAGGACTTTGCCGACTTCAAGCATTTCCTCCTGTCCCTCCCGTCGTGAGCCGTTCCGTCTTTTGTTCAGCGGAAGTCACTTTGTGAGGGCGTTTCCGGGTTGGGCCGTCCTCTGCCAGGGCATAGAAACACTGCATACCGTTTCCCGTCCGTTGCGGGAGTCCGGAATCCGGTGTTTCTGTGCCCCGTTTGTTTTCCCGCCGTCCGTCTTCGCCCTTCTTTCCTTTCACACGGAAGCGGACGCCCCCGGAAACCGCGTTTCCAGCAAGCCGTCTTCCGGTTTGGTCCTGCATACAGTGTATATTTCATGTTGCAGCCCTGTTTTATCTTACATACAGTGTATATTTCGCGTTGAAGCTCTGTTTAGTCTTACATACAGTGTATATTTTGTGTTGCAGTCCTGTTTTATCTTACATACAGTGTATATTTTGTGTTGTAGCTCTGTTTAGTCTTACATACAGTATATATTTTATGTTGCAGTTCTTTTTGGTGCTACATACAGTGTATATTATGTGTTTCCACTCTGCTTGGTGCTGCATACAGTGTAAGGTAGACGGAAGGCGGACGTCGGTTGAAAAGAAACGGGTGGAAAGGGCATGAAAAAAACGCCAACCGGACCGGTGAAGGCGGTTGACGTGTACAAAAGGCGTCCGGTGAAAGACCCGACGGGGAATAACGGACGGACTACAGGCTGCGGCGGAAGCTGTACCAGTGAAGCAGGAAGCGGATGCCCGTGCCGATGAGTGCGAACGCAAGCCCCGTGTAGAAAACGGCAATGAACAGGGGAGGAAGCAGTTCGAAAAGGCGGACGACGATGCCCAGCGTCATCATGAACGCCATGATGAGCCATCCGCGTGTGTCGAAGAACGCGAAGGGGCAGTTCTTCTCGGACTTCCCGCGGATGCGGGCGGTGTATTTACGGAACAACCGATGGAAAATGAGGCAGAAGAAGAGGAGGAAGACCAGCGTCGCCTCCCCCGTCTTGAAGTACCAGGCGTGCGTGTGCTCATGGATCCATGCCGCCAGTCCGATGGCAAGCACCTTGCCGCCGGCGAGAGTCCACACCAGTCCGGCGGTGAGGAGCAGGGTTTGTCGGGATACACCGTATTTCATGTGAGTCAGGATTTGGTTGAGGCGGCGAATATACGACAAACGGCAAAAAGAGGAAGTCAAGAAAAATCTATTTCCTTCCTCTCTTAACGTATCTTGACAGGTGCGGGGGCTGCCGGCGTGCCCGTCGGTGTGTCAGCGGACGGTCACTTGATGTGTTCGCGGATTTTGGTCAGGTATCGCTTCATCGCGTCGGCGTCCTTGTCGCTGATGATGGTGAGCAGCTCGTTGAGCTCCGTGCGGATGCGCTCGACCTGTGCCGGCGTGCGTGGGTTGAAGAGAATCTCCTGCAGGAGGTAGTCATCCTCGCTCAGCACGCCCCGGGCGATTGCCATGTGGCGCTTGAAGGTGGTGCCGGGCGCGTCCTGGTGCTTCATGATGGCTGCAAAGACGAAGGTGGACACGAAGGGGATGGAGAGCGAGTAGGCGACGGTTTCGTCGTGCTCCTCGAAGCTGTATTCGAAGATGTTCAGCTTCAGCGAGCTGTAGAGGTCCTTGAAGAAGATGCGTCCCAGGTGGTCGCCCTCAGTGATGATGATGGCATTCTCGTTGCTCAGGTTGTTGAAGCTGGCGAAGGTCGGTCCGAACATGGGATGGGTGGAGACGTAGCGGAAGCCGCTGGATTCGTAGAACTCCTTCAGTCCGGTCTTCACGGAGGCGATGTCGCTGAGGATGCACTCCCTGGGCAGCAGGGGGAGCACGTGGCGGAAGGCGTCGAGCGTGTACTTCACGGTGGCGGCATTGATGACCAGTTCGGGACGGAAGTCACGGATTTCGTCGTCGGTCGTGAAGCGGTAGGTGTTGTAGATGAAGCGCATCCGTCGGGGTTCGATGTCAAAGACGGCTGTTTCGTGTTGGAAGCTGAGGAGGTCGGTAAAGAAGGAGCCCATTTTTCCGGCTCCGAGTATCAGTATTCTCATGTGGTGGGTTGTTTGGTGGTGCGGGCACCGGCAGGCGGACGGGACGCGGGGTTGCGCCGTCCGTGCCGTGTGTCCCGTGAGGGGGTGTTCAGTTGTATGTTGTGAGGGTTGGTTTTCACTTGTTGATGATTTCCATCTGCTGACGGACGGACTCTCCGTGGATTGCCTCGAAGATGGTCCGCATGAAGTCGGCGCTCATGCCGCAGAGCTCGCCTTGTGCGCCGCGCTTCTCCAGGATTTCGTTGTAGCGTCCCGTCTGGAGGATGGTCATGGCGTGCTCCTTCTTGAAGGTTCCGATTTCGCGGCAGATGCGCATGCGCTTGGCGAGAATCTCGATGATGTTGTTGTCGCACTCGTCGATTTGCGTACGCAGCTCGTTGAGGTTCTCGGTGGACTGTTTCTCCTTGCGGATGACCAGTAGGTTGAGGATGTATGCCAGCACGTCGGGTGTCACCTGCTGTGCGGCGTCACTCCAGGCGCAGTCGGGGTTGCAGTGGCTCTCGACGATGAGTCCGTCGAAGCCCAGGTCCATTGCCTGCTGGCTGAGGGAGGCGATGAGTTCGCGTTTGCCGCCGATGTGGCTGGGGTCGCAGAAGATGGGCAGGTTGGGGATGCGTCGGCGCAGCTCGATGGGGATGTGCCACTGCGGCAGGTTGCGGTATATCTTCTTGTCGTAGGAGGAGAAGCCGCGGTGGATGGCTGCCATGCGTTTCACGCCTGCATTGTTGAGCCGTTCCATGCCTCCAATCCAGAGTTCGAGGTCGGGGTTGACGGGGTTCTTCACGAGGACGGGGATGTCCACTCCCGCGAGGGCGTCGGCAATCTCCTGCATGGCGAAGGGATTTGCACAGGTGCGTGCGCCGATCCACAGCATGTCCATGCCGGCGTTCAGTGCCGCCTCGACGTGCTTGGCTGTGGCGACTTCGGTGGTGACGTACATGCCCGTCTCCTGTTTCACGCGTTGCAGCCAGGCGAGTCCCGGTTCGCCGACGCCTTCGAAGCCTCCGGGCTTGGTGCGCGGTTTCCAGATTCCTGCGCGGAAGATGCGTATGCCGCGGTTTGCCAGTTCGGTGGCAGTCTGCATGACTTGTTCTTCAGTTTCGGCGCTGCAAGGGCCGGCTATGATGATGGGGCGTTTGGGTTCGATGCCCGGTAAGAGGATTGATTCGAGTTCCATAGTTCGTTGTATTGTTTGAATGGTTTCCCGGCGTTGGGTAGCCGGTTGTTCAGATGATGTTCTTTATTCGTTGGAGTGCTTCCGCCAGTTTCTCCTCCTTGGCGCAGAGCGAGATGCGTATGTAGCGTGCGCCGTTGCTGCCGAAGATGAATCCGGGGGTGATGAAGACCCTGGCTTCGTGGAGCACCTTCTCCGTGAGTTCCTCGACGTCGGTATAGCTGTCGGGAATCCGTCCCCAGAGGAACATGCCCACCTGCGCGGGGTCGAAGGTGCATCCCAGGGTGCGCATGATTTCCTCCGCCAGGTGCCTGCGGCTGCGGTAGAGGGTGCGGTTCATGGCTTCGTGCCACTCGTCGGAGTTGCGGTATGCCTGTGCCGCTGCCAGCTGCATGGGGCGGAAGGTGCCGGAGTCGATGTTGCTCTTCACCTTCAGTATCCACTGTACGAAGCGTGCGTTGGTGGCGAGCATGCCGACGCGCCATCCCGGCATGTTGTGGCTTTTGCTCATCGAGTTGAATTCGATGCAGCATTCCTTGGCTCCGGGGACCTGCAGAATGCTCAGCGGACGTTCGTTGAGGATGAAGCTGTAGGGATTGTCGTTGACGATGACGAGGTTGTGCCTGCGTGCGAAGTCCACGAGCCGCCGGTAGAGTTCGGGGGTGGCATTGGCGCCCGTCGGCATGTTGGGGTAGTTGGTCCACATGATTTTCACGCGGCTCAGGTCCATCTTCTCCAGTGCGTCGAAGTCCGGTTGCCAGTGCCGGTCCTCCAGCAGGTCATAGGGGACGATTTCGCTGCCGAGCAAGCGGTTGAGCGAGGTGTAGGTGGGGTATCCGGGGTTGGGAACGAGTACCTGGTCGCCCGGATTGACCAGTGCGAGGGTGACATGGAGGATGCCTTCCTTCGAGCCGATGAGCGGTTGGATTTCGGTGTCCGGATTGAGTTCCACGTCATAGAACCGTCGGTACCATGCTGCCATCGCCTGTCTCAGTTCGGGGATTCCGACGGTGGGTTGGTAGCCGTGCACGTCGGGTTGGCATGCGGTTTCGCAGAGCACGCGGATGGTTTCGTCGGAAGGCGGCATGTCGGGGCTTCCGATGCCCAGGCTGATGACGTCCTGTCCCTCGGCATTCATGCGTGCCACCTCCTTGAGTTTCCTCGAGAAGTAGTATTCGCTGACGGAGCTTAGCCGTTCGGCGGGCTGTATGTCAAATGTGTGATTTTCCTTCTCCATATTCACCAAGTATTTGAAGTTCTTTTGTCAGGGGTGTGATGGCGTCGATGGACTGCTTGTAGCGCAGGTAGTCGGCGAAGGCGACATCGACGTAGAAGAGGTATTCCCATTCCCGTCCGATGATGGGCAGTGACTGTATCTTGGTCAGGTTGATGTTGTAGAACGAAAAGATGGAAAGTACCTGTGAGAGGCTGCCTTCGCAGTGGGGCAATGAGAAAACGATGGTCGCCTTGTTGATGTGCGAGCGGTCGCGCAGCTCGTCCGCCTTCCAGGGGTCTGCCACGACGAGGAAACGGGTGAAGTTGTGCTTGTTGGTCTCGATGCCCTCTTCCAGGACTTTCATGTCATAGAGCGGAGCGGCGGATTTGGAGCAGATGGCTGCGTGGCCCTTGAGTTGTTTGCGGCTGATGAGTTCGGCGCTGCCTGCGGTGTCTTCCGCTTCGACGATTTTCACGTCGGGATGTTGCAGGAGGAATTCGCGGCATTGTGCCAGTGCCACGGGGTGTGAGTTGATTTCGACGATGTCGCCCCATCCCTCCTCCGGCAGGCAGAGTAGGCTGTGTGAGATGCGCATCTTGTGTTCGCCGACGATGGTGGTATGGCTTTCACGCAGCAAGTCATAGTTGTGCAGCAAGCTTCCGGCGATGGTGTTTTCGATAGCCATCAAGCCGATGACATTGCTGTCCTGCTTCATGGCATCAAAGATTCCGTCGAACGTGGAGCAGCAGATGAGTTCGATGTCTTCATTTTCGAAATACTGGTGTGCAGCCATGTCGTGGTAAGAGCCTTTGACACCTTGGATTGCAATTCGTTTCATGCTGTTTATCTTGTTTTAAAATAAAAAATCCCGCCTCAGTGTTGAAGCGGGACCTTATATAAGTTCATAATCATCAGTTGTAGGCTTACCTTACATATACGACTTCCCGCTTCACTTTGTTGCTAAAGTAAAAGTAAAAGAAGAAGTAAAAATATGTATGGAATAAAGCTTTCATTGTTGTTTTGTTGTTAATACGTGGGCAAAAGTAGTACATTTCTTTTAAAATGCAACATCTGCGAACATTTTTTTTCAAATTCCGTCATTTTCCTTTCATCAGCCGAGCGGATTGTTGCTTTTGTAGAGCGTGTCGAAGTTGTCGAAATGTCCACTGATGCGGTTCTCGCTTTCGGGGTTCAGCTCGAGCGCCTTCTTCATGTCGGCGAGTGCTCCTTCCTTGTCTCCGCTGTCCATCTTCAGCTTTCCGCGCAGCTGGTAGAGCTGTGCCTTCTCGTTGATTTCGAGCGCTTCGTCGAGTGTGGCGATGGCCTGTGCGTATTCCTTCTTCCGTGCATGGATGAGGGCAATCTGTTCGTAGGAATGTTCGTTGAAGGGGTTCAGGTCGATGACTTTCCTGTAGTAAGTGACGGCTTCGTCTTCGTTGCCCAGTCCCTGTTGCACTTCCGCTGCAAGACGGAGTGCCTCTTCGTCGATGGAGTCATGTTTCAGCAGGAAGTCGACGTCTTCCAGTGCCTCGTTGTACTGTTTCATCTCCAGCAGCACCTGCCCGCGCATGAGGTAGGCTTCGGTGAAGTCCTCCTTCCTGCTGATGGCCTGTGTCAGGGCGACGATGGTGTGTATGGAGTCTCCCAGCTTGTGGTATGCCTGTGCCTGGAGGAAGTAGGGTGTTTCGTTGTCGGGCACCAGCTGTGCAGCCTGTTGTGCCGTTGCCAGCATGTCATCATAGTGTTCCTGGAGGTAGCAGACGCGTGCCAGGTCGAGGTAGCTTTGCAAGCGTTGAGGTTCGAGGCTGATCATCTGTCCCAGCACTTCGTGTGCCTGTTCAAGCTTGTTCAGCTGAAGGGATGTACTGACGAGCAGCGATGCGGTCTCCAGGTCCGGTCGGATGTTGAGTGCTTCCTTGAAACACTTCTCTGCATAAATCCATTTTCCGATGCGCTGTGCGCGTATGCCATCGTATTTGAGAATGTCGAAATTTCTCTCTTCGTTTTTGTGTCGTACGTTCTCTTCCGGTTCGTTGTTGCCGGCAAAGAGTTTCTTTAAGAGGTTCATCATAATTAAGGGGTGTTGTTTAAATGGGATTAAAGTTAAGATGGAGGCAAAGATATGGATGTTTTTTTATTCCTCTATCTCTGTACTCAAATATTTCTTGTTGAGCTTTGCCCGTCCGTCCTGCAGGCGTATGTCTCCGCAGTGCAGGAGGTAGGCGTATGCTTTCTTCATTTTGTCCAGTGAGTTGTCCAGCTCCATCAGTTCGTCGGCAGGGTGGGGCAGCCCGTCGCTGAGTTCCCGGAAGATTTTTGTCCGCAGGTTCTCGAATTCCCCCAGTAGCAGGCCCGAGTCATGCTTCCTGAGGCAGACGTCGCATTGCAGGCAGTTGTGCGTATGGCGTTCGCCGAAGTAGTCCAGCAGCATGCGTCCGCGGCACGCATCCCGTGAGGTCATGTAGGTCAGCATCGCCTTGATGCGCCGGGCGTAGTTCTCCTTCCGCTGCTCGTATACTTCCGGTGGAATCACAATCCGCTCTGTCTCCACCCTTTTCTGCGTGAAGGTCACGTAAGGGGTCTTCTTGCCGGGGATGTATTGCAGGATGCGCCTCCGGGCGAGGCTCAGCAGCCCCTCATAGACCTGTTGACGGGAGAGTCCGGTCTTCCGGCTGATGTCGTTTTCGCTGATGATGACATAGTCGGAGAACAGTCCTGTATAGTTTCTCAGCAAGGCTTGCAGGAGCTCTTCGGTTTCCTCCGGCAATCCGTGTATCCGGTAAAGTTCGTCACGTCGGAAGATGAACATGATGCGTGAGCTGCTTTCCTGCTCTCCCGTATAGTCGATGTATCCCGAGCGCGACAACAGCTGCAAGGCATGATGCAGCGGTACGGGGAAGTGCTTGAAGTTGCGGCAGAACTCGTCCATGTTGAATTCATACGTGCAGTCGAACCCGTCGCCTACCGCCATCTGATAGTAGTAGCACAAGTGTTCGTACACCTTCCGTATGTAGTCTTTCTCGGGGAACTTGTCGGAGATATGTTTGTTGAGCATCCTCTTGTCATGCGGATTGTACAGCAGGACAGCGTAAGCTTTCTTCCCGTCGCGTCCGGCTCGTCCGGCTTCCTGGAAGTAAGCTTCCGGCGAGTCGGGCGAATCCGTGTGTATGACCAGACGTACGTCCGGTTTATCGATGCCCATGCCGAACGCGTTGGTCGCTACCATGACCCGTGACTCTCCCGTCTGCCATCGTTGTTGCCGGAGGTCCTTTTCTGCATTGTCCAGTCCGGCATGATAGTATTCGGCAGTGATGTCGTGCTGTTGCAGGTAGGTTGCCATTTCCTTGGTCTTTCTCCGGCTTGTCACATAGATGATGGCGGACCCCTTCATCCGTTGCAGGATGTGGATGACCTGTTCGGGTTTGTTTTCCGTTTCCCGGACGATGTAAGCCAGGTTCGGACGTTCGAAGCTCATCCGGAACACATTCTCCTCGCGGAAATGCAGCTGCTTCTGAATGTCGGCGACCACCTCAGGCGTTGCCGTTGCAGTCAGCGCGAGGACAGGCACGTCCGGCAGCAGTTCGCGGAGCTGATGTATCTTCAGGTAAGCCGGACGGAAGTCATATCCCCACTGCGAGATGCAGTGCGACTCGTCCACCGTGATAAAGCTGACGTGCATCTTCCGGAGTTTGGTCTGGAACAGCTCTGTCCCCAGTCTTTCCGGGGAGATGTAGAGGAACTTGTAGTTGCCGAAGATGCAATTCTCCAGCGTGACGACAATTTCGTCACGAGTCATGCCGGAATAGATGGCAGTAGCCTTGATGCCCCGTTCGCGCAAGTGGCGTACCTGGTCCTTCATCAATGCGATGAGTGGAGTTACGACCAGGCATAATCCTTCCTGTGCCAATGCCGGAACCTGGAAGGTGATTGATTTTCCTCCCCCCGTCGGCATCAGTCCCAAGGTGTCTTTTCCACTGCCAATGCTGTTGATGATTTCTTCCTGGATGCCTCGGAAGTTGTCATACCCCCAATAGTGCTTGAGGATGGCTCTATAGTCCGTCATGATTTATTCAGCAGGGCGTATGTCCTCTATTTGCAGTTGCACTTCTCCGCGTTTGTGCGTATTCTCTTCAATGGTGTAGCAGATGTCAAACGAACGTTTGGTCTTGATGTATCGAGCCTGCGAACTTTGTCCGAAAGCGATTCCGTTCATCACATTGTGCGACTTGTTGTCCACCAGTTCCAGCTTGATGTGTTCCTGTTCACGTCCGACCACTTTGCTTGTCCCATAGTCATAGACGTGGTTGGTGCAGAAGATGGGTTTGTGATTGTCCGGTCCGAATGGATTGAAATGCTTCAGGTCGTTGAAGAATTTGGCTGTAATGTCACGGAAGTCTATTTTGGCGTCAATGTTGATGATGGCGCGTGTCTGTTCCGGCAAGATGTGTTCTGCCACAAACTGTTCGAACCGTTGCGTGAAGGCATCTACATTTTCCACTTTCATGGAGAGCCCGGCAGCATAGGTGTGTCCTCCGAAGTTCTCCAGGAGGTCACGACAATGCTCGATAGCCTTGTACACATCGAATCCGGCAACCGAGCGGGCAGACCCCGTAGCCATGTCGTTGGTGCGTGTGAGTACGACAGCCGGACGGTAATAGATTTCCGTCAGACGCGAAGCCACGATGCCGATGACACCCTTGTGCCACGCCTCGTTGTAGAGGACGATGGAACGTCTGTGTGACAATCCTTCCAGGTGGTCCACAATCTTGTTGGCCTCTTCCGTCATGCTCTTGTCCAGGTCCTTGCGCGTCTCATTGTATTGGTTGATTTGATTGCTTTTTGCCAACGCGCTGGCAAAATCTTTCTC
>OJKC01000803.1_pt1 | contig 23186 bp, 20 predicted proteins | sample 1596401 | NCBI WGS metagenome assembly OJKC01 (sample SAMEA4350162, study PRJEB24818) | metagenome | biome: human; feature: gut; material: faeces | place: Denmark | collected 2013-09 | reverse complement strand
TCGATAGTGTTTGTGTCGTGCGGCCGTGAGCCTGCCCCCACATTCATGTTCGAGAGCTACCAGCAGGAGTTCGACACAAAACAGCCCTTCAAGGTCGACATGTCGTACATCCGCATAACGAATGCAGATCGCAGCCATGTGCTGAAGTCGATCGAGGAGTCGAACCGCCGGGCATTCTTCGGCATCGAGGGTACCTTGCCGCGCACCATGCGCAAGACGTTCGATATGGCTGCGGCGAAGTTCCGCGACGAGAACAACTGTGACGAGGAGCAGTTCTCGCACGGCGAATATGAACTTTTCGTCAAGTCCGACATCGAGGTCTTCGACTGCACTCTCTCATACGTAATCACCGGTTACCAGTTTACGGGCGGCGCCCACGGCATGAGCTGGGTCAAGGGCCTCAACTACTCGCTCGAAACGGGTCAGAAACTCACGTTGGACGACTTTTTCACGCCCGAGCAGAAGGCCAAACTGCCCGCTGCGCTGACACGTCTTCTCTGCTGGCAGCTGGGCATGGCCGATACCGACGCGGCTCGGCTCTCGGAGATGGGGTATTATCCCGAAAACATCAAGCCGACGGATAATTTCTGCGTAACCTCAACCGGCATCACGTTCCTCTATACGCCCTATGAGATCGGAGTTTATGCGGTCGGCATGCCGCGTATCGAGATGCCATACTCAAGCATTGACGAACTGCTCAGGTAGCGGCCGGCCGACACGGAGTAAAATAACGGGAGGTTTTCTTTACAGAAGGCCTCCCGATCTTTTTAACCCGCGTTTTATGCGGTGCAGCTTCGCTACTTGTCGTCGAAGGAGTGTATCACAACGCCCGAACGCAGTTTCGGTTCGAACCACGTGGTCTTCGGGGGCATGATGTTGCCCGTGTCGGCGATGTCGATGAGTTGTTTCATCGAGACGGGGTAGAGTGCGAAGGCCACCTTCATCTCGCCGCTGTCGACACGACTCTTGAGTTCGCCCAGACCGCGGATGCCGCCCACGAAGTCTATACGCTTCGACGTGCGCAGATCCTTGATACCGAGGATACGGTCCAGAACCAGATTCGACAGCACGGTGACATCAAGCACCCCGATGGGGTCATTGTCGTCGTATGTACCCGGCTTGGCCGTCAGGCTGTACCACTCGCCGTCGAGATACATCGAGAAGTTGTGCAGTTCCGAAGGCTTATAGATATCCCTGCCCTTATTCTCGACGATGAACGACTCGCCCAACCGCTTGAGGAACTCCTCCTTCGAGAGACCGTTCAGATCGCGTACGACACGGTTGTAATCGATTATGCGCAGCTGCGAAGCGGGGAACGTGACGGCAAGGAAGTAGCAGTACTCCTCGTCGCCGCGATGCGACGGGTTGTTTTTCATGCACTCCTGACCTACGCGTGCCGCTGCGGCCGTGCGGTGATGTCCGTCGGCGACGTAGAGTGCCGGTATGGCTTCGAAGAGCTCCGTTATGCGGCGGTTCTTGTCAGCGTCATGGATAACCCAGAACTGGTGGCGGAAGCCGTCATCCGAGGTGAAGTCGTATTCGGGGGCCGTGTTGGCCACGACATCGTTGACAATGGCGTCGATCTCCTTATCGTCGGGGTATGTGAAGAATACGGGTTCGAGGTTGGCCTTCTGGTTGCGGACGTGCTTCATGCGGTCCTCCTCCTTGTCGGGACGTGTGAGCTCGTGCTTCTTGATCGCCCCCGAGAGGTAATCCTCGAAGTGGCAGCACATGACTATGCCGTACTGCGTGCGCCCATCCATCGTCTGGGCATAGATGTAGTAGTGTTCGTCGTCGTCCTGACGCAGCCAGCCGCGCTCCTTCCACAGGCGGAAGTTCTCGACAGCCTTGTCATATACCTCGGGCGAGTGCTCGTCGACCTTATCGTCGAAGTCGATCTCGGCCTTGATTATGTGCAGCAGCGAGCGCTCGGTGGCCTCATCGCGTGCCTCGGCCGAATTGAGTACGTCATAGGGGCGTGATGCCACCTCGGCCGCGTACTCTGCGGGCGGACGTATGCCGCGGAAAGGTTTTATCTTGACCATGACGCTATCTCTATTTGTTCACCTGAAAACGCGTATTGCCGTTCTCGATATAATCGACGATCTGCCGTGCTGCGGCCAGTCCGGCGTTGATGTTGGCCTCGGCCGTCTCGGCACCCATCTTCTTGGGCGTGGCGAAGAACCGCTTGCCGAAGAGCGAGGCGAGCTCCTCCTTCGAGTCGGGGGCTATGTCGGTTATGTACTTCAGATCGGTGCGCTCCGTGAGGGCGGCCTTAAGGCCGCCCTCGTCGATAACCTCCTTGCGCGCCGTATTGACCAGCGTGGCACCCTTGGGCATCGACATCAGAAGGTTGTATCCGATTGAGCGTTTCGTCTGCTCGGTTGCGGGAATGTGCAGCGAGAGGTAATCCGACGACGAGTAGAGCTCCTCGACGCTGTTTACCTTGCGCACGCCGTCAGCCTCGAATGCGGCGTCATCGGTGATGAAGGGGTCGTACGCGGCCACATCCATGCCGAGAGCCTTGGCCTTGCGTCCGACAAGACGTCCTACGTTGCCGTAGGCGTGAATGCCGATACGCTTGCCCTGCAGCTCGCTTCCCGTACCTGCGGTGAACTGGTTGCGGGCCATATATACCATCATGCCCAGAGCCAGCTCGGCTACGGCATTAGAGTTTTGGCCGGGAGTGTTCATAACTACGACGCCCTTGGCCTTTGCGGCGGCCAGATCGACATTGTCGTAACCGGCGCCTGCACGTACTACGATACGCAGTTTCGGTGCTGCGGCCAACACCTCGGCCGTAACCTTGTCGCTGCGGATGATGAGGCCCTCGACATCGGCCACGGCTTCGAGAAGCTGTGCCTTGTCGGTATATTTCTCAAGCAGGACAGTCTCGTATCCCGCATCGGCGAATATCGCCTTGATGCCCTCCACGGCCTCGTGTGCGAAGGGCTTTTCGGTTGCTATGAGTATTTTCATCGGTTTGCTTGTTTTAACGGTTATGTCGGTTTGACCGGTATCCGTGTTTAGCGTTTAGCGGTTTTGCCGGTCCGGTCTGCACACGCGTCCCCGAGGTGCATACTGATAGCCGCATGCACCTCACGACGGCGTGTTATGCTATTTGTGCATGGCCTCGAACTCCTGCATGCAGGCTATAAGTGCCTCTACCGACTCCTTGGGGCAGGCGTTGTAGCACGAAGCGCGGAAGCCTCCTACCAGACGGTGTCCCTTGATGCCGACCATGCCCTTCGACTTGGCGAACTCGAGGAACTCGGGGGCCAGAGCCTCGTTTCCGTCGCTCATGACGAAGCAGATGTTCATCAGCGAGCGGTCCTCCTTCTCGACGGTGCCGCGGAAGAGGCTGTTGCGGTCGATCTCGGCATAGAGCATGGCGGCCTTCTCCTTGTTGCGGCGGTACATCTCCTCCATACCGCCGATAGACTTCATCCACTTGAGCGTCTCGCGCATGACGTAGATGGGGAATACGGGAGGCGTATTGAACATCGAGTTGTTGGCCACATGCGTATTCACGTTGACCATCGTGGGCAGGGGACGCACTACGCGCTCGAGCATGTCGTTGCGGATGATGACGAAGGTGACGCCGGCGGGGGCGAGGTTCTTCTGTGCGCCGCCGTAGATCATGGCGTACTTCGAGACGTCGACGGGACGGCTCAGGATGTCGGAGCTCATGTCGGCGATCAGGGGCACGGGCGAGTCAAGGTCGGTCTTGTATTCGGTACCGTAGATGGTGTTGTTGCTGCAGATATAGAGGTAGTCGATATCCGACGGTATGTCAAAGCCCTTGGGGATGTATGTGAAGTTGCGATCCTCCGAAGAAGCTATGATCTCCACCTCGCCGTAATACTTTGCCTCCTTGATGGCCTTCTTGCTCCATACGCCGGTATTGACATATCCGGCCTTGGTCTTGAGGAAATTGGCCGGGATGTGGAAGAACTGGGTGCTGGCGCCGCCGCCGACAAAATATATGCTGTAGTTGTCGGGGATGTTGAGCAGCTCCTTGAACAGGCTCTTGGCCTCCTCCAATACGCCCTCGAACTCCTTTGTGCGGTGCGATATGGAGAGCAGCGACAATCCCGTTCCGTCGAAATCGATAATGGCTTTTGCCGCGGCCTCAAGCGCCACGTCGGGCAGGATCGAGGGTCCCGCATTGAAATTGTACTTCTTCATACTGTCGAAATGTTTTTATAAGGTTATTACTTGGCTTCGCATTACAAAGTAACTCGAAAATTATGATTAATCAAAATAATAATGCATATTTTTTTACTCGATTCATAGCTTTTTTTAACAAAAATCATGTGAAATGTTTAGTTATTAATATTTTTTAATAACAATATGGCATCCTTCCCGCTCAAATGCGTAATAAACCGAAACAATTTGCCGCGGTTACACTTTTTAACATATTCGGCCGCAGCATGCATAAAGGCATATCGGGGCGATGTTTTGAATCGGGGTATAGTGCGCGTATGCGTGCGCCGCCTATAAATTGTTAACCTCCGCAAAGTTATGCGTCTTATGTCACGCCGACTTGCGGCGCTGTTGCGGCGGAGTGATGCAATAGGGGACCTTTTCCGTCTGTGCGTGAAGGGTGGGGCGGTATCTTATCGGGTTGGGATATTCGTGTGCGTGTGGAGACGTTGCATAGTACGCCTTGCATGAACCATGCGGTACATTTGTATAGACGAAATTTGTTTTAACGGACGTCGATTATTATCTTTGTCGGGATTTTCCGGATGTCTGCCGCACACGTGGCGGCGGATTCGAATTTTTCTTTACGGATCAACTGTTTAAATCCTTTCGATATGGTAAAGTCGATGACGGGATTCGGCAAGAGCGAGGTATCGCTGCCGACAAAAAAGATAACGGTCGAAATCCGATCGCTCAACTCCAAACAGCTCGACCTGAACGTCAAGCTGCCCATGTTATACCGTTCGCTGGAGTATGCCGTACGCTCGGCTGCGGGTGGCGCCCTGCGCCGCGGCAAGATAGACCTCACGGTGACGGTGGAGAGTACCGTGCCGCACACGTCGGCCGTAGTGAACCGCGAAGTGTTCCGCGAGTATGTCCGGCAGATAGACGACGCGATGAATTTTTCGGGCATCTCGGCCGATTATGACGGCATCGTGGGTGCCGTGCTGCGCCTGCCGGATGTGGTGTCGGCCGAAGCGGAGACCCTCTCGCAGCAGGAGAGCGACGCCGTGATGCAGGCTGTAGGTGAGGCGATAGAACACCTCAACGCTTTCCGCGCGCAGGAGGGTGCGACTCTGATAGCCGACCTGTTGCGCCGCGTCGACAAGATCGAGGAGTACAAGCGTGAGGTCGAGCCTTACGAGACGGCACGTGCCGATACGATCCGTGCGCGCATACGCGAGAATCTGGCGCAGCTGAATGTCGACGTGGATACGAACCGTCTGGAGCAGGAGATGATATTCTACATCGAGAAGCTCGACATCACGGAGGAGAAGGTGCGTCTGACGAACCACTGCCGTTATTTCCGCGAGGTGGCCGAAACGGAGCCCGAGGCGGGACGAAAGCTGGGCTTCATAGCACAGGAGATGGGCCGTGAGATCAACACCCTCGGCTCGAAGGCCAACCAGTCGGAGATGCAGATCCTCGTGGTGAAGATGAAGGATGAGTTGGAAAAGATCAAGGAACAGGTGCTCAACATATTGTAAACCATGGCAAAGGAGGGTAAACTGATCATATTTTCGGCGCCGAGCGGTTCGGGAAAGACCACGATCGTAAAGCGTCTGCTGGCGGTATTCCCGCAGTTCGAGTTCTCGGTTTCGGCCACTTCGCGCAAGCCCCGCGGTACGGAGCGCGACGGGGTCGATTACTTCTTCCTGACGCAGGAGGAGTTCGCGCGGCGCGTCAAGGCCGGTGACTTCGTCGAGTGGGAGGAGGTCTACGGCGGTACCTGCTACGGTACGCTGCGCAGCGAGATGGAGCGTATCTGGGCCAAGGGCAATGTCATTGTCTTCGATGTGGACGTTATGGGAGGCATCAACCTCAAACGTATATTCGGCGGCAACGCCTGCTCGATATTCATCATGCCACCCTCGATCGAGGAGTTGCGCCGACGTCTGGAGGGGCGCGGCACAGACTCTGCCGAGACGATAGACAAACGTGTGGCCAAGGCCGAGTTCGAGTTGTCGAAGTCGGGGGAGTTTGACCATATCGTTGTCAATGACGATCTGGACAAGGCTGTGGCCGATACCGAAAAGATAATAGGCGAGTTCCTCGCCCAAACCCATTGATACGATGGCCAAGCGACGGATGATTCTCTACTTCGGGTCGTTCAACCCCGTACACAAGGGTCACATAGCCATGGCCGAACACGTAATGGACAAGGATCTGGGTGACGAGGTGGCGATGATCGTGTCGCCGCAGAACCCCTTCAAGGCGGAGTGGATGCAGGCCCCCGAGATGGATCGTCTGGAGATGGTCGAGCGGGCGTGCCGCAATTCGCGTCATCCCGACCGCATACGCCCTTCGGTCATAGAGTTCCTTCTGGAAAAGCCTTCATATACGGTCAATACGTTGAGGCATCTCGAACAGAACTACGGCTCGCAGATGACGTTCTCGATACTTATGGGCAGTGATCTTGTGAACCAGCTGCCTCGGTGGCGTGATGCCGATGAGATCATTTCCCGATACGATCTTCTGGTCTATCCGCGGCCGAACGAGCCCGTGCATTTCTCCACGCCGCGCACGACTGTGCTGGAGGATGCTCCCGAATATGAGTATTCGTCGACACGCATACGCGAGGGGTTGGAGATAGGCGAGGATGTCTCGTCGATGGTCGACGGCGACGTGCTTCAATATATACGCGAACACGGCTTGTGGACGTCCGCATCGAAAATAGCGGGGCTAACGGCCGCCATCGAACGTACGCCCGACGATGCGCAGTTGTATCTGGAGCGTGGGAAGTGCTATTTCCGCCGCAACGAGTGGGGCCCGGCTATCAACGATTTCCGCCGTGCCGAGCAGCTTGCGCCCGAGAATGACGAAGCGCGCCAGTATATCGACATGGCCGATGAGATACTCCAGTTCCGATATAAGGACATCTATAATCCCTGACGCAGACGATGATCGAGGTTGATGACAAGATAGTGAGCGACGATATTCTGCTCGAGAAGTTTCTCTGTGACCTGAAGCGTTGCAAGGGCGCATGCTGTGTCGAGGGTGATGCCGGAGCTCCGCTCGAAGAACAGGAGGTGGAGATATTGGAGCGAGAGTACCCAAATTATTCACCTTATATGACCGAGGCGGGGCGTCGTGCCGTGCAGCAGCAGGGATATGCCGTTACGGACGAGGAGGGAGAGTTGACAACACCGCTTGTCGGCGGTGCCGAGTGCGCCTACTCTGTCACCGAGAACGGCATAACGTTTTGTGCCGTCGAGAAGGCTTACCGCGACGGGCGCTGCGGTTTCATCAAACCTATATCGTGCCATCTCTATCCGATACGCGTGGTGCGTTTCTCGAACGGGGCATACGGCCTGAACTACCATCGCTGGCATATCTGCTCTCCGGCCGTCAAGTGCGGCCGACGTGCGGGTGTGCCCGTGTACAAGGCTCTGCGGGAGCCGATCATAAGGCGTTTCGGCGAGGAGTTCTATAAGGCCCTTGAGTGCGCCGAGGATCTGCTCCGACAGCAATGAAGATAATTTTTATAACACATATATATCGAACACCCTCAAATGAGAAAAAAGATAATATCGCTCGTGTGTCTTGTGACGGCTGCGGCCGCCGTGTCGGCACAGGAGGTGACCACAACTAATAGCGATTCGCTGCGCACGGCAGTGCGCGAGGCTGCCGACAGCGTCAAGCAGGATACCTCGGATGTAATCGTAATACGCCGCGTGCCGCTCGAATCGGGCCGAACAATAGATGACGACATGCTGGTTGTGGATACCATCCCTTCGTCGAACGAGGGTGTGAGCATCGTGCTCTTCAACGACAACACGTGGCGATATGTCCGTAACCGCAACGTCTCGGCCGAGGACGATACGGTCTTCACGTCGGATTGGGATACGGTCAAACTGCAGGCCTACGATATCGAGTTGAAGGATATGCCCGTATCTGTTGTTATAGATCTGGTCGACTCATTGAAGAGTTACCATTATCCCATTATCGGCAAGATCAACTCCAAATATGGCGTTCGACGCCGCCGAAGCCATCAGGGTACCGATATAGACCTTGAGGTGGGGGATCCTGTATATGCCACCTTTGACGGACGCGTGCGCATATCGCAGTATCAGAACGGAGGCTATGGCAACCTTATCATCATACGCCATGACAACGGTCTGGAGACCTATTACGGCCATCTGTCGAAGCGTCTGGTCGAACCTGACGATTGGGTGACGGCGGGGCAGGTGATAGGTTATGGCGGCAGTACGGGCCGCAGTACGGGGCCGCACCTGCACTTCGAGACGCGATACAAGGGTCAGTCGTTCGATGCCGAGCGCTTGATAGACTTTGCGACAGGTACGCTGCGGCGTGAGACATTCCTTCTGAAGCGCAGCTACTTCAGCATATATTCTAAGTTTACGCAGGACTTCGACGAGGAGGTCAAGAGCGAGGCAGAGGATAAGAAGATCGCGGCACAGGCCGCAGCCGTGCAGTACCATATTGTCAAGCGCGGCGATACGATGGGCCGCATCGCCATCAACTACCATACGACGGTAAGCAGACTCTGCCAGCTGAACGGATTGAAGAATCCCGACAAACTGAGTATCGGCCAGCGCATACGTGTAAGGTAGCGTGGTGCGGAGAGTGACGAACGGGGTCGGTTGATCATCAACCGACCCCGTTCGTTGTTGTCCAATAGGAATGTTTGTTGTGGCTTAATATACCCGCGGCCCGAATATCGTGGAGCCTATCCTCACCTCCGTTGCGCCGCACTCGACGGCTATTGGATAATCCTCCGACATTCCCATCGAGAGGGTGTCGAACTCGGGACCGAAATATGGTGCGAGGATGCGTTTGCATTCGGCCAGACGCATGAAGTCGCCGCGTACGACTGCGGCATCGTCGGTGAAGGTTGCCATACCCATAACGCCGCGAATGCGTATGTTGGGATAGGCGTTGAAGCCTCCGGCGCGGACAAACTGCTCGAGTTCCGTGAAGTCCCATCCCGACTTGGTCTGTTCGCGTGCCACGTGTATCTCCAGCAGGCAGTCTATCGTGCGGCCGCACTTGGCTGCCTCCTTGTCTATGGTCTCGGCCAGACGCTCGCTGTCGAGCGACTCGATCATGGCGACGAAGGGGGCAATGTATTTTACCTTGTTTGTTTGCAGATGGCCGATCATGTGCCACTCGATATCTTTCGGCAGCAGGGCATATTTCTCCTTGAGTTCCTGCGGGCGGTTCTCCCCGAAGAGACGTTGTCCCGCATCGTAGGCCTCGCGCACCATGTCGGCGGGGTGGAACTTCGATACGGCAACCAGCCGCACGCCTTGCGGCAGCGTGGACAGCACCTTATTGAGATTATCCTCTATGAGAGACATTTTGTGTGTGTTTTTACAGTCCAAATTTACATATTTTTCTGAACAGAGCCAAATGTTTTTCGATATGTGAGGTCCTTTGCTGCACACTGATGTCTCAATGCAATTGTTATTTATGTTCTTGCCTAAGTGTGCTGTACAAGTAGTTGAAACGGCCTGCGGGAGCAGCGTCGCCACTGATCCAGAAGTCGGCGATGTCACCGTCGTGCTGCGTGTTGTCGGCCCATTTGAATTCGAGTTCAAAATCCGCGCCGCGTTGCAGCCCGAGCACCGCGCGCGGTATGCGCAGCTCCATCCTGTCGTTCTCGACGCGCAGTTGTGCTTCACCCGCACGGCTCCACTCCCAACCTCCGTTGCTGCGCTCCACCACGGCGCGGTTTCCGTCGGGTGAGATGCGGTTAACCACAAAGTCATATCCCTCCCATCCCGTTTCGTGGTCGCGGTCGATGTCTATGTAAAGGCGCATCCATTGCCGATCGTCGGAAGGGGTGATCGTATCGGCACACGCCACGTAGAAATAGAGATATTTGTCGTCGCGGGCAACCTTTGCCGCAACGATGTCGTTGCGGGCGCTCGAATCGCGATAGTATAATTCTCCCCAGCCGCGGCTGTCGCGCCGTATGGCGTTGCCGCGCGAGGCACGGTATTCGGGCTTTACATCGGTCCAGTCGTCGAAGCGCCCGTCGATGACGATGCGCGCGGGTGCCGATGCCGTTATGTCGGCGGCGGGCATACCCTTGAATCGCCGTATGTTGGCTACCATCTGATAGTAGTAGTTGTCGCCGTGGCTGCCGCGCATGGGCTCTATGTCGCGGCTGTGCTCTTGGTCGAACTGGTCGGGAAAGGCGTTCTCTTGGCCGCTCCATTCGCGGTGGCGTCCCATGACCCACTCGTTCCATCCCGTTATGAATATCATGTCGGGGTCGAGCTCGATGGCACGATCCCACTGCTCTTGGAAGTTGTATCCCCAAAGTACGGCATCGGGCGAGGTGTCGTGCCCGCGAGCGTCGGTGTAGCTGCGGCCGAAGGCCCCGGGTGTATTCATGGCGCTGAGACCGTGTGCCGCAGTCCAGTTCTGCGCCACACCCACGGTCGCCTGCTCGAAACGGCCCGATGGCGTCGGGGCGAAGCCGTGCTGGGGATATATCTCGAGCCATCCCCAGTGGTCGGCACGTTCGGGCCCTCGGTTGTAGACGGGCTGTCCCGGACGGAACGTAAAGTATTCGCGTATCTCGCGGTGCAGGGCCGTTGCTTCGGGATCACCCTCCACGTCGCCCAACATCTCGGGATAGGCCATGATCAGCGGCTTGCCCTGCCAGCGGAAGAAGAGATCGTCGTAGACAGCGGGTTTGTAGAGGTCAAGGTATATCTGCTTTATTGCGTCGCGGCTGCCCTCCGTGGGGCCGAAGGCGAGCATGAAGGCTATTTGCGGCGTCTGCACGCCGTCGCGCCGCGCCTCGGCGAATACCTCGCACAACGCCGTGTATGATTCGCGCCATGTGAACGATCCGTTTGTGCAGTCGAAGAATATGACGTCGACACCCGCATCGGCCAGCATCTCGGCATGGCGCCGCAGAACCCAGCGGTCGGTGTCGCGGTAGAAACCGAAGAGCGGCTCACCCCAGAAACAGGTGTTTATATCCTTGGGCCATGCCGGATTCTCGTAGTCGAACGCCGCATCAGGATGGTCGGCTATGACACGGCTCGGAATACATACGCCCTGCTCGGCGAAATTGGTGTGCCATGTCCAATAGAAGAGTCCGACGTAACGTTTGCGCGGCGTGCCTGCTTTGTCACTCAGCGGCAGACGCCGCCCGAGGGCGTCGGTTGCGGGCAGGCCGTTGCCATAGTTCTGTGCCAAGGCCGTATATGAGGCTGCAAGGAGCACGAGCGGAAGGATTATCTTTCGGATTTTCATTGTGATATGATGTATTATTCTGTGATGGTGATGCGCCCCAGCAGATAGCGTTTGTGTCCGTCATCGCCCGAATACGGCAGCCGGTATAGGGGCGTGCCGTCAAGCATGCCGACAGACAAATAGAGATCATACTCTCCGGCGCGGCATGCACGGAAGAAGGTTCCGGCGCGGTCGGTATAGCGCGGTGCTATGCGGAAACGTTTGGTTGTCTGTACGGTCGGGGCCTTGCCCTCGGCCGCAACGTCGAGCGTGCGCACGTCAAGCGTGTCGTCCACGAGTACCGATACTATTCCTCCGTCGCTTTGTTTGAGCGTATAGCATGGCCAGCCCCCGTCGTAACAAGGGGCTACACCTGTATTGCTCCACTCGGACGTTATATCGAACTCCTCGCCGCGGGCCACGCGTGCGGGCCACGTTACGCGGCGTGCTGTCAGGCGGTAGCCGAGACGGCGGTTGATGCGGTCTATGATGTCGCGGTTCTCGTCCAGAAGAACCCGCGGCCACCAGTGTATCGACATGTATGAGGCGTGGTAATCCTCGACCGATTTCATGAGAAGCTCCTTGTCCCAGCTGCCTCGTTTGATGGCGTTGCCGTAGTGTTCGTGTTCGAGGATCACGGGCATCTTGGGCCAGAAGAGCTGCGCCATATCGGAGTGGTACCACGAATTGGGATACGGCTGCACCAGAATGCTGTCGTCACGTATCGTTACCCCATGCTCGAAGGCGTAGTCGGTTATGGGAAATCGGCTGCCGGGGGCATCGTGTCCGGCAAAGTCGTCGGATATGCAGAGCTGTGTGTGTCGGAAGTGGCGCAGGTAGAGGTCTATGATGCGTTTCTGTGTGTCGAGTCCCCACGTATGCCCGTGTACGGGTGACGTCATGACGGTATGTCCCTCGCCCCACATGCCGAAATGCCCGATGTCGACGAAGGCCACGTGGGGATTATGGTCGTAACGTTCGGCCATGGCGCGGACGAATGCCTCGACCTTGGCAAGGAAGACCGGATCGTCATATTCGGGTTCCTTATAGTGTCCGTCGACGTCGTATCCTGCGGCTCCTGCCTCGAAGACCCATTCGGGTGTAGCGCTGTATAGCCAGCTCTCCATGGCGCTGATGCGGAATGCTACCATACATCCCTTGTCGATCCACCGTTGTGCAGGTGTGTCGAGCAGCTCCCAGACGAATTCCCCTTCTTCGGGTTCGACGAAGGCCCACGGCACGCGCAGGTAGACTGTACTCAGACCCGGAAAGTCATCCACCGTGTCGGCGGGGTCGAGGCGCGAGCCGTAGTTGTCGAGGATGTTGGAGTAGAAGTGCATGGTCCACCCCATGTGCGGATTTACCAGTGCGAGGCCGTTATCTTCGGGATGGGATGTCATGTGGTTGCCCGCAGTCAGGACATCTCCCGCGGCGGGGCGATCGTACGGATTTTCGCCTTCGTCTGTTGGCGCGGCGGGAATGGCGCCGTTTGCCGAGAGGCTTGGCATAAGGGTACAGCCTGCGGCTACGGCTGCGGCCGTGGCTCCGGCACGGCGCAGGAATGTGCGGCGGTCGATCTTTTTCATCGGTTCAGGGGCTTTGGGTTGGCGGATGCTTTACAATAGTCAGAGACGGCAGCGCGTCATTGATATGGCGCGGTGTCGCCGTGGCGGTTATGTCGTCGTGCGGATCATCCAATCCAAAGATACGCAATAAAACCGGACTGTGACCGGCAGTGTCAAATCAAACAGCAAAAAAGACATTTTTTCGATGCTGCGGCCGTTGAGACGCAACGCGTCGGACGTAAAGTTTTAGTCCGCGAAGGGCGAATCTTGCGGTGCAACCTTTCGCTTTACGACTATTTTTGTGTAACTTTGGCTGCAAAACCGATAACCCCGACATGAAACCCGTAACCGTAGCCGTTACCGTCGCGCTGTATCTGGCGGTGCTGTTTTTTATCTCGTGGCGCACGTCGCGCCGCGGCGACAACGCCACATTCTTCACGGGCGGGCGGCGGACCCCGTGGTTTGTGGCCGCGCTGGCGATGGTCGGGGCCGCAATATCGGGCGTAACGTTCATATCGGTTCCCGGGTCGGTGGCGCAGAGCGGATTCTCGTATCTGCAGATGGTCGCCGGATTCATCATCGGCAACATCGTTATAGCCTACGTTCTTATCCCGATGTTCTATCGCCTGAATGTCATATCGTTGTACCAATATCTCGATGACCGCTTCGGGACAGGCTCCTATGCTACGGGGGCGTGGTTCTTCTTCATATCGAAGATGACGGGCGCTGCGCTGCGTGCATTCCTTATATGCGCCGTACTGCAGACGCTCGTATTCGAACCTTACGGAGTGCCGTTCGTAGTGAACGTGGCTCTGATGATGGCCCTTGTGTGGCTCTACACACGTCGCGGCGGCGTCCGCTCGGTCATAGGCACCGACCTGTTGAAGACGTTCTGTCTGGTGGGCAGCGTCGTGCTCTGCATCGTCTTCATGATGCGCGAGCTCGGGATAGGTCTCGGCGAGGCGTTCGGTCAGGTCGCGGCACACGACTATTCGCGTACGCTATTTCTGGATGATGCGCACGACGGACGTTTCTTCTGGAAGCAGTTCGTGGCCGGAATATTCATGGCCATAGCCATGACGGGCCTCGATCAGGATATGATGCAGCGCACGCTCTCGTGCCGCAATCCGCGCGGGGCGCAGAAGAATCTCGTAATGTCGATCCTGTTGCAGGCGGTGGTCATATCGATGTTCCTCTTCCTCGGCGTGCTCTTTTACATCTACCTTGCGGGCCGTGGCATAACCCATCCGTCGGGGGCGTTGTTCCCAATGACGGATGCTGCGGGTACGGTCGCCATTGCCGACAGCGACGAGGTCTTCGCTTATGTCGCCACGCAGAGCGGCCTGCCGCTCGTTGTGGGGGTGTTGTTCGTGCTGGGGCTCGTCTCGTCGACATATTCGGCCGCAGGGTCGGCCCTTACGGCCCTCACGACGTCGTTTACGGTGGACATAATGCACGGTACGAAACGTTATGACGATATGCGTCTTACGCGTGTGCGCAAGCGCGTGCATGTGGCGATGGCCGTCACGATGGGTATCTTTATCCTAATATTCGATGCCTGCAAGAATACAAGCCTCATAGATATGGTCTATACGCTGGCAAGTTATACGTACGGGCCAATACTCGGTATGTTTGCATTCGGAATCCTCTCGCGGCGGCGTCCCGCGGACCGTTACGTGCCTGTTGCGGCCGTTGTGGGCGTGGTCTTGTGTCTTGTGCTGCAACTCAATTCGGAGCGTTGGTTCGGCGGTTACAGGTTCAGTTACGAGATACTGTTGCTGAATGCCTTGTTTACGGCTGTCGGAATGTGGTTTCTGTCACTTAAAAAACGTGTTGCCGAATGATACTCGTAGCTGATGCCGGAGGCACAAAGTGCCATTGGGCCGTCGTGGGCGGTTCGACATGCGGGATAATCTCCACGTCGGGGATAAATCCCGTGACAATGTCGACGTCGCAGACATCGGCCGTGCTGCGCGATGAGTTGTTGCCGCAGCTGTACGATACGCAGATATCCGAGATATACTTCTACGGCGCGGGCTGTATAGATGGCGCCGCGGCCACATTGGAGTTGGAGCGTACGATGCATGATGTTTTCCCGACGGCTAAAATTGAGATACGTAGCGACATGCTCGGAGCGGCACGTGCGTTATGCGGACGTGAGCGGGGTGTTGCCTGCATCCTCGGTACGGGGTCAAATTCGGCGCTCTATGACGGTGTGCGGATCGTGTCCAACGTTCCTCCGTTGGGATATATTCTGGGAGACGAGGGCGGTGGCGCCTGCATAGGGCGCATGGTCGTGGCGGATGCACTGAAGGGTTTGATGCCGCGAGAGATTGTGGAGGCTCTGTATGAAGAGTGCCGCACGTCATATACCGATATAATAGAAAACGTCTATCGGCGTCCGAATGCCAACCGTTTTTTGGCCTCGTTCGTGCCATTTGCGGCGCGGCATATCGGTCAGGCGGAGATTGCACGTTGTGTAGACCGCGCCTTCGAGGCATTTGCGGAGCGCAACCTGCTGCAATATGACGGCATAACATCCACTCCGGTACACTTTACGGGCGGTGTGGCTGCCGCCTTCGGGAGCCGTTTGCGCAGTGTGTTGGGGCGCTATTCCATCGAGGTGGGGCGTATCGAGGCTTCACCCATAGATGCAATGGTTAAATATCATACGGTGAAAGGATGAGTTTTGAAAAGATAACCGAGCTGTCGTCACATTACGACAACCTCGAAACCATGAGTGCGGCGCAGATCGTTGCCGCCATAAACCGCGAGGATCACTGCGTGGCCGATGCCGTCGAGCGTGCTCTGCCGCAGATTGCACGCTTCGTGGAGCTGTTGACCGAACGCATGCGTCGCGGCGGCCGTCTGTTCTATATCGGTGCGGGCACAAGCGGCCGTCTGGGTGTTCTGGATGCCTCGGAGATTCCGCCGACGTTCGGCATGCCGCCGACGGTGGTGGTGGGAATCATAGCCGGCGGCGACACGGCCCTGCGCAATCCTGTCGAGGGGGCCGAGGACGATGTACAGCAGGGATGGCTCGATCTTCTGTCGCACGATATCTGCGAGGCTGACTCTTTGGTAGGCATTGCCGCTTCGGGTACTACGCCGTATGTTATCGGTGCCGTGCGCGAGGCGCGCAAACACGGCATCCTGACGGCCTCGATAGCGTGTAATCCCGACTCTCCGCTGGCGCATGAGGCCGAGATCCCGATCGAAGTGGTCGTAGGGCCCGAATTTGTTACGGGCAGCTCGCGCATGAAGGCCGGCACGGCGCAGAAGATGACGCTCAACATGATCAGTACGGCTGCAATGATAGGTCTGGGCCGCGTCAAGGGTAACCGTATGGTCAACATGCAGCTTACGAATGCGAAACTCGTCGATCGCGGTACGCGTATGATAGTCGAGGCCTCAGGATTGCCGTATGAGAGGGCGCAGCGGCTGTTGCTGTTGCACGGGTCGGTGGCCAAGGCCATGGCTGCGATCGAGGCGGATGCCAAAGCGAAAGATATAATGAAAGGTAACAACTGAACGGATATGTCCGATAAAAATTCATAAACCGATGAAAAAGATATTGTTGACACTTGCTCTCACCGTAGCGGGAGCCATTGCGGGCCGCGAAGCCTCGGCCTGCACCAACTTCATCATCACGCGCGGCGCTTCGACCGACGGTTCGATCATGGTGACCTACGCGGCCGATTCGCACCAGCTTTACGGCTGCCTCTACAAGTACACGCCCTCGAAGCGTGCTGCGGCCATGATGCCCGTATATGAGTGGGACACTGGCAAGTATCTGGGCGACATACCGCAGGCCGAGGTTACATATTCCACCGTAGGCAACATGAACGAGCATTCGCTCATCATCACCGAGACGACATTCGGCGGGCGTGAGGAGCTTGTGGATCCCGAAGGCCGTATCGACTACGGTTCACTGATATATATCGCCCTGCAGCGTGCCCGCACGGCGCGTGAGGCTATAGACGTCATAGTCGATCTGGCGAACACCTACGGATACGCATCTTCGGGCGAGAGCTTCTCGATAGCCGACACCGAGGAGGCGTGGATCATGGAGCTCATAGGCAAGGGCCCGGGTAACAAGGGTATCGTGTGGGTTGCGCGCCGTATCCCCGACGGATATATCTGCGCACACGCAAATCAGGCCCGTATAACCACCTTCCCGAAGGACGATCCCGAAAACTGCCTCTATGCTCCAGACGTTATCTCGTTCGCACGCGAGAAGGGATACTACTCGGGCGACGATGCCGATTTCTCGTTCTGCGATGCGTATGCTCCTCTGAATTTCAGTGCCATGCGTGCCTGTGAGGCGCGTGTGTGGAGCTTCTTCCGCACATTCGCCGACGATATGGACAAGTATGTCGACTATGCTATGGGTTACAATGCCGCCAACCGTATGCCTTTGTGGGTGAAGCCCGCGGCCAAGATCTCTCCCAAGCAGGTCTTTGATGCCATGCGCGACCATTTCGAGGGTACGCCGATGGATATGACCAAGGATCTGGGCGCCGGAGGCCACGGCCTGCCGTATCGCTGGCGTCCCATGTCGTTCGAGGTTGACGGTAAGGAGTATATAAACGAGCGTGCAACGGCTACGCAGCAGACCGGTTTCTGGATGGTGGGGCAGGCGCGCCCCGGCAAGACCGGTATTCTGTGGTTCGGTGTGGACGATGCCGCCACTTCGTGCCTGACACCCATATATTGCAACACTACCGAGGTGCCCGAATGCTTTGCCGAGGGTAACGGCTCGATGTTGGAGTACAGCCCCACGTCGGCATTCTGGCTCTTCAACCGTGTCACGAATTTTGCATACCTGCGTTATGACATGATGTCGGCAGATATACGCAAGGTGGTCGATTTCTGGGAGCGTTCGATGCTGGAAGCCGTTGCGGGTGTGGATTGGACCGTGGAAGGCATGTCGCCCAAGCAGCAGCGCAAGCACCTCACGCGGTTCAGCGTCAATACGGCACAGGTTATGTTCGAGAACTGGACGCGTCTGGACAAGTACCTGCTTATAAAGTATATGGACGGCAACGTGAAGAGCGAGCATGACGATGTGCTGCGTTATGTCATAGGCGAGGGCGGCGACGCTTCGCACTTTGTCGATAACGGCAACGGCCGTGACATACCGGGCGATATACAGTTCCCGGGCTATAACGACAAGTGGAAGCGTGCCGTTGTAGAGGATAACGGCGAGGTCCTGCAGGCTCGATAATCCGTTGAGCGAGGCATACAAATGCCGGTTGCTGAACGCTGAACTTACGTATAACAACCTTAAAAACCAGAAGCATGTTCGGACTGAATTTCTTTACGGGTTTGGGCTCTTTCGGAGCCTTTCTCGGCATCGTGATAGAGGTGCTGGTGATCATTCTGCTCGTCTACGGCATTAAGACGCTGCAATCGCTCATACGATATCTTGACAGACACTAAAAATATTGTAAAACAATGAAATACGACATTTTGGTTATAGGAAGCGGCCCGGGAGGTTATGTGGCCGCCATACGCGCTGCGCAGTTGGGCCGCACGGTGGCCATCGTTGAGAAGACCGAGACGGGCGGCGTATGCCTCAACTGGGGCTGTATCCCGACAAAGGCGCTTCTGAAGAGCGCGCAGGTCTACGCCTACTGCAAGAATGCAGCGCAATACGGTGTGGATATCGCGGGCGAGGTGAAGCCCGACTTTGCCAAGATAGTGGCGCGCTCGCGCTCTGTGGCCGAGACGATGAGCAAGGGTGTGACGTTCCTGTTGAACAAGAACCATATAAACGTCATAAAGGGTTTCGGCCGCTTGGTCGGAAAGGGCCGTGTCGATGTCGACGGTACAGTCTATGAGGCCGAGAACATTATACTTGCCACGGGAGCGCGCCCGCGCGTTATGCCTTTCATGCCCGTAGACGGGGTGCACGTGATCTCATCGCGTGAGGCTCTGGCTTTGCAGTCGCTCCCCGCGTCGATGATCGTTGTGGGTTCGGGTGCAATAGGCAGCGAACTGGCATGCCTTTATGCTACGCTGGGCGTGAAGGTGACGATAGTGGAGTATCTGCCCCAGATCATGCCTCTGGAGGATGAGGAGGTGGCAAAGCAGATGGAACGTGCCTTCCGTAAACTGCGCGCCACGGTCTTGACATCGACGACGGTCAAGGGTGTCACGGTCGGTGAGGACGGTATGTGCCATGTCGAGGTTGAGGGCAAGAAGGGTGTGGAGACCCTCACTTCGGAGGTTGTGTTGTCGGCCGTAGGTATCAAGTCCAATATCGAGGATATGGGTCTCGAGGAGGCCGGTGTCGAGATCGAGCGTGACAAGGTCAAGGTTGACGAGCGTTATGCCACTACGGCCAAGGGTATATATGCCATCGGAGATATAATCTCAACACCGGCTTTGGCGCATGTCGCTTCGGCCGAGGCCATACGCTGCGTGGAGCATATATGCGGCCTTGAGCCCGAGCCGCTTGATTACAGCGCCATCCCGTCGTGTGTCTTCACCTCGCCCGAGGTGGCGTCGGTAGGTATGACCGAGCAGCAGGCGCGTGCCGCGGGTATAGACTACAAGGTTGGGCGCTTCCCCTTCACGGCATCGGGTAAGGCGACGGCAGCGGGTGACCGCGACGGATTCGTGAAACTGATATTCGACGCGGACGATACGTTGATCGGCGCCCACCTTGTCGGAGCGAACGTCACGGAGATGTTGGGTGAGCCTACGCTGGCCCGCACGCTCGGCGCGACGGCGCACGCCATAGCCCGCACGGTACACGCACATCCGACGATGAACGAGGGTATCATGGAGGCCGCCGAAGCCGCTATGGGTGCCGCGATACATCTTTAATCGGCGGCGGATGCCGCTGTAAATGGAAAAACGCTTTGGAGCTGCTCCAAAGCGTTTTTTGTGTTTGACAGGCGGGTTATTTTCTTCCACCGCGTATGAATATATGGTCGGGGTAGCGCACGTCGCTAAGAAAAAGTCCCTGAGGCGGCGCGCCTGCACTCGAGCGCGAGAGGTCACGGCTGCGCACTATATCTTCGAATTGTGCGACGGTGTACCTTCCACGCCCCACATCGACGAGCGTGCCGACAATCGCCCGCACCATGTTGCGCAGGAAACGGTCGGCGCGGAAGGTAAAGGTGAGCATGTCGCCGTTCTGCCGCCATTCGGCCCGCATGACATGGCATATATTGGTCTTGTTGTTGGAGTTGAGCTTGGCGAAGGTGGTGAAGTCGTCCACCGTTGTAAGGAATGCCGAGGCGCGGTTCATCGCCTCGACGTCCAGCGTGACTCCATATTGCCATGACGAAAAGCGGCGGAAGGGGTTCTTGCGGCGGCAGATGTAGTAACTGTATTCGCGCTCGACGGCATCGAAGCGTGCGTGTGCTTCGTCCGCAACGGGTGTCACCGAGAATATCGCTATATCTGGCGGAAGCATACGGTTGAGCTTGGCCGTAAGGTGCGCGCAGTCGACCGCGTCGGCAGCATCGAAATGCAACACATCATACGAAGCATTTACTCCCGTGTCGGTGCGGCCAGCACCGACGGTCTCCGTATCGCGGCGCAACAGCGTCGTGAGTGCCGTTTCGAGTGTCTGCTGCACCGTAGCCACGTCGCGCTGCCGCTGCCAGCCGCAATAGGCAGCCCCGTCATAGCTCATCTCGATGAAGTATCGCATTGTATCTCTGTTAGGTTTACTCTTTGACGTATGGCAGGTGTGCATCATCGGTGATGAACCTCGTATCGCGTACGAAGAGGTTCTGTATGCGGCCCGAACCGCCGGCCTCACCCGCTACGAGCACGCAGTTGTTCTCGGTGGCGTTGTTGGCCCCGAAACCGATGTGGGGATTGAGTACGAGCGAGAGAAACTTACCCGGCGAACGGAATGCCGTATGTTGTTTCCCGCGCTTCGAGTACCAGTAGGCGTAGCAGTTGTCGTAGATGCTGCGGCCGCCGCACGAGAAGGCCGTGGCGAATTCGTCACTGTAACAGAAGTCGTACCAGTTTGTGCCGCGCTCGTCCAGAAAACCGCAGCTGGCGGCATACGAATCATCCGAGGCGCCGTAGTATAACGGATGGATGTTGCGCAGGCTGTTGGCCTCTGAGCGGAGGTGGAAGCCGACATATACGCCCCCGATACGCATGTTGCTGAAGGTGTTGTCATAACCCTCGACCAGTACGCCGACCGATCCCGGGCGGTTGTTGCCCGTGATGTTGACGTCGTGGATGTCGCTGTCCGAAGAGCCGCTGTTGGCCCCCGACTTGATGTGTATGCCCGTTGTGACATCCTTTATCGAGGTGTCACGTATGACGGTCTCGCGGCCGCTGTCGACGGATACGCCCTTGGCTACGCCGCTGCCATCGATGACGCCGCCCGCGAGGTAGTAGTTGCTGCCCGGGGTGGTGATGTTGTTGGCGGCATCCTTTCCTCCGAGGCGTATCATGGCCTCATCGTGCGACCACTCGGGCGCGGCCTTTATTACGGCGTAGTTCGACAATTCGAGCGCGACGCTCTTGGTCGGATCGGCAGGTGTAAGTATCGGCTCGGCTATGAGATACACCCCGTCGGGAAAATATATCGTACGGTTGGGGTTGTCGTCGATGATCCGCTGTATGATGGCGCTGACGTCCGTAAGGCCGTCTGCCGTGAGGTAGTCGGTTACGATGACATAACCTTTGTCCGAGGCGGGCGTTTGTGCCGGGCATAGCGTGACGGCAAAAGCGGCGACTGCTGTCGCCAGAAAAGATGAGATCTTCATGATGTCGTAACAAATAATAATTTGTCAAAGATACACAATAACGGGCGCAAAAACAAACCGTCGTCCCTTTTTGTGCCGCCGGCAGCCGATATACGGTATGTGTTTTTCTGCGTTTCTGCGGCGGCAGGATATGACAACGGCCGCAACGTAGCATCCGCTGCGACCGTGTTTGGAGTGGTGTCGGGATGTTATTTTTTGCTGCCGTCAGACGCGGCATCGGTAGTTTTCATATATTCTTTTGCAATTCGTTTTAACCGACCGATAGCTTGTTCGGGCCTAAAGGGGATACATCTCATAGACATTGAAGTCCACGCCATAATGTCGGCGACCTCTTTTTTGTTGCGATAGAACCGTACATACCGTTTTACGTTTTTCTCGAACTCGAAATATTGGTCCGGCGTAATGAATGTATATATTATTCTGGGTCATGGGTGATGAATATATGCAATTCATCTATCCTGCCGTCAGGAATAGCATATAAAATCACGGAAAAATTCCCTTTGCTGGCACTCCATTCCGTATAGCACATATTGCAAATCTGTTCCTTGCTGAAGGATTTGAACAGCGCTTTGTCGAGTTGTCTTTTATTCCTTTTAGTTACTGTAAACGTCGGATACCGTTCGAATAATGATATCATCGGTCTGCCGTTTGCGTACATTCCGCTACTTCCTTTTGTGTTCAGAGTGCTGGACAATATGTAAGGACCAGTGCCCCTTAGCTTTTCAGATATTATTTCGTTTCTGGTAATTTTATAGGTTACGTTCATGCCGTAAACGGTGTCCCTGCCCGAATAGAAGTTCACGGGCTGTCCCGCTGCGGCTGCAGCCAGTTGTGCGGCTATGGTATCCTGTATGGCGGCTTCGATATCCTTACGGTTGTTCTTATTCAAGTATTTGTCATCCAGTATGACGTATTCCTCGCCCGGGGGCGGCGTTTGCGCCGTGCAGGGGAGGACGGCGAATACGGCAACCGCAACGGCCGCGATAATGGATGTGATCTTCATGCGCTGTCGGGAAAATTATGTGTTCGTGGTGGTTTTTAATCTCCCCAAAGATACGTAATTGCAGGCGCAAAAACAAACCGTCGTCCCTTTTTGTGCCGCCGGCAGCCGATATACGGTATGTGTTTTTCTGCGTTTCTGCGGCGGCAGGATATGACAACGGCCGCAACGGAGGGTTTCACAAAATGTATATCCCTTGAGAGCATTGCAATTTTCCCCACATCATGAGAGTCGGTTGATACGTTGTTTTTGAGTTCGGCCTGTTTTGTGTGAAGACATATTAATTTTGATAACGAACAATATCATGATGCATGGTCGATGAAGGTAGTGTTTCAAAAAGTGTGTCTGGGCAGGCGCCTTCAGATTCTTCAGATATGCAAATATAGCGATTCTTGGTTTAGAACAACACGCCGCGGCGTGTTGTTCTTATTTTTGTGTTATAGTCTTCAC
>OJKC01000800.1_pt1 | contig 23262 bp, 25 predicted proteins | sample 1596401 | NCBI WGS metagenome assembly OJKC01 (sample SAMEA4350162, study PRJEB24818) | metagenome | biome: human; feature: gut; material: faeces | place: Denmark | collected 2013-09 | reverse complement strand
CGCTGCTCTCCGGGTACGCGGCACGCATACTCTACGACAAGGGCAGGATATCGCGTGAAGAGATGCGTGACACCTTGAGCTTCTATTCATCGGTGGGCAACGCACCTTCCGACATCGCATACTGGTTCGAGGGATTCCTGCGTGCATCAGGTTCGGTACTGCTGCTGGACGACAACCTGTGGCAGCTCGTGAACGGCTGGCTCTGCGGCCTGAGCGACGCGAATTTCATAGAACTGCTGCCGGTGATCAGACGCACATTCAGCAATTTCACCACGGCCGAGCGCCGCAAGCTCGGCGAGAAGGCCAAAGGATTCGAATTGAACGGAACCGATACCGGAACCGCCTCCGGGGAACATTCCTGCAATGACGGGGATGCATCCAAGGTAATACCCCTGCTTGGCAGACTTCTGGGAATCGGATAAAAAAGGAACAGAACATGGAAACAGAATATTTGAAAAGATGGCGCATGGCTCTTGGCGGGAACGCCGCTGACGGGACGGGTATAACGCTGACGGTGGAGGAACAGCGCCTTGACAGTTCGCTGGAAGCCGTCTATGACAGTGACCGCCGAGGCGGACTCGGATCGTCGGCCCTGAAGGTAAGCCGCTGGCTTGGCGATATCCGGGAGTTTTTCCCACAGACCGTCGTGCAGGTCATCCAAAGGGATGCCATCAAGCGTCTGCATATCGATTCGCTGCTTACCGAGAAGGAGATGCTGGCAACGGTTGTCCCTGACGTACATCTGGTGGCTACACTGATGTCACTCGGCAGGGCCATTCCCGAAAAGAACAAGGACATGGCCCGTCAGGTTGTACGCAAGGTCGTGGATGACCTGCTGCGGAAGCTCTCTTCCCCGACCCAGCAGGCTGTAACCGGTGCTTTAAACCGTTCGGCGAGAAGGCGCAATCCCCGTTACAACGAGATAGACTGGAAGACGACCATCATAAAGAACCTGAAGAACTACCAGACCCAGTACAAGACCGTCATTCCGGAAGTCAGGATAGGCTACGGCAGAAAATGCAAGGCTCTGAAGGACATTATTCTCTGTCTCGACCAGAGCGGTTCGATGGGAACCTCCGTCGTCTATTCCGGCATCTTCGGTTCGGTACTGGCCTCCCTGCCGTCCGTGAGCACGCGTATGGTGGTGTTCGACACATCGGTCGTTGACCTTACCGATGATCTGCAGGATCCGGTTGACCTGCTGTTCGGCGTCCAGCTCGGCGGAGGAACCGACATAGCCAGGGCCCTGACTTACTGTCAGGGTGTGATCACACGGCCGCAGGACACCGTGCTGGTACTGGTGACCGACCTCTATGAAGGCGGTGACGAGAAGGAGATGCGCAAGCGTTTTGCCTCCATCGTGGCCAGCGGCATGCAGCTGATTGTGCTTCCGGCCCTAAACGATGACGGGGCGCCCTGCTACGACAAGCGTAATGCCGAGTATCTTGCCAGTCTGGGTGTTCCCACGTTTGCCTGTACGCCTGACAAATTCCCGGACCTGATGGCTGCGGCATTGAGCAAGCAGGATATCGGGATGTGGGCATCAAAGAACATCAAAGAAAAATAGAGGGAATATGGAACTTTCAGATGAACTGTACGTCAGGGTCGAAGAGCTGTCAGAAACGGGAAACGAGGCGATGGAGAACGAAGATTACGCGAAAGCCATCTCCTGTTTCCAGAAGGCATTGGACATTCTTCCTGAACCGAAGGAAGACTGGGAAGCATATCTTTGGCTCGCCGGCTCAATCGGTGACGCCTATTTCATGATGCGGAACTACGGCAAGTCGCTGGAATTTTTCCGCAAATGTTACAATATCGGAGAGACAGACAATCCTTTCATATTGCTGCGTCTGGGTGAAAATTATCTGGAACTGGAGGATGAGACCAATGCTACTGAATTTCTTCTCCGTGCCTATATGCTCGAAGGAAAAAAAATCTTCAAGGAAGACTGGAAATATTTCCAATGGCTGTCCAAACATGTGAATCTCAAACGAAAATAATAAAAGATATACGGAGTTCATGAAAAAGGAAATAACAGACAGAATCCGACTATTGGGCGGTAATGTGACAAACCTGAAAGGAGATACCTTGAGAGAAGATTTGTGTGCCATTACATTCATTATTGGGGTGCAATTCATTCTCTGAATTTGCACCTGAAAAGTATTTAATATAGAACAATGAACGAACAGATAGACAGACATTTTGAGTGGATAGCCGAGAACCCCCGCTACGGCTATCTGATAGTGGGCGGCATCCTGCTGCTGTGGCTCATCGGCGTGATATGCGGGTGGAAATGGACTTACTCGCTGAGCACATGGGGATGGAACTGGGTGCGTGAGACTTTCGGCGAGAAGGCGTTGCGCATTTGCGTGGGCGCATTGTTGGTCATCGCCCTGGCAGGCGTGGCGTGTCTTTATTTTGCCACGATATAGGAAACGAAAAAACGGAATGCCTTATGAGGAAACAGGAATATACAGAGCAAGAACGAAAACGACTTTTGAACTTGAGGTGGTGAAACATCGAGGTGTTTACGGATGAGATTCAATACTCCAAAGTCCGGAAAGTACCATCAACAGCACCTCAAGGCAGAATATGCCGACTATCACAGCCCATATCGCCAATAACCGCTTTCCCGTCTTTTTGCCGGAATATCTTGCAAAGATCTTGTCCTTACGCTTTGCCGTGTACTTGAAACGGCAGAAAAGGAAAGGCGCAGCCAGCAGGACAGGGACAATGACCGGATAGAATATCCAACCGCCTGCAATCCGGTGGAACAGGGTCAACAATATCATGGCCACATCGAGATACCAGCACCACATAATCAATGTGGCACCGTCGCCCGGAGACTTTTCACACCTGTGAAAGGACTCCCCGACAAACCATATATAGTCAATCCATTTCAGAACAGCCATGACACTCAGCCATAATCTGGCTGTAAAGATACATTTTCTTCCACATTATTGCATGACAATCAACCGATTTCGTTACTTTTGTCCTATATGAATGGAATGTTTCTGAAATACATATGTTTGGTATTACTGAATGGAATATGGAGAAAAGAAGGCATAAATATAATCAGGAAAGGAAGGAAGCATACAAGCAAAAGCCCTTCATCAAACCTCCCCGAATTTCATTCTGGGACAATATCTTCTATTGGTCATGGTATTCGACCAAACATGGCCTGCCGCACCGTACCTTTGCGACTGTTACAGTTATGCAGTATGTCTATGTCGTGCTGTTCACGGCTGTCATACTCAACTGTCTTGACAGTCAGACTGCATGGCATCTGTATATTCTCCACAAGTCAAAGGGGATATTGGGCTATATCCTTGTTCCGTTTGTCATATTGATTCTGGTAAACGGACGGATCTACAAGGAAAGCCGCTATGAAAGGTTGAAGGCGGAGTTTGACCGGATGGAAAATTCAGAGAAGAAGAGGCGCAGAACCATATTTTGGATTTTTACAGGTATCACCCTGCTTGCCGGATATGCGGCATACAGGCTGTTCTGCCGTTTCAACATGCAGTTCCTGCTGCCTTGACATTAACAAAAACAGATTATCAAATGAAAACAACCCGCATCATGAACAAGATTATCATTTATCTGAGTGCCGTATTGCTGCTGTGCAGTTGCGGCACTGCAAGACATTATGCAGCGTTTCAATATGACAACGGAGACGACTATGTAAGTGAAGGACTGTATCGCATAGTGGACCGGAAAGGGCGTATCGGTTACGCAGACGAGACGGGCAAGACCGTCATCCGTCCCCGCTTTGCCTTCGGCTATCCATTCAAGGGTGGCAAGGCGAAAGTCACCGATTCGGGGAAACAGAAAGAGGTGGCAGGCTCCGGCGGCGAGCACTGGTATTGGGAAAGTGATGACTGGTACTACATTGATCGGAATGGTGACATTGTTGGAACATTAATGCAAGATAGTACTCGCTTTGGGAGAAGTAAATAATATTGTTTATGACAATAGGAATACAGAATACAACTCACGTTGATTAAGAAGTTACTTGAATGTAATTCTCAAAGGAACATCAATCCATCTTTTATGATCATGAAAATGTAAATAGATAGAATCTCCCTCGAAGAAATTATCAATAATATATTTAAAATGGTTATTGAATTCTTTTAAAGAAACATGAATGGTGTCTTTATTTTCTTTAATTATCTTTTTATAATACTTATATAAATGTGTTTGGATTGTATCATTATTTTCAATGGTAAATAATACCCCTCCATAAAACTTCTTATAAGAATAAGTTAAATTATCATTTTGATTCTCTGACTTTAACCAACATTCGCCAGTTCCAGGACATAATTCATCATGTTTAGCAAAGTAAGAGGATTCAAAATAATATATCTCTCTTTTATCATTCTTCTTAAATTCAAAAGATAATGGGTATAGCAGACTATGGATGAAAGTCCTGTCCTTTCTCATTCTTAGCACAACAGGTTTATCACTTTCAATTTGTCTTACTGAAACGACATTCCCGTTAGAAGCACATCCAACGAAACCACAAATAGCCAAAATCAAAATAATGCGAGTCATGTTTTACATTATCAATCAATAAAAATAAATTAGAACCGCAGTCATCAATGGTTTCCCAACTTCCAAAAGCCGAAATGAATCATCAGGAAGATTTCGAGAGAGCATATACCGGCTATCACCGCTCCTGTCGCCAACAGCCTCCTGCCCATGTGCTTATAATCATGGAACCTTGTCCAAATCTCATCCCGCCGTTTTGCTGTGTATCTGAAACGGCAGAAAACGAAAGGGGCAAGCAACAGGACCGGAGCGGCAGCCAGATAGAACCACCAGCCGTTCAGCACCCTGTGGGAAAAGGTCAGCAATGGCAAGAACACATCCATATACCAGCATACCATCAGCAATGCCCCGCCGTCGCCCGGAGACCATTCACGCCGATGAAAAGCCTCTCCGACAAACCATATATAGTCTATCCATTTCAGCATAGCCGCACCGATTATCGAATACTAAATGTAAAGATACAGTTTTTCCGACTTTTATGGTAACTGTAAGAAGCGTTTTTATAAATTTGTAATCAAATGAAAAGCAAAAGAGGAAAATACATATCGGTTTTTATGTTGGCACTGCTGCTTATGGTAGGGTACGGTAATCCTCCCATGCCGCCGTCCGATGCAGAGATGATGCTGTTCGAATGGGACATCCGAGAGGCGGACGGGTCGAAGATTGTCACGGACGAAAGCGGATACAAGGAATACGAAGGCGCGGAGAATCCGGAAAACTTCGTGACATGGAGATATGAATGTGATTTATTTTGATTTTAAACAAAAGAACATGGAAACTTTAAGTAGATTTATAGATAGAAATAAGTACAACTACAAGAAACAAGCAACAGTTTCGGAAGAAACTATAAACAAGTATTCGAATCTGTTTAAGGGTCAATTCCCCGAAGAGCTCATTTGGATTTGGAAAAATATGGGTTTTGGACTATATGAGGACGGTTACTTGCAAATTGTAAATCCACAAGAATATGATTTTGCATTTGATTATATTGATAAGTTACTGGAACCAACGATTATTTGGGGAATTACCGCATTAGGCGACTTGCTCTTATGGGAAGGAAACGATAACTGGACTATTGCTCCTGACGAGGGAAATAGGGCTGCATTTGTTGATATAAGACATCTTAAAAAAAACATCATAGGGAGTAAACTCAGGGTATATTTAAATATAAAAGTTAATTCTGAATTTGATTTATTGAACTTTTATAGAGGAAAACCCTATTTAGACATCAAAGATAAATTACCTGCATTAGAATATGGTCAGTGCTACGGTTATGTTCCAGCATTGGCATTAGGAGGCAAAGCATCCAATAAAAACCTACAAGTTGTTGATGCCAAATCCTACATAGATATTATAGGTCAAGCAGTAGGTAAGATAATAGATTTGGGGTACTAAAAACGAGGATTTAATGCAGAAATTGATAACAGAATTAAGAACCCTATTATAACATTTTGGCTAATATAACAACATGACAATATGAATGATAAATTTGTATTTTACAACTATATAAATAGCAATAAAAATGAATAAGACTATTGAGGCATTTAAAGACGATATACGCAACTCTTCAAGACTTAGAGAGAAGATTCTATTAAATATAGAGTTAAAAACAAATAAAGAAATGATTTTAAATCAAGTTGAGCTATATTTTAATTTTGAAAAGAATAATATTGAATTGACTTATTTTGTTTTAGATAGTAATTATCCTAATGTAACCGTTGATTTTAACGAATTAAAAGATATTATCAATATGGTAAGGCAATAAAATGACAGGCAAAATACGAAAATACACATCAGTTTTTATGCTGTCGGCAGTACTGCTTATGGCAGGGTGCGGTGATCCTCCCATGCCGCCGTCCGATGCGGAGATGACACGGCACTTCCTCGCGCACGAAGCGGCGTTCGACGGAATCCGGGAGGTCATCGCCCGCTGTCCCTATGGGGATTACTATCCGCCCTACGACATGCAGGACACCGCGTGTCTGAAAGGCGTCTCTATGGAAGACCGGCATACACTGGACTCGCTGCTGGCGGCAATCTCTTGTGAGCGGGTGTTCTACTACGGGAAGGAGGCGAAGAAAGAGGCGATGAAGAAGTCCGGTTGGGACGGGCAGGACACCACTTACACGAGCCTTAGCGTGCCGTACTTCTCGCACGGCTACTCGATTGGCGGGACAAGCAAGGACTTCGTGTACGATCCGGGACTTAAAGACCATCCCGACGGGCACATCACGGAACACGGAGATTTGAACGAGATATACCGCAGGGCATACAACGACACCACGCTGTACAAACGGATAAAGGGAGACTGGTACATCTGTTTGGAGCATGACAACTGATACACCATGATGAAGAAAGGAAAACGGACATACCGGCAGGAAACGAAAGGGGCATCCCATCCAACCCCCATCCCTGAGCCGTCCCGGATAGGATTCTGGGACAACATATTCTATTGGCTCTGGCACTATACGGCACGGAACGGGTATCCCTTCCGCGCCTACGGCATCGTCGCCATTATCCACTTCATCTATTGCCTGCTGGCCATCGCCATCGTCATCAACTGCTTAGACGCGGAGGCGGCATGGACGCTCTACCTGCACGAAAAGGACGAAGGCATCGGCGCATTTGTCATCTTCCTCCTTCCCGTCCTGATGATTGTCCATTCATTCATCTACAAGGAGAGCCGGTATGAGCGGTTGAAAGCGGAGTTTGAGCGTATGGGAGCCGGCGCGAAGAAAAGGCACAGGATTGTTTTCCGGGCGTTTCTCGCCGTGACGGTGCCGGTCGTATATATCACGTACAGGCTGTTCTGCCGCTTCTGGGGGCAGTTCCTGCTGCCGGGATAAGAGGCGAAAAGAAGAACAGGAAGGTAAAAAACAGATAAAAAACAAGCTATATGACAAATGACAACCTATTCGATATATTGAAAGACGCCGCCCTCGGCACGGAGTGGCAGGAGTGGATGAAGGACGCGGAGAGGGCAAGCGTCCTCGTGAACCCGCGACGCCCGGAGACATGGGCGGTGCTGAGACAGCCGGCGAAGAACATCGCCGCCATGCGGTGGCTCACGGGAAAGCTGCGCAGGCTGCGCCCGTCGCTGTCTCCCGAAGCCCCGTCGGAGTGCGCCCTGTACATACTTGCCGCCCATTGCCGGGACAACACTGTATTGGGCTATGTGGCGGACACCTTCGTGAACAGCTACCGCACCCAGCACCGTGCCGGGACGCTGTTCTGCATGGAGGTGGTCGGGCGGATGACGCTACATGACGAATACCCGCACCTGAACGCCCTGTACAACCTGATGATGGGTCTGGCACTGAGGGAATGGCGTCGCCTACTCGAAGGGAACGAGGACTATCCCTGCTTCCTGACGGAAGCGGACTTCCGCCGGGTGGAACGCAGCCTGCCGCACTTCCGGTATGGCGGTTTTAAGGAGATGGTGCGCATCATGACCGGGAACAGGCCCGTGGGTACCCTGACCGCCGGGGAACTGGCGGCACGCTGCCACCAGTCGGAAACGGTGTTCCGAGAGCGGTTCAAGGAGGAGTTCGGGCAGCCGGTGGCCGAATGGCTGCGGGAGCGGCGCAAGGAGGACATCCTCGCCATGCTCTCAGATCCCGCCATTCCGCTGTCCGATATCTCCGAACGCAACGGCTTCAATTCCGCCTCGACCCTGTCGGACTACTGCCAGCGGAACTTCGGGAAATCCCCCTCGCAAATGCGGAAAGACGCAGCCGGATGAATGTCCGCCGGAAATCAGAAATTTTCCGTTGAAAATCAGAACAGGGCTTCACGCCCGGCACCGTAACTTTGCGCTTTTATCTAAAATCCGCAAAGTTCATGGGAAAACGACATACAGCGCCCACACCCCGCCCGAAAGGAACCTTGCAGGTCAAGATCCTTTCGGGCTATCTGCTGCTTACCCTGCTGGTAGGCGGCATCGTCTATGCAGTGTGGTACGAGAAACGGGTGTTCCAGCAAGCCGAAGAGGAGGAACGGGCGATGCTCGGACAGCGGAAACTGACGAACGACGCCTTCAAGAGCCTTATCGCCCTGCTGCTTTACAGCGACGGCGCCCTGCTGTGGGACAAGGACGACCTGCGCTCCTACGAGGAAAAGGACAGACAGATGTCGGAGACACTGGAAAGGTTAGGCGACGCCTATCCCGACTCCCTGCAACAGAGCCGCATCGACACGGTACGGCTGCTGCTTGCCGAGAAAAAGGCCCAGATACTCCGTCTGGCGGAAACGCCCTCGACGGCCAGCCGCATGGACAGCCTGCTCAGCGAGCGGCTGCCCCCGCCGGAACAGTCCGCCTCGGTGCCGGACCGTGTGGTCAGCGCACCGGTGCAGGAAAGCGAAAAGAAAAGCAAGAAAAGTTTCTGGAACTGGTTCAAGCCCAAGAAGAAAAAGGGAAAGGACGGAAATGAGGGGACGTATGGGGCAAGTACCGTGCGTGTCGTGCCGAACCCCCGTCATGTGCGTGACATGCGGCAGTTCCGTGATGACGTGTTCGCCGCCCTGCGGGAACAGAAGGAGATATACCGTGCCCTGTCTGACTCGCTGGAGCGTCGTAACCGGTTGCTGAACCGCCATATCAACCGTCTGGTAAACGATTTCGAGCGGGACGCCATGCTGCGCACGGAGGAACGCCTGCAACGGGTGTCCGCCCTGCGTGAGCAGGCCTTCGCCCTGATATGCGCCATCTCGTCGGCGGGTCTGCTGTGCGCCCTGCTGCTGTATATCTTCATCTACCGGGACATCCGGCTCAAGTACCGGGACCGCCGCAAGCTGGAGGATGCCCACCGCAAGGGGCATGAGATGCTGGAGATACGCAAGCGCATCATCGTGACCCTGTCGCATGACATCCGTGGCCCGCTGAACGCCATCAGCGGCAGTGCGGAGCTGGCGATGGACACGAGAGACCGCCGCCGGCGCAACGCCTATTTAGAGAACATCCTCGACGCCTCCCGCCACATCATGCGCCTCGCCAACAGCCTGCTCGACTTGTCGCGCATGAACGAAGCCAAGGAAACCCTGAACCCCGTCCCGTTCAGACTCATTCCCTTCCTTGACAGGATAGCGGACGAATATACACGGCCGGCCAATGACAGGGGGCTGCTCTTTTCAAGGGACATCAATGTTCCGGACATCACAGTTTCCGGTGACGCCGACCGCATGGAACAGATCTTAGACAATCTGTTATCAAACGCAATCAAATTCACGAAGTCCGGTTCAGTAACTCTTTCCGCCTTGTATGAGAAGGAGATTCTGACAGTCCGCATACAGGATACTGGCATAGGCATGGACGAGAAGACCGTGGAACGGATATTCCAGCCTTTTGAACGGGCCGCACCCGAAGTAGACGCCGAGGGATTCGGGCTCGGTCTTGCGATAACCCGGGGGCTTGTCAGCCTGCTCAAAGGAGAGATTTCCGTGTCCAGCCGTCCGGGAGAGGGCAGTTCCTTTGAAATACGGATTCCTCTTTCCACAACGGACGAACCGGTAAAAGACACCGCCATCCCGATTGAAGGCAGGCTGAGCCTTCCACAAAGGGTCCTTGTGGTCGATGACGACCCGATACAGCTGCGCATCGTCGGGGAAATGCTGGAAAGAAACGGCGTGTCCTGCTGCAAGTGCCAGAATGCCCAGGACGTGGTAAACGAACTGCGCCGGACCCGTTACGACATCATCCTGACAGACATACAAATGCGCGGCACGGGAGGTTTCGACCTGCTGTACCTGCTGCGGCACTCCAACATAGGCGACTCCAAAACGGTACCGGTAGCTGCGATGACGGCCCGGAATGACGGGAACGGCTGTCGCTATTCGGAAGCCGGCTTCTCCGGCTGCATCCGCAAGCCGTTCTCCATGAACGAACTGCTGGCGTTCCTGTCATCCATTACGGAGAAGGAGAAAACCACGCAACCCACTTCGGCTGACTTCTCCGCATTGGCCGCCGACATCGAAGACAGGAAATGGATTCTGGAGACATTCATCGGAGAATCCCTCAAGAACAAGGCGGAGCTTCAGGAATCCCTTTCGGACATGGAAATGGATTTCGGACGGCTAAGAGAGACGCTCCACCGCATGTACCCGGTATGGGAGCAGCTGGGCATCGCCCACGAGCTGGAAGGGTACAGTGAAATACTGCATGACGACGGCTCGGACGGGGATACGGTCCAAAGGCATACGGAGGAAATAATCGGCCGTATATGCGGACTGATTGCAGAAGCGGAAAGTCTGCTGTCGGAAACGGAAAACGGACAACAATAGAAAACGAAACATATAATGAAGCACAGAATACTTATCGTAGAAGACAATGTCATGCTGGCCGGTCAGCAGAAAAGATGGCTTGAGAAGTCCGGCTACGGGGTTTCGACCACGATAGACGAGCCGGGTGCCAGGAAGCGGATAAAGTCGGAACACTTCGACCTGGTCCTTGCCGACGTGCGACTACCCGAGGGGAACGGGATATCCCTGCTCGAATGGCTCCGCAAAGAGAAAATCAACATCCCCTTCATCGTCATGACCGGTTATGCCTCCGTGCCCGATGCCGTGAAAGCCATCAAACTTGGCGCGGACGACTATTTGGCAAAGCCCGTGCAGATGGACGAGTTTCTTGAATTGATCAAGGACATATTGCAGCCGAGTTCCCGGGTCTATGACAGGGACAGGAGCCTCTTCCGCAGGAACAGCCCGCAGATGCTTGAGGTGGAGAACCTTGCCCGGACTGTCGCCCCGTTTGACATATCCGTGCTTATTCTCGGGCCGAACGGAGCCGGCAAGGAATCCATCGCACAGCGGATACATTACTCCAGCAACCGCAAGGAAAAACCGCTGGTGGCCGTCAACTGCGCCGTCCTTCCCAAGGAACTGGCACCGACACTCTTTTTCGGACACATGAAAGGGACTTTCACGGGTGCGGACAGCAACAAGGAGGGATATTTCGACCTGGCAAAAGGCGGTACGTTGTTTCTGGACGAGATAGGCACACTGTCACCGGAAGTGCAGGCCATGCTCCTGCGTGTCTTGCAGGAAGGGACCTATCTCCCGATCGGCAGCAGCCGGGAAAGAAAGGCCGATGTGCGGATAGTGGCCGCCACCAACGAGGATCTACAGTCGGCCATTAAGGAGAGGCGTTTCCGCGAGGACCTGTACCACAGGCTGGGTGAGTTCGAGATAGTCATGCCGTCGCTGCATGAATGCCCGGAAGACATCCTGCCGCTGGCAGAACACTTCAGGGAGAAGTTTTCCAAAGAACTCAAGCGGCAGACGGAAGGGTTCTCTCCCGAAGCCGGTCGGCTGATGCTTTCCTACCGGTGGCCGGGAAACGTGCGTGAATTGCAGAACAAGATAAAACGGGCAGTGCTGATGGCCCGACAGCCGGTGATAGAAGCGGCAGAACTGAACATCCGGCAGGAAGAAACGGACGGCGGAATCAACCTGTTCCCGGAAACGGAAGCGGAGGAGAAACAATCCATACTCAAGGCGCTGACGGCAAGCGGAGGACACCGCAGGAAAGCGGCGGAGATGCTGCATGTCGATCCTTCCACCCTGTACCGGAAAATGAAGAAATACGGCCTGCTTGACAGATGAACGGCATCTTTTTCATTGTCAGCAGCAAGATATGGAAGCAAAAGGCATAACAGAATGAAAGAAAATGCCTACCTTTGCAAAAAGGCCGGAAAACTGTGCGCTGCATAAGTTCCGGCCATGACATATTGAACTGATAGCGGCAAGGGCTGGAGTCCTGCCGGTTATCATACATAAGTCGCAAGACGTCTCAGGTAGAAATCTGGCAAAATTTCAAAAACAGAGGCTTTTGCGTGAGGCTTATGCTATACCCCATAGCGTGAGTCCATGCAGATCTGTTTTTGGGCTTGCCAGAGCCTCTACCTGATAATGCGTGGATTTCACGCTATTTTCATTTAAGGGTAGAAGTATGGCTAAGTTACAGGCAGTGATAGCAATGACATTGGACGGTTCCATTCCTACGGAAAGCGAGCCGTTGATGGAGTGGATACAGTCGGACAGGGACGGCTTCCCGTACTGGCGGAAGCGCGGCACCAGACTCCTGTTTCCCGGTTATCCGCTGGTTAGTCTTATCTGCGAGAAAGACACAGCCGGGCCTTCCACGGTTTTCCATGCGGAAATATACGATGAGAAGAGCGTGGAATTTCTGCGGGGGCTGTCACTTTACAGCCTTGTCGATGAACTTGTAATCTTTCTTATCCCCTCGGTCAGTACCTTCCCTTTGTCCGTCTCCGCTCACCTCCCGTCAGGCAACTGGCGGCTCGTCAGATCCAAGACCTTCCGGAACGGCGTGTGCCGCCTGCATTATTGCAGGACGTTGCAATAGACCGTTGCAGGACATTGCAAATGCAATATGCCCGTCAGCCCTCTTCCTGGAAGGCTGATTTTTTATTTCTATGATATTCAGCGTTTTACCTGTTTTCGGAAGAATAATCTGCCGCGTTGGTCTGTGATTTGGCATTTATCATAATGAAACCTGTTGCGCAACAGTGTGAGAAACGAAGTATTCACGCACTAAAACAGAATTCAGTATGATACAGATAGACCGGGAGACATTCCAGATGATGCTCCACCAGATTATGGAACGCTTTGACAAGATAGAGGACAGGCTGAACCGCATGAACCGGCAGACGGCCGCCCTTGAAGGTGACAAGCTGCTCGACAACCAGGACATGTGCGAACTGCTCGGCGTGACCAAGCGCACCCTTGCGCGTTATCGTCAGAAAAAGCTCGTGACCTACTACATGATTGACGGACGCACCTATTACAAGGCTTCCGAAGTTCAGGAGTTCCTGAACCGGAAAGGGAAGGCGCTGCCCGCAAGGATCAGGAAAGAACTGGGTATTCAATCTTAATCAGAAGACGTATGGAAATAATATGTATAGACAAAAAGACTTTTGACGAGTTCCGGATCCGTTTCTGCGAACTTGAAAGCCGGCTTGCCCGGCTGTGCCGCTCAGGCAAGGACATGGGTTTGAAAAACTGGATGGACAACCAGGATGTATGCGACGTGCTTCACATATCGAAGAAGACATTGCAGGTGTACCGTGACAAGGGGCTTCTGCCTTTCACACGCATCAAGCACAAGATGTTCTACAAGCCTGAAGATGTGCAGAACCTGTTGGAATCAAGTTATCACCCCTTAAAAAGAAAGCCATGAGTTACCATTTCATAGAGAGGAAAGACCCTCACGTTGAAGTCCTTTTCCAGGGACTGGAGAATTTGGAAAGAATGTTGTCCGATATGGAAAAGACTCCCAAGCCGATGTTCAAGGGAGAACGTTTCCTGACGGACGAGGAACTGTCCGGCATACTCCGGATAAGCCGGCGGACCCTGCAGGAGTACCGCACGCTCGGTGTCATCCCTTATTACCTCCTTCAAGGAAAGGTGCTCTACAAGGAATCCGACATACATAAAATGCTGGAAGATGCCTACAAGAGATGCCGGGAAGAACAGAGGTGGGTATAAATGTAAGACAGGAAAATGGAGAAAAAGGCCGGGCTGCCGCTTCTCCATTTTTTATCATCATCCGGCACGCTGCTCCCGTTTCCGCCTTTTCCCTTCAAGCTCTTCCTCATAAAGGAATGTTTCCCGGTTGACGGAGGAGTCCTTCAGTTTTTTCATGTCCTCTTCCACCTTTTTGTCAGTGACTTTCGCATAAATCTGCGTAGTCTCGATACGCAGGTGTCCCATCATGCGGGCCACCGTCTCAATCGGGACACCCAATGAAAGCGTGATATGGGTACCGAAATTATGCCGGGCCTGGTGGAAGGTCAGCGGGAAGCCGTATGCTTTTCCCAGCTCCGTAACAAGTGTGAGAAAATACTTGCGGCAATAAAGGTTGAACACCTTGTCGCTGTTTCTTTGGTCTTTGTACTTCTCGATTATTTTCATCGGGATGTCCAGCAGCCGGACGGAAGACAGCGTGTCCGTCTTCTGTCTCCGGTAGTGTATCCACCAAGTGCCGTCATCAGCCTGCGTGATGTCGTCCGTCTTCAGCCTTTTCAGATCGGCAAACGCCAATCCGGTGAATGTCGAGAAGATGAACATGTCCCTGACGAGCTGAAGCTGTGGTTTCTCAACCGGAATCTCCATCAGTTTTTTCAGGTCCTCCAGTTTCATGTGGCGGCTTTTGCGCCGGGGAAGTTCCGGGTGCAGTCGGCAATAGGGGTCCCTGCGGAGCGTTCCCTGGCTCACGGCCCGCATGGTCATCTTCTTCAGCCTGTACAGATGTTCATGTACCGTCTTGGGGCTCATGTCGCAGTCTATGCGTAGAAAGACCTCAAAGTCATCATAGAATACACGGTCAAGACTGCGCAATGTCACATCCTCCACACCTTTTTTCTCATGCACGAAGGCGGACAGGTGCTTGTATGACCGCATATAGGAATCGTAGGTCTCCTTGATGCGGTCAACGCCTATCCGTTTCCTGTATTCCTCGTTGTGCTCCCGGAAAAGGGCGAGCAGGGTAAGCGGCTTCTGTCCGATGCCCTTCACCGCATTCTTTACCAGTTCCGCCGTGATGAAGCCGAGGCTGTCCTTTATCCGCCTGTAATGTCCCTCAATTTCGGCGGTCAGGTCGTCTATGGCCCTGTTCACGATCACGGCGTTTGCGCTGCGGCCGTCGGCGCGTCCCTTTTCCGGGTTCCAGATGGCCGGATTGACTGATACCTTCGTGCCGATCTGCTCCCATTCGGCATCTATGCTGACCTTGCACAGCAGCTGGCAGGTCCCGTCCTTGCGGACTTTCGTGCGGTTGATATAGAACAGTACCGCAAAGGTGCTGCGGTGTTTGATGTCGTTGTTCTCTGTATTCTTTTTCATATTACCAGTGTATTTAAGTTATTATATGACTACGGAGAAACGCTCCGCGATTCTCTCGTTCAGTGCATTCGTGTCAGAGTCTATCTTGTCATCAGTCACTTTGGCATAGATCTGCGTGGTCTCTATCCGGCTGTGGCCGAGCATCCTGCTGACCGTTTCAAGCGGGACTCCATGCGAGAGGGTAATCTCCGTGGCGTAGGTATGGCGCCCTGAATGGAAGACGAGCCTGCGGTCTATTCCGCAGATAACCGCAATGCGCTTCAGATAGAAATTCATTGTGCTGTTGGCATACATCGGCAACAGCCGGCCGTCCTGTGCGGTGTCGCGGTACTTCTCGATAATCCGCAAGGGAAGTTCCAGTAGAGGGATTTCAAACTCCACTCCCGTCTTTTCCCGTGAACTCCGTATCCACCATGTCCCGTCATCGGCCAGGGAAAGGTTGTCTGTCGTCAGCAGCCGCATATCGCCATACGGAATACCGGTATAGCAGGAGAACAGGAACATGTCCCTCACATGGTACAGGGACGGATTGTGAAGCGGTGTGGTCATGATCCGGTGCAGTTCCTCGTCCGTGAGGTACTTTTGTTCCGGTTTCGGATGCACGGGTTCGTAACCGAAGAACGGGTAGGCGGTGATGATGCCGTCAGCGATGGCTTCGCCTACCACGGTCTTCAGCCGGACCGTGAGATTGATGACAGTACCCGGAGCCAAACGGCATTCGGTACGCAGATGCAGGTCATATTTCTCAATGAAGGAAAGGTCCAATGTCGAGAACGGGACATCCGATACCTTGTATTGTGACCGGATGAACCTCTCCAGATGGCTGTATGCGTTTCTGTAACCAGCGAGACTTTTTGCCGCGCGGTTTATCCCGATCCGTTTCTCGAAATTGCCGATGAACTTCATGAAATAGGCCAACAAGGTTTCCTGTTCGGAGGCCATGCCGAGCAACCGGTGCTTCACTTCCTCGGCGCTGACACCATCACGCACGGCGGACAGCTCCGCATATATGCCGAGCGCTCTTGCCCGTATCTCATCCAGGCGGTTGTTGATTTCCTTAGCCGCCACGCTCTTGCCCGTAGCCCGGCCTGCCGCCCACATCTTCTGCGGCACCCTCAGCTTCATGCTGAAAGCAGACTCCGAGTATTTCCCGATGTTCAGCCTTGCCATCACGGGACAATACCCGTCGGCATCGGACTCGCTCTTTTTAAGGTAGAACGACACCTTTACATTCGTCTGATTCATAACCTTTTCCTTTCTTGCAAAATTACCGGATAAAGGTCAAATGAGAGGCATGACGAATATGGCAGAATATGGAAACAAGTCCCATGCTCAAAAGAACCGGCCCATATTTTTCCCGCTCTGCGAAAAAATGACTATCTTCGCTAACGCAAATATGCAGGGACAGCGTTCTTTACTGTGATATGACAGAGGAATCGGGAGTCCGTTTCGCGTGGATTTTCTTCCCCGAAAAAGGCAACGGATAGGTAGCAATTCATTTTCCTAACCCATCAAAAAACGGCTGATGCCCTCCAATGATGGACATGGAATACAACCGCACATCACCTTTCATTTCCAACTGCTTGCATTATTCCTCCGAATTTCATCCGTATGTGGGCGAGTTTTTCTATCTTTGTAAAACCATAACAAAAAATACCTATCCGACACCTAACACAAAACAACACACATGAAATTCAACCACATCAAAAAATTCAGTATGGCATTATGCCTCGCTTTTCTGTCATTCAATCTGTATGCCTATGATATTACGGGACAAATTGTCGACCGTACAGACAATAGCGAACTGGCAGGAGCGTCCGTAGTGATTAAAACGGATTCCGTATCCATCGTAACTGCCGTGACTGCCGACGAAAAAGGAAGATTCCACGTTTCCGGCATAACTTCCCCCGATATATGGGTCGACGTGCAGATGATGGGATACCAGGGACAGCGCACGGTTATATCCGGCAACGAAGGCGAAAACCTGAATTTGGATGTGATTGCCCTCACTCCTGTCCAAAATATGCTGGACGAAGTAACGGTGACCGGCTCCGGTGTTATCCAAAAGCCTGACCGGTATCTGATAATCCCGTCGCAGAAGGACATCGAACGGTCGGCAAGCTCGCTGAGTCTGCTCAGCACCCTGCAAATGAAAATGCCCGGCCTGTACGTAAACGAACAACTACAGAGAGCGACCATCGAAAACCGTACGCCGGTATTTCAAATCAACGGTAAAGAAGTGCCCTACTCCCGAATTCTTACCATCAACAACAATAATATCCTACGCATAGAATACCACGACACTCCCGACATCCGCTATGCCGACCGTGGTGCGCCCGGCATCATCAATTTTGTGATGCGTCCCGTACAGGAAGGCGGAAGCGTCATGGCAAGTGCAATGGGAGCAGTGACTACCGGTTTCCTCAACGCCAATGTTGGGGCAACCTACAACTACAAGAAATCGGAATGGGCATTCAACTATAGCTCAAGTTGGCGAAACTATGATGAATGGCAGTCAGAGGGTAGCGAAACTTTCATAGGTAAAGATGCCACGCTGACCAGAACCAGCGAAGCCATTCCAAGCAAAATGAGCTATTTGAGCAATTCCCTGTCGCTGGGCTATACATATATGCACGACTTGAAAACGATGTTCGCCGCTACCGTACAGGCCAATATTTATGGCCATGCCACAAACGACAGATACAACAGAATTACTGAAACAAACGGAGAGAAATATCTTCGCCATAGCGTAAGCAACACTGAAAGTTGGCGTCCTTCAGGCGATATATACTTCCGCAAACAGTTTGACAAGAACAGCAAATTCGAGGTCAATGCCTTCGGCTCCATATCAAACGGTAACTACGACGGATTGCTAAACTACACCTACGATAACGGAAATCCGGAATACCATCAGACCAACCGGACAGAAAACACATCATGGCGTGCCGGTGCGGAAGCCTTGTACTCACGCAACTATTCAAGTCTTACGACCACCTATGGCGTGAAATACTACCGTAACTACGCTGAAAACCTGTATTCCGAAAACATGGAATCGGCAACACTCGACAAGCTCAATACCGACTATCTGTATGCCTACGGCTCCGTAGTGGGCCGCTGGAAGAAGTTAGGCTATTCAGCCGGTATTGGCGGTATTTATGCCCATACGAAAGAACAGGAAAGAGAAATGAATGCGTTCCGCCCGAAAGTGAACGTAATCCTCAATTATCAGCTGCCGAAAAACTGGAGTCTGAACTATCTGTTCATATTTGACCCGACTCTGCCATCGCTGTCTCAGCAGTCGGAAACAGTGCAGACAATCGACGACATTTCCGTCCGCATGGGAAACATGTCGCTGAAACCTTCCTCGTGGTTCCGCAACCGTATCTACGTAAGATATACCTACAAAAAGTTTACAGGTACATTTTGGGCAAGTCACAGCCGCACAATCGACCCGATGTTCAACCGCTACACCTATATTTCGGATATGGGAAACCCGCTATACGGAAAGTTTTTGCAACAGACAGTGAACGGCGAACGCGACGACCGCATCAACCTGCAATTGAACATAGGATTTCAGGAATTGCTAAACCACTTTTCCATCTATGGCATTGCCGGTTGGGACAGATACGACTTTACCGGTTTCGGCAACATTAACTGCGACAAGCGTTTCTATTCAAGCATCCAGGCGCAGGCCTATTTCGGCAACTGGACAATCGCAGCCAATTTCGAGATTACTCCGCAATACACACTTAGCGGAAACCAGTTGAGCCGTTCGGAACGCTGGAACACGATACAAGTGCAATACAAATGGAGGAACTGGTATTTCAGCTGCACGCTAAGCAATCCGTTCACAAAAGACGGCGCATTATATGAATCCATTACGCTGTCTGATGTTCATCCGGAAAGCAGAAGAACATTCATTCCCGACAATGCAAACATGGTTTCTCTCAGCGCAACCTATCGCTTGAATTTCGGTAAAGGTCTTAAAAAGTACAGCCGAACCATCAAGAACAGCGGTCTCGACACAGGTGTCAGCGGCTATTAACAGCACCGACATTACAAAACATAAGGGCTGTACCGTATCACTCGATGCAGCCCTTGATTTTCGGCATATAAAGAACAGATTTAGAAATTCACATCTATGTTTTCATAGTTCGACATGGGAATGTTATAGCCATGCCTACGGGCTTCATTTCTGACATTTCTCATTTCACGCTGCGCAGCCCTCATATTCCTTTTCATCGAAGAGAAGTTGCTTGCGCCCCATGTGCCCATGGCACCGCCTTCGATATCGCGGTCATTGCGTTTCACACTATAGCCCAACGTAGTCAGACTGTCGTATGCACTCTTAGCAACACGTTCCCAACGAGAATATGCATTCTGATAATAACTTAAAGAAGAACCCGAATTACCATTCTGCATAGTTCCTCCTTCCATGGGAACAATATTATACCCCCCGGAATTATTTGATTTGGATTGCATTTCTTTCATTATCTGCTGACCCTGATAATAAGGGTCGACTATTTTACCCGTGCCTTTACAAGAAATACAAGGAGTGCTCATAAAGCCGACATAAAACTGTCCGGTACCAGAACAATAAGGACATGTAACCATCGGTTTTTCAGCAAACGACGATGCAACCGAAAGAAGGGCAACGCAAACGCCTAATAAAAATTTTTTCATAGCTTAGAAATTATAACCGATACAAATTGAACAAACATTTGCTTTTAAAGCAACATCCGTATTTCGAGCCGAGTAATAGTCATTCAAGCCCAAATCATATTTAAAGCCTATATAAGCCTTATAGAAATACGCACCCGCACCAAACGAGATTCCATAGCCGAATGCGCTGTCGTCATCCGATGCGAAATCGACAGTTACGACATCAGGGTCATACTCCTTAGACACATCTTTCCCATTATAGTAACCAGAAATTTCACTACCGGTTTCAAAGTCTACAGAACCTTTTCCTATACGATATTCCACATACGGTCCGACATTCACTTCGGCTCTTACCGGACCAAAATTATAATGATAAGTTATCAACACCGGCACTTGCAAAAACATTGCAGAATTAATGAGTCTCCTTCTACTGGTTGTAGTATAGGATCCCGAAGCCCCCCAATCACTACCATTTGTATAAATCGAGTGTTCTCCTTCTATTGTTGAATGCTTTTCCATAAACCAGACACCCGGTTGAAGTGAAAGATTCCACTTTTTCACTACTGGGATATCCAACATTACACCGGCTGAATAACTGAGTTTGGAAGAATTTGAATACTCCCAATCCGAACTTGTAACGCCCAACAATTTTTGGTCATCTGAACTTCTGAAGCCACCCAACAAACCACCTGCTCGCAAGCCAAAAGACACATTTTCCCCCATTTCAGCATGCATTGTAAGACTGATACATGCAACAAATACAAGCGACAGAATTTTTCTCATCATTTCTTTAAATTTATGGTTAATAAAACTTTAGTTATTTAATATACAGTCAACAAAATTCCCCCTCAAATTTTCAATTTTGCAGCACCTTATCTTTTATGGGAAATGGCTATTAATACATTGATAAACAAAATATTACTAAAAACTTTTCTACAATAGTAAATTCCCTTAATCAGTGTCACTATAGAAATTTTGAAGTTCTAATCAAACATGGCAAAAGTATGAATAAAATCTGAAAACCACACATTTTGTAAAATATTTTTTACTCGCCTTATTGTACCTTTATATAAAATAGGCTGCAGTTTGGCATAGTCGAACCTGAAAACTCCGTTTTCATTTGCCTCTCCACTCACCTTTCACTATCTTTACCCTCAAATTTTGACATATGTTCCATCACTTTGACACCGACATATCGGGCATTGCCCTGCCTGAACTGTTCACCTATCCGTTCTGCTACCGTCCGCATCCGCTGACGGAAATGGCGGCTCGGCAGGTGCAGGCCTATCTTGACCGACGGACGGACTGGAAGGCTGAAATCGGCGAGGGAAAAATGTTCGGTGTGATGATTGTGAAAAACGAGGCGGGAGAAACGGGATTTCTCGCGGCATTTTCGGGCAACATCGCCCACAGCAACCACCACGAGTATTTCGTGCCGCCCATCTACAACCTGTTGCAGCCTGACGGGTTTTTCCGTGTCGAAGAAAACAACATCAGCGAAATCAACCGGAAAATTGCCCAAACCGAGCAATCGGCCGAACTGGCTTCCCTCCAACGGCAACTTGCCGATGCTCGACAGCAGGCGGAACAGGAAATAGCCGATTTTACGGCACAGATGAAAGCCAACAAGCAGCGCCGCGAAGCGGTAAGGGCATCGAACCCGACCGACGAAACGCTGGCACAGCTCGTTCGCGAAAGCCAGTTTGAAAAAGCGGAACTGCGCCGCACAAAAATGCGGCTGAACGAAGGCATTGCCCGACTGCAGCAACAAATCGACGACATCCACAACCGGCTCCGCTCGTTGAAAACTGAACGAAAACAACGCTCGGCGGCACTGCAACGTCGGCTGTTTGACTGTTTTCAGGTGCTGAACGCACACGGCGAACGGCGGGGCATTTGCAGCATCTTCGAGGAAACCCGCCACGAACTGCCACCGGCAGGAACCGGCGAATGTGCCGCTCCGAAACTCCTGCAATATGCCTATCTCCATCGGCTCACACCTCTTGCCATGGCGGAATTCTGGTGGGGGAAATCGCCGAAAACGGAAGTGCGCTGCCATCTGCACTACTACCCCGCCTGCCACAGCAAATGCGAACCGCTGCTGGGGTTCATGCTGCAAGGCCTCAACGTGGAACCGAATCCGCTCGACAAAGTTTCGGAACAAACTGTAACTACCGTTTACGAAGACGACTGGCTGTGGGTAGTCAACAAGCCGGAAGGCATGCTCTCCGTTCCAGGAAAAGGCAACAGTATTTCCGTGGCCGACTTTGCCCGACTCCGCTTTCCCGACACCGACAGTCCGCTGACGGTCCACCGACTTGACATGCACACCTCCGGGCTGCTGCTGATTGCCAAGACAAAAGATGTACACGAGGCTCTGCAACGGCAGTTTCACCTCCGCACCGTCAGAAAACGCTACATCGCCCTGCTGGAAGGCAACGTAGCAAAGGATAAAGGCACCATCACCCTGCCGCTCTGTCTGAATCCCGACCACCGGCCGCAGCAAATGGCCAGCTACGAACACGGCAAACCTGCCGTAACCGACTATAAGGTACTGAAACGGAATGCCGACGGCACAACGCGCATCGCATTCTTCCCGCATACGGGCCGCACCCACCAGTTGCGGGTACACGCCGCACATGCCGACGGACTGAACGCCCCTATCAAGGGCGACATGCTCTACGGGCATCCTGCCGACCGCCTGTATCTGCACGCCGACCAGATTACGTTCGTTCATCCCGTCAGCGGCAAAGAAATGACCCTAACAGCCCCGGCTGACTTCTGAGACTAAAGTAGGAAACGGCGTAAAAATTAAAAAATAAAAAAATTGTTTCTGTAAATATTTTTTCTTAGTTTTGTAATAGTGAAAAATCTAATAGAATGATTGTTATATCTATTCCAAGCAATAGACAGAGAACCACAAATACATATATAAACATAATACCTGAAACATTATGAAAAAAGGAATTTTATTGCTACTCATCACAATGATGGCGTTGCCGATTACTGCACAGAACAACACGTTATGGAATGACGGAATTTCTGTTGGTGTCTCATACGGATTTAATTTAACGTGAGTTCGGTATAAGTATTCTATGCAATAAGTTTGCTTTTGTCAATAATATCGATATTCATTGATGGTTTCTTAGGGAGCAGATTATATGCAATAAGTCCAGCAATGAGATTTGA
>OJKC01000798.1_pt1 | contig 23286 bp, 17 predicted proteins | sample 1596401 | NCBI WGS metagenome assembly OJKC01 (sample SAMEA4350162, study PRJEB24818) | metagenome | biome: human; feature: gut; material: faeces | place: Denmark | collected 2013-09 | reverse complement strand
AACAGGACTTTTGCCCTTATTTTCAGCCGCACTGCGGCGGATTGGAGAATTATATGAAATACATCGTTTTACTTTGCGACGGCATGGCAGATTACCCTCTGCCCGAGCTTGACGGCGGCACACCCATGAGCCGCTCCGTTACACCCAATACCGATATGCTTGCTGCAAAATCTACCGTGGGTCTTGTACGCACCGTTGCTGACGGTCTTAAGCCCGGCTCCGATGTTGCAAACCTTTCCGTTCTGGGCTATGACCCTGCTGTTTGCTACACAGGCCGTTCCCCTCTGGAGGCAGGTTCCATCGGCATTGATATGTCCGCTGATGACGTTTCTTTCCGCTGCAATCTTGTTACTGTTTCCGATGAGCCAAACTTCGAGGACAAGACCCTCGTTGACTACTGCGCAGGCGATATCTCAACCGCAGAAGCAAAGGTTCTCGTTGACTATCTTGCAGAGCATTTCAACAACGAGGAATTTGACCTTTACAGCGGCGTAAGCTACCGTCACTGCCTTATCTGGCACGGCGGAACTACCGACCTTGCTCCTCTCACACCTCCTCACGACATCACAGGCAGAGTTGTAAGAGACTATGTTCCCAAGCACCCCAATGCCGCAAAGCTCTATGATATGATGAAGAAGAGCGTTGAGCTTCTCAAAGACCACCCCATCAACAAGGACAGGATCGCAAGAGGTCTTAACCCCGCAAACTGCGTATGGTTCTGGGGCGAGGGCAGACGTGCCGAGCTGGAGAACTTCACCAAGAAGACAGGTCTCAAGGGCACAATGATCTCCGCAGTTGACCTTTTAAAGGGCATTGCAAAGTTCGGCGGCATGGATATTGCCGAGGTCGAGGGCGCAACAGGCTACATAGACACCAACTTCAAGGGCAAGGCTCAGGCAGCTCTTGACGCTCTTGCAAACGGCAGTGATTTTGTTTATGTTCACATGGAAGCTCCCGATGAGTGCGGTCACAGACACGAGATCGAGAACAAGGTAAAGTCCCTTGAAATAATCGACAAGGACGTTCTGGGCTATATGCTACCCGAGCTTGATAAGAAGTATGACGATTACAAGATAATGATACTTCCCGACCACCCCACACCTCTTGCTCTGAGAACTCACGTTTCCGACCCCGTTCCTTTCCTCATCTACAAGAAGAGCGCACCTGTAAAGGGCGTAGCCTCTTTCAACGAGGAGTCTGCAAAGGAAACAGGACTTTTCATCGAAAAGGGTCCCTCTCTTATTGATTACTTCATCAATCTTTGATTTAAAAACATCAAAAGGTCATATCCGAGCATAGTGAGATGACCTTTTTTATACGGTGATGATATGAGATATTTTATAAGTGAAGCTGAACGCAGAAGCTCCCGAAGCACCCTTTATTTTGAGCTTCAGAAAGGGCATTATCACAACAAATGCTGGCTTGATGATTCTGTCTGTATCCATGCGGATATATGGGACAGCCTCAGCCTGACAGAGCTTTTTACAAAAGCCCTGCCGAATTTCTCTTATTACGGTCTTACAGAGGTCAGCCCCGACGAGTTTAAAAAGCTTAAAGAGCTGTCGAAAGGCTCGGTGCAGTGGGAGAATGTCATTTCTCAGCTGTCCCCATGGGCAGAGGAGTGCTTTGAAAATAACACGGTTTTCACAATATGCGGAATATAAAACAACCCCGAAAGTTTCGTGCTTTCGGGGGCGTTTTTGTTATGCTTTTCTGACAGGTCTTACATATTTCCAGAAGCGCTTGCAGTCGTGATAGAAGTAGAATATCCTGCCGGGAGCCGTGTCAAGGCAGTAGCCCGTGGACCGGTAGTCAAACTCTTTCATAGCTTTTTCGATGTGCTGCTCCACAATGGCATTTTCCGTCTCAAAATCAAAGGGACCGTGCTCGAAAACTATGTACTCTCCCTCAGGAATATCCGAAAGTATCATCTGCTCGGGCACAGGGCCGTTATAATCCGCAGGCAGACGCACGCCGTAGCATTCCGCAAGGGGAATGCCCCAGCTGCATATCCTGCCCTCAGGGGTGTTCAGGAATGCCATGAGCTGACCGCTTCCGCTGTTGTCTTCGTCGCCGCCCACATCGTCAAGCTTGCCCTTTATGCTGTTCAGCAGGCCACATATCGTATCGAAGTCCTGACCCTTGATAAGGCTCTGCTTCTGCCAGAAATCCCAGTAGCCGATGCTTTCGTAGTTCCTGATATGCAGGAATTTGTGTGCGGGGATAGTTACAAAATAGGTCTTTACCGTTCCGTCTGAATATGGCATATCATTTTCTCCGTTTTCTGTAAGATAGCAGTCAAATGGGCGTATAATTGTACGCAGCACAACGGGAACAGGCTTTCTGCGGTACTGGCTGGGCGTGATGCCGTAGGCTTCCCTAAAAGCACGGGTGAACGCTTCATGAGAGGAAAAGCCGTAGTTCAGCGCAATTTCAAGTATGCCGCAGTCAGTGTTACGCAGGTCGATGAGCGAAAAAGCAAGCTTCCTGTACCGCAGATAATCCTTGAACTTCATGCCCGATATTTCACTGAATTTCCTTGAAAAGTAAAATTCCGAATACCCAAGCCTGTCTGCCAGATGTTTCAGTGTCAGGGCTTCATCGTCCTTGTTTTTTATGCAGATGTCTATTTCATCAACAATGGTCTGCATATTTTTATGCCACTCGTACATTTTACCGTCCTTCATTCCTGTGACTTTTTTACAGCTGCTGTAATCTTATTATATCGGAGAAAGCTGTGTTTTGCTTGATTTCAGTTGCTCAGTTTATGGATTTGGGCGCTCTGTCGGGGCGCATGGTCAGGGAGAGACGCTTTCTTTTCAGGTCAACGTCCAGTACCCATACCTTTACCACATCGCCGACCTTTACCGCTTCAAGAGGATGCTTGATAAATCTGTTGCATATCTGGTAGATGTGAACGAGACCGTCCTCATGAACGCCGCAGTCAACAAAGCAGCCGAAGTCGATAACGTTTCGCACCGTGCCCATAAGCTCCATGCCTGGTTTCAGGTCTTTAAGCTCCATAACATCGCCGCTTCTCAGCAGGGGAGGGGGAAGCTCGTCACGGGGGTCACGTCCCGGCTTTGCCAGCTCCTTGATGATGTCACGGAGAGTGGGCACGCCTATGCCTATTTCCTCGGATATCTTATCCAGTCCCTGCTTCCTGGCAGCCTCGGCAACGGTATTCATTTTCTCGCTGCCGATGTCAGCCAGAGTAAAGCCGCATATTTCAAGCAGCTTCTTTGCCGCACCGTAGCTTTCGGGGTGAACGGAGGTGTTGTCCAGAGGATTTTTGCCGCCCATTACCCGCAGGAAGCCTGCGCACTGCTCAAATGCCTTTGCACCGAGTTTGGGGACTTTCATCAGCTGCTTGCGGTCGGTGAACTCGCCGTTTTCCTCACGGTATGTGACTATGTTCTTGGCAACTGTAGCGTTTATGCCCGAAATGTAGGTCATAAGTGAGCGTGAAGCTGTGTTCAGGTCAACACCTACGGAGTTAACGCAATCCTCCACAACGCCGCCCAGCGCTTCATCAAGCCGTGCCTTGGGCATATCATGCTGATACTGACCAACGCCGATGGACTTGGGGTCTATCTTTACAAGCTCCGCCAGAGGATCCTGCAAGCGCCTTGCAATGGAGACCGCACTTCTCAGCGATACATCGTAATCTGGAAATTCCTCCGCTGCCAGTTTTGATGCGGAGTAAACGGAAGCTCCCGCCTCGGATACCACCATATAGGAAACCTTGCGGTCAAGCCCCTTGATTATCTCGGAAACTATCTGCTCGGACTCTCTCGAAGCCGTGCCGTTGCCGATGGCGATAACGGAAACGTTGTACTTGTTTATAAGCTCCGTGATCTTCTTCTTGCCCTGCTCCACTTTGAACTTTTCATTTGTGGTGATATATGCCACGCCTGTGTCAAGCACCTTGCCCGTGCTGTCAACTACAGCCAGCTTGCAGCCTGTCCTGAAACCGGGGTCAACGCCCAGTGCTATCTCGCCCTTTACTGGAGGCTGCATAAGGAGCTGACGGAGGTTTGATGAAAACACCTTTATAGCCGATTCGCTTGCCTTGTCGGTAAGCTCCGCACGTATCTCACGCTCAACGGAGGGGTATATCAGACGTTTCAGGCTGTCAAGGCAGGCAGCCTCCACAAGCTTTCCGCATGGGCTGCCGTTCTTTACATATGTGCCGAGGATAATTCTTTCAGCGTCGCCTTCAGGGAGTACTATGCTGACCTTCAGCATTTTCTCACTCTCTCCACTGTTATTGGCTAGCACTCTGTTACCTCCTATCTTGCTCACCGTCTAGGAGAATTCGTAGTAATTCCTGTAAGTGCCTTCAGGGTCTTTTTCCTCGCTGCCTGATACGGAAACTGAGCCACGGACGTTGAAAAGTGTTCTCAGGCGCTTTCTCAGGTCAGCGTCATCTGAAACTGTTTCCGCAATAATGTCGCAGGCACCTGCAATAGCATCGTCGGCAGATGATACGCCCTTTTCCTCGCTGATGTATTTCTCAGCTTCGGCAGAGGGTTCGGCCTTTGTGTTCTGAGCCATGATAAGCTCCGCCAAAGGCTCCAGACCCTTTTCCTTTGCAATGGAAGCCCTTGTGCGGCGCTTCTGCTTGTAGGGGCGGTAAATGTCCTCCAGCTCAACCAGAGCCGCCGCATTGGAGATAGCCTCCGCCAGCTCAGGGGTCATCTTGCCCTGCTCGGTGATGGAGTTTGTTATCTCTTCCCTGCGCTTGTCCAGATTTCTCAGATATGTAAGGCGCTCGGAAATAAGCCTGATAGTCTGGTCATCGAGAGTGCCGTGATATTCCTTTCTGTATCGTGCGATAAAGGGAACGGTGCAGCCGCTGTCCAGAAAGTTTATGATGTTGTCTATGTATTCCTGCTTTACGTTAAATTCGTTGTGAAGCTGTACGTTTATCTCCAATTTGTTACCTCCAAATCAAATTCCCGACAGGTCAAAATCGGGAGTGTATTCCTCCTTGGCAGAGGAACGTTCCTGCATAAATCCGTCAAATCCCAGCTCTGCCGCCACCTGAGCCACCTTTTCATATTCATAGGTGGATATGCGCCTGTTTATTTCCTTGTGTTCGCAGCTTTTGTAAAACGGCGTGTACTGGCTCATCAGACTGAGCAGATAGCTGTCCTTCGGGTACATTTCGGCAATGGTGCGCAGTATCTTTTCGGAATCCTTTCTGTGGGAGGGTAGCACCATGTGGCGGATAATAACACCGCTTTTCATCAGTCCGTTTTCGTCATAAACAGGTTTGCCCGCAATTTCTATCATTTTGCCGATGGCCGCAGAAGCATATGAAAAATAATCCTTTGCAGCAGAGTATTTTTCCGATATCTCACTGTAATAATACTTGAAGTCGGGCATGAAGATATCCACATACCCTCTCAGCATTTCTATAGTTTCGGGCAGCTCATAGCCTCCGCTGTTGTATGCCACGGGAATATTCAGCCTGCCCTTGCATAGATCCAGAGCCTCGATGACCTGGGGAACATAATGGGTGGCGCTTACCAGATTTATGTTGTGCGCACCCTTGTCCTGAAGCTCCAGAAATATCTCGGCAAGACGGTTTACCGGAATTTCTTTGCCGAAATTTTCGGCGGATATCCTGTAATTCTGGCAGAAGCAGCATTTAAGGCTGCAGCCCGAAAAGAACACCGTGCCCGAACCTCTTGTGCCCGAAATGCACGGCTCCTCCCACATATGCAGATACGCTTTTGCAAGCCTCGGGAGAGCTCCGCCGCCGCAGAATCCCACAGTTTTTGTCCTGTCGGCTCCGCAGCGGCGGGGGCAAAGCTCGCAGCTTTTTAAAATATCATTCATAGCGGTGTGCGATAACATCTGTGAGGACGATATCATGAGTGAGATATTCCTCCTTCACTTCAAACTCTTCCGAGTAATCGGTTGACAGATATTTCTTATTGTCGTCCGCAAAAACGGTCACTATAGTGCTGTCCTTTCCAAGCTTCTCCTGCGCAAGGATACAGCCCAGCATATTTGCGCCCGAGGAAATTCCTACGCCTATGCCAAAATTGCGTGAGAGCATCTGAGCCATTATGATAGAGTCTATGTCGTCCACGGAAACAACAGCGTCAGTCTCGTCAAGCTTCAGTATATCGGGGATAAATTCATCGGAAATGCCCTGGATACGGTGCTTGCCGACCCTGTAGCCTGTGGAAAGAGTGGGGGAGTTAAGGGGTTCCAGAGGGAATACCTTGCAGTCGGCATTGTCTTTCCTGAGCCGTCTGCCGATGCCCATTACAGTTCCGCCTGTGCCCACACCTGCCACGATCCCGTCCGCTTTAAGTCCCATAGCCGCCAGCTGACGGGATATTTCCTCACCTGTGTAGAGATAATGGGTTTCGGTGTTGTCCTCATTGGAGAACTGACGGGGGAGAAATACTCCGCCGCCCTCCGCAAGCTTTTCCGTCATGGCGATAGAGCCTAAGAAGCCGCCCTCCTCACGGGATACCAGCCGAACCTCCGCACCGAAGCTCTTCATCAGATTTATGCGCTCGGCGCTCATCCAGTCGGGCATATAAATGACTACCTTGTGACCAAGATAGCTGCCCATAGCGGAAAAGGCAATGCCTGTGTTTCCGCTGGTGGCTTCCGCAATTATGTCGTCAGGGGCGATCTCACCCTTTTCATAAGCTTTCTTCATGATGTGAAAAGCAACTCTGTCCTTGATGCTTCCCGAAAGATTAAAGTATTCGGCTTTGGCAAAAATGCGCCTCGGCTCGCCCTTGTAGGTGAAATGGATCTCCAGCAGGGGAGTCTTGCCGATCATTCCCGATATTTTGTCAAAACGGCTTTCATAGACTGTGTTCATATAGTAAAGACCTCACAAATCACAATACAATTACATTCTGTCAAATGCCTGCTTGATGTCGGCAATGATGTCGTCAACATTTTCAAGGCCTACAGAGAAGCGGATAAGTCCGCCGTCGATACCTGCTGCCACAAGCTGCTCATCGCTGAGCTGACGGTGTGTTGCAGAAGCGGGGTGAAGAACGCATGTGCGGATATCGGCAACGTGTACCTCGTTGGAAGCAAGCTCCAGTTTATCCATGAACTTTACTGCCTCGCTTCTTCCGCCCTTGATGGAGAAGGAGATTACACCGCTGGTTCCGTTGGGGAGATACTTCTTGGCACGGTCGTGGTACTTATCTGTCTCAAGACCGGGGTAGGAAACGGATATCACCTTGTCACAGCTCTGGAAGAACTTAGCCACCTTCATTGCGTTGGAGCAGTAAACGGGCATACGTACAGCCAGTGTTTCAAGTCCCAGATTGAGCAGGAAAGATGAGTGAGCAGCAGGATAGCAGCCAAAGTCTCTCATGAGCTGCATTCTTGCCTTTGTGATGTAGGGCACAGGGTACTGCTTGGTGTAAACAGTGCCGTGATAGCTCTCGTCAGGCTCGGAGAGACAAGGGAATTTGCCGTTGTCCCAGTTGAACTTGCCGCTGTCAACAATAACGCCGCCTACCTGAACAGCGTGGCCGTCCATATATTTTGAGGTGGAGTGAATAACGATATCAGCGCCCCATTCGATAGGTCTGCAAAGAACGGGAGTTGCAAAGGTGTTGTCAACGATAAGGGGAACATTGTGCGCATGAGCGGCCTTTGCCCACAGCTCAATGTCAAATACGGTGAGAGCGGGGTTTGCGATAGTCTCGCCGAAAACACACTTGGTGTTGGGCTTGAAAGCGGCATTCAGCTCTTCTTCGGTGGCATTTACATCTACCCAGATGCACTCAATGCCCATTTTTTTGAGGGTGAAACCGAAAAGGTTGATAGATCCGCCGTAAATGGAAGAGGAAGCAATGAAGCTGTCTCCTGCCTCGCAGATGTTCAGGATAGACAGCAGGGAAGCCGCCTGACCGCTGGAGGTGCACATTGCAGCAGCGCCGCCTTCAAGAGCAGCTATCTTCTTTTCAACAGCATCGGTGGTAGGGTTCTCAAAGCGGGAGTAGATAAGGCTCAGTGTGGGATCGTCAAAAACGTCCGCAACGGAGTTGGTGGAATCATATACATATGTAGTGCTCTGAACGATAGGCATAACTCTGGGTTCGCCGTTCTTGGGGGTGTAGCCTGCGTGCAGGCATTTGGTTTCAAGCTTTGCGTCTTTTTTCATTTCTTTCAAGGTAGTGACCTCCTGTATAATATAATGCCGTCCCTGCGGTATTTTGTGATAGACATATCCTTAACAGTATATCATATTTTGGAGGATTAGTCAATGATGATAAAAATATTCTGAGGCTGCGCAGTTTTTCGGGGTGACAGCACACGGATAACGCATATGGGTATGGAAATCAAAAAATTTTTTATCCAAGAAAGTGGCTTCAATACGTGATTTTTCGTCCCTCAGAAAAATAATTTGAGAAAATTCGAAAAAAATTGCAAAAAACGCTTGACAAACCTGAAAGCATCTGCTATAATATAAAAGTCGCTGAGAGATACGACAGAAAACAACAAGAAAACCAGTATGGAGAAGTCGCCTAGCCCGGTTTATGGCGCACGACTGGAACTCGTGTATGCGTTAATAGCGCATCGAGGGTTCGAATCCCTCCTTCTCCGCCAATGGCTCCTGCAAGATCCTTGCAGGAGCTTTTGTTTTGCACTTTTATCCGCAGAGCTGATATTCGGCTTTGCGGATTTTTTATTCTGCGGTAATTTTTAAGAAAAAATGTAATGTTTGGGAAAATATTGTCAAAATAGCTTGCAATCATGATTGGATAATGTTATAATAAAGCTGTACATTTAGAAATAGAAAAAAGTATATAATATCACATTTTTAAAACATATCTGAGGACTGACCATATGAAAAAAATTCTTGACGAGATACCGTTTTCAAAGGATTATAATTATGACAAGCTGACTGATGAAGAAACTGCTGAGTTAGTGAAAAGGCTTAGTTTAACAAAAAAGGGAAGCAAAGCTTATCTGGCTAAAGCTATAACAAAGACCGTTTTACAAATTGTTATGCTATGTGTGCTGATTTTCAGTTTCATATTCTTTATTGATTGGAGCGATAGTTCAGACAATTTGTTTTATATCATAGAACGAACTGTTTTAGCTGTTTTTGTGGTCGGTATCGGTATTTGGTGCTGTGCAGAAGACGTGAAATTCATTCGCCGTTACGGTAAAGAGAATGAGACGTTTTTGATAGCAAAGGGAACAGTGGTCAAAATCAGAGAAGAGCACATCAAGCCCGATTATTGGCATGATGACGGAATAAAACGTTTGGTAACTGTTGCGGTATCCGAGACTGAAGTCCTGCCCGAATTTGATATGTCATTTTATTTGACCTGCTTTAAAAAAGAATTATCGGCCGGAGACTCCATAGTTATAATAAGTTATCCAAAGAGAGCAAATATTGTTTCAAGGTATGATTATTTGTTATAGCCGATAGTCGGTAATTTAGCTGTGCTTTCTGTTCAAAAAATCATTGAGACATTATAAAGGAGTGGTGTTGTTGGAGTATATAGCTCACAGATCCGATGACGACAGGGAACAAAGTGTAAAAGAACATCTTGAAGGAGTTGCAAAGCTGGCGGAGGAGAATGCGTCGGGCTTTCTGGGCAGTGCTTCGTATAATGCGGGGCTGCTTCATGATATCGGGAAGTACACGACCTCGTTCCAAAAGCGGATAAACGGCGGCGCAAGAACTGAGCACGCTGTTCAGGGTGCGGCAGAATGTGCAATGATTTTTGGCCGCAATCCGCTGACGCCCTTGCTGCAATACTGCATTGTGGGTCATCATTCGGGGCTTCCGGACGGCGGTGCAAGTGCGGACGGACCTGATTCACCCACTTTGCAGGGACGGCTCAGCCGTGCAAAAAAGCTTGAAAGCGGTGAGGCGTATAAAAATGAGATAACAATTTCCGCCCCTGATGATTCACAGATCATCGCCTGCATGAATGAGATTATGCACAGTTCCCTGAGTGACAAAGAGAAAAATCGTGAGTACATGGAGTTATATGCTTTTATGACCAGATATGTTTTCTCGTGCCTTACCGATGCGGATTTCATTGATACCGAGACTTTCTGCGATATGCAGGCAGAACGAGGCATGACAGGCGATTTTGAGGAGGCTCTCAGACGCCTTGACGCTCATATGTCAGGCTTTAAGGCGGATACCAAGGTCAGGACCGCCAGAAGAGAGCTGCAGCATCAGGCGTATGAGCTGGCACAAAACGGTTCATCTGTCGAGCTGCTGAATATGCCCACAGGCAGCGGAAAAACACTGTGCAGTCTTAAAATTGCCCTTGAAAAGGCTGTTAAAGACGGCAAAAAGCGCATTATATATGTAATACCTTACACAAGCATAATCGAGCAGACGGCAGAAGAATTTGAGAAAATTCTGGGTGACAGCGTTGAGATACTCCAGCACCATTCCAACTTTTCCTTTGACGTTGATAAGGACAACAAAAACGATAAATATGATGAAAATGATCTCACTGTCTTGAAAATGAAGCATACCGCCGAAAACTGGGACGCCAAGCTTATAATCACTACCAGCGTCCAGTTTTTTCAGTCATTGTATCATTATAAGGGCAGCAGACTGAGAAAGCTCCATAACCTGGCAGACAGCGTGATAATATTCGATGAGATACATCTGCTGCCGATAAAATATCTTCAGCCATGTATCCGTGCAGTGGGGTACATCACAAAGTATCTGAGAAGCACGGCTATATTTCTGTCAGCGACAATGCCCGATTATACGGGGCTTTTCGGCAGATACCTTGGAAACGATTTTACCCAGCTTATTACAGACAAGACCCATTTTGCGGACTTTAAAAAGTGTCAATATATAGACATTGGCAAAACATCTTTTGAAAATGTGGTAATGAAGGCCTCCGAAAGTATGAGCAGCCTTATAATAGTAAACACAAGGGCAGAGGCTCAGCAGGTGTATAAAATGCTGAGCGGCGTAAAGTACCATCTTTCGACATACATGATACCCGAGCACCGTTCTGCGGTCATTAAAAAGATACGTCAGCACCTTAAAGATATTGCGGATAACGTGACCGATGAGAAGCTGACGGTAGTTTCCACATCGCTTGTTGAAGCAGGCGTTGACTTCGATTTTCAGACAGTTTTTCGTGAGCTTGCAGGGCTTGACAGCATTTTGCAGGCAGGCGGACGATGCAACCGTGAGGGCAGCCGCTCCGATGGCTGCGTTTATATTTTTGATGCAGATGACACACCTCATAAAAATGATGGCGATTTTGACACACGCAGGAATATAACTAAAAAACTGCTTGGAAAATTTAACGATATTACAGCACCTGAGTGTATAGAAACTTATTTTTCAAGGCTTTTTGAAGATTATGGTGAGCTGATCCAAAAGAACAGCATTTATGAATGCAGCACCGGTAAGAACTTTATGTCAATACCTTTCCGAAAATATGCTGAAAGTTTTCAGCTGATAAATGATGATGACAGCATTGCGGTAGTGGTCGAGTATGACGAAAATGCTTCCGAGCTTATCGGCAGACTGAGAGCGGGTGATATGAAGGTCAAGCGCAAGCTACAGCGTTACAGTGTTCCTGTGAAAAAATTTTATTTTAATGAGCTGATGAAAAGCGGACTTATAAGCGAGTGCAATGGCGTGTGCCTGCTTACAAACAAAAAATATTATACTGATGAAATGGGTCTTGACATAAATACTGATCTGGATGCACAGAACATTGTATGATAATAAACAGAGACCCTGCGGACTACGCAGCAGCCCGCAGGGTCTCCTCTCTACCGTTTGTGTAATAGAATGCTTATACATTTCTACTCACTGCACAAAGTACAGACTATGTTTATTATAATATAAATGTCCAAAAAAAGCAATGTATATTTATGTAAAATAACTATTGAATTTTGCGTATTGCTGTTATATAATTTAATCAAGGTCAGCAACTTAATAAAATGCATATACGAGCTTAACACAAAAGGAGTGATCTAAATTGAGTTTCGGAATCAAAATAATAGTTGAAGGCGATTATGCCTGCTTTACCGATCCTGCTTCAAAGGTGGAGAGAGTGAGCTACAAAGTTCCCACGCCCGGAGCAGTGGAGGGTATTCTTAAATGCGTTTATTGGAAGCCTGCAATACGCTATGTGGTTGATGAATTGGTCGTGTTCAACCCCATAACCTATGTGAACATTCGCAGGAATGAGCTGAAAGAGAAGGTATCCTATCAGGCGGTAAAGCAGCAGATGAACGGCAGGGGTGACCCGATAATGTATGCCTCCGAACAGAGGACGCAAAGGTCGGCAATGGTGCTGAGGAACGTGAAATACGGCATATCGGCGCATTTTGAGCTGACGGGACTTAAATCCGACCATGCGGACGAGGGGGAGGAGAAGCATTACAACATTCTTCTGCGCAGGCTGAGGAACGGTCAGTGTTTCAGGCAGCCGGTGCTTGGCAACAGGGAGTTTTCTGTCAGAAAGATAGAGCTTGTTGACAGCTTCGACTATTCTCAGGTATCGGACGAGCTTATGGGTGATGAGGATCTGGGCATCATGCTCTATAAGATGAATTTCAGGGACGGCGGCAAGCCGCTGAACGGTAACTGGGACAAGCCCGTTTTCAGCGATGCGGCTGATGCGGTTTACTATCACCCTCATATTGTGAATGGTGTTATTGATGTGAAGAAGTACAGGGAGGAGGGGCTTAAATGCTGATAAGGTCACTGTGCGATTATTACGATATTCAATCTGCACGTGGCGAAGCTGCCTCGGACATTATGTCCGAGCAGCCCGTTCACTGGATGGTAATGCTTACTCCCGACGGCAGGGTGGCCGACATTATAGATAAGCGTATTGAAGAATCTGTTCCTCAGAAGAACGGCAAGGTCAAAATTGTTAAAAAGCCTATTGTGGTTTCTCTGCCCAAAAGGACACAGAAAACGGGAATTGACGCAAATATTATCGAGCACAGACCGCTGTATATTTTCGGACTTAATTATGATGCAAAAATCGGTCTTACGCCCGATGACAAGACCGGTAAGGCAAGAAAATCCCATGAAGCATTTGTAAAGAAAAATCTTGAGTTTTTTGACGGCATTGACTCGGAGATCGCAAGAGCATATGTTAATTTTATAAAGAACTGGGTCCCCGAGAATGAAACGGAAAATGAGCAGCTGAAAAAGCTGGGCAAGGAATATCAGGGAAGCTACTATATTTTTGCTCTTGACGGCAGTCCTGAATGTAAGCTCCATAAAGATAAAGCTGTGCTTGCCAAGTATGAAGAGATTATGGCAAAGGCTGCGGCAGAGGCTGCTGAAAGCGATGACGGTATTATGATGTGCCCCATAGAAGGTGAGAGGCTTCGTGCCGCAAGAATACACGACAAAATAAAGGGCATAAAGGGAGGCAACTCCGTAGGTGCAGTGCTTGTAAATTTCAACAGCTCAGCGTTTGAGTCATACGGCAAGAGCCAGTCAATGAACAGCGGCATTTCCGAAAAGGCGATGAAAAAATACACATCGTCTCTCAATAAGCTGCTTGCCGACCCCATGCACCATATATATTCCGATGATATGACAGTCGTTTTCTTTGCGATGAAGCATGATGATAAGGCTGAATGCGATTTGTTTAGCGACTACTTGAACAGCAGTAATGCAGTTACCGAAGATTCGACAAAAGCCGATGTCAAGGCAGTGTCGGAAAATATTTATCATAAGGGACAGACGGGAAATGCTCAGGCTCTTGACGACGATGTTGATAACGGAGTTGACTTTTTTGTTGCAGGCTTCACGCCAAACGGCTCACGCATCTGCCAGAAGTTTATGGTAAGGAACAAATTCGGAAAAATAATCGACAACGTAAAGCAGCATCAGCAGGATGTGGCTATTTGCGGTTCAAACGGTGAGATACCCTTGTGGAGAATAAACAAGGAGCTTGTCTCTCCCAATTCGGCGAATGCAATATCGCCCGCATTGCAGTCAGATATATTTCAGGCAATTCTTAACGGAACAAATTACCCATATACTCTGCTTGAAACTGTTGTGCGCAGGGTTTGCACCGACAGTGATACCGATAGCAATAATAAAATAAAAATAAATGAAGTCCGTGCAGGGCTTATCAAGGCATTTATAAACAGAAAAGCAAGACTTAACGGAGATAAGGAGGAAATCACCATGTCACTTGATAAAGAAAACAAAAATCCCGCATATCTTTGCGGCAGGCTTTTTGCCGTGCTTGAAAAGATACAGCTTGAAGCCACAGATGTAAAGCTCAACCGTACTATCAAGGACGCATATTTTTCATCGGCATCATCAAGACCTGCGCTTATAATGCCAAGGCTTATTGACCTTTCCAACTATCATTTGAGAAAGCTCAAGGAGGGAAGAGCAATAGACTTTTCAAAACTCATCAACGAGATAATGGGAAAAATCAAAGATAGTTTGCCGACAAATCTTTCGATTATGGAAAAGGGGAAGTTTCAGTTAGGATATTTTCAGCAGAATAAAGATTTTTTCGCTGAACAAAACAAAAATGAAGAACCCGAAACAGTAAATGAATAATAAAGGAGAATGAAAACTATGGAAGCTATCAAGAACCGCTATGAATTTGTAATGTATTTTGACGTAGAAAACGGCAACCCAAACGGCGACCCCGATGCGGGCAATACACCCAGGATCGATCCCGAAACCAATTTAGGCATCGTTACCGATGTTTGCATCAAAAGGAAGATAAGAAACTTTGTGGAGCTTACCATGAACGGTAAGGAAGGCTACAACATTCTTATCAAGGGTGACCGTTCCCTCAACTCCAAATTCACCGAAGCTTATGAAAAGCTTGGAATGCCTACAGGCAAGAACGCCGATAAGCCTGCCGATGCCGAAAAGAGGGCGCAGGAATATATCTGCAAGAATTACTATGATGTCAGAACATTCGGCGCAGTAATGAGCACAGGCGATGACCTCTGCGGAATAGTAAGGGGACCTGTTCAGATAAACTTTGCCCGCAGTATAGATCCCGTGCTTATTCAGGATATTGCCATTACAAGACAGGCAAAGACGACTGAAGAGCGACAGAATATGTCAGGCAATTCTGAGATCGGCAGGAAGAGCATAATCCCATATGCTCTCTACCGTGCCGAGGGTTATGTTTCCGCAATGCTGGCGCAGAATGTCACACAGTTCAGCGAGGAGGATCTGGAGCTGCTCTGGACTGCCATTATCAATATGTTTGAAAACGACAGAAGTTCCGCAAGAGGAAAAATGTGCCTGAGAAAGCTTTATGTTTTCAAGCATGAAAGCGCTCTCGGCAATGCCCCTGCAGCTGTCCTTTTTGATAAGATAACCGCAGAAAGCAAGTGCGACGGAGCACCCAGAAAGTTTTCCGACTATGAGATAAGTGTTGACAGAACAATGCCCGCAGGCGTTGAGCTTATCGAGAAGATATGAGCGAAGAGCAGACCATAAACATCAGGGCAATACAGCATTATATGTATTGCCCGAGAAGGTTTGCTCTGCTTGAGCTTAACTGCGACTGGGCTGAAAATGCCTTTGTGGTAAAAGCAAACCTTATGCACGAAAACGTCCACGGCGGAGACCATAAGTTTTCCAATGACAGAATGCTTGTAAGAAGCTCTGTTGCGGTGTATAACGATGAGTACGATATTTTCGGCGTTACGGACTGCATGGAGTTTGTGAAAAGCAGGAACGGAGTGAGCATTGACGGAAGTGATGACAAGTACAAGGTGCGCATAGTGGAATACAAGCCGAAGCCGCCTAAGGGAGCGGATTTTCATGACAGTGATGCCATACAGGTATTTGCTCAGAAGATATGCGCCGACAGTATGTGGAAATGCGACAGCGAAGCATATATCTATTACTTCGAAACAAGACGGCGTGTAAAGCTTCCATTTGATACGGAGTATGAAAAGTGGGATAAAATGCTTAAAGAATATCTTTTGGGAATGAAAAAGATACTTGCTGACGGCGTTATTCCCCAAAAGGCAAGAGGCGTAAAATGTTCGGGCTGTTCGCTGTACGATGTGTGCTTCCCGAAAACGGTGCACTATAGTGTCCGAGATGAAATAATGAGCGGGATAAAGGGGGAGATGTCATAAGAAAGCTGCTTAATTCACTGTACGTGCTTGATGAAACGGCATATCTTTCACTTGATGGCGAGAATATCGTCTGCCGTACAGATGAAAGTGAAAAATTCAGGATACCTTTTTCAAATGTTGAGGATATCTATTGCTTCAGCTACCGTGGCTGTTCTCCTGCACTTATGGGCAAGTGTGTGGAATATAAGATACCGCTGAATTTCATCTCTCCGCAGGGCGAGTTCCTTGCAAGAGTAGAGGGCGAGGTCAAGGGCAATGTCTATCTGCGCAAGGCCCAGTTTGATATGTTTGCCGACCCGCCTGCACTGCTTATGCAGAACACAGTGGCAGCAAAGCTTGCAAACACCCGATATGTCATAAAGCGTTCGCTTAGGGATAATCCGCAGATAGACGATGACGGCGCAGTATCCCGCTGTATTGCATATCTTGAAAGCAGTATCGACAGCGCATATGAAACCGATGACAGAGATGCTCTCATGGGCATAGAGGGCAGTGCCGCCAAAGCATATTTTGATATTTTTGACAGGCTGATACTCAGGCAGAAGGAAGATTTTGTCATGACTTCCCGAACAAAGCGTCCGCCTCTTGACAGGGTAAATGCAATGCTGTCGTATCTTTATACCATAGCGACCTGTACATGCGCATCAGCATTGGCAGCGGTGGGACTTGACAGCTATGCGGGATTTTATCATGCTCTTCGTCCCGGACGCAACAGCCTTGCCTGTGATATGGTCGAGGAGATAAGATGTATAATCGAACGCCTGGTGCTGACAATGATAAATCTCAAAATGGTAAATGCAGATGATTTTGAAGTACAGCCCGGGGGAGCGGTCTATCTCAGTAAGGACGGCAAACGCAAGGTCATAACCCAGTGGCAGGAAAAGAAGCGCACCGTGATAGTTCACACATATCTAAAGGAAAAGATACCCGTGGGACTTATTCCCTATGCACAGAGCACTTTGCTCGCAAAGTATATACGAGGCGAGATAGATGAGTATCCGTGCTTTCTGATGAAATGAGGCGGTCATAATGATGACACTTGTGTGCTATGATGTCTGCACCGAGGACAGAGGCGGAAAAACAAGGCTCCGCAAGGTGGCAAAGGAATGCCGGAACTATGGGCAGCGTGTCCAGAATTCAGTTTTTGAGATCGACGTGGACTATGGCACTTTCCTTAAAGTCAAGGATAAACTCTTGAAGATAATCGACGAAAATAAAGACAGCCTGCGGATATATTATCTTGGCAACAACTGGGAGCGCCACATTGAGCATTTCGGCATCAAGGAGACATATAATCCCGAGGGTGTCCTGATAGTTTAGCGAACCCTCAATGTTCTGAAATTTCCGTGCACTTCGCAGAAAAAACACTGTGTAAATGCCAATATACAGCAAATAATTGATTGACATCTTTTGAACAGAGACACAATAGTCCCCCATGTAGTGCGTGTGACCCTTTTTATGTCTATATGTAGGGTCACACCCTCACGGGTGTGTGAGTTGAAATGTTATGATACATATGAGAAAGTAGAACGTCTGACCCGTCACACCCTCACGGGTGTGTGAGTTGAAATTCACTGACCAGGAAACAGGAGAGGTTAAAGAAATCGTCACACCCTCACGGGTGTGTGAGTTGAAATAGGTTGAAATTGCTGAGGCTGTAGGTGTTTCACGGTCACACCCTCACGGGTGTGTGAGTTGAAATGACTGCTGACGGAAGATTATCCGCTAAAGAGTGTGTCACACCCTCACGGGTGTGTGAGTTGAAATTTCACCATTCGTAAGGTCGGCACGGTTGCCTCGTTCGTCACACCCTCACGGGTGTGTGAGTTGAAATAAATCGTGTCTGAATTTCTGTATAAGCTGATTGGGTCACACCCTCACGGGTGTGTGAGTTGAAATGCTGAAAAATTCACGGAAGCTCCGTAGATTTCCGTCACACCCTCACGGGTGTGTGAGTTGAAATTTTACTTCGATTACATATGATAACGGTTATATGTCACACCCTCACGGGTGTGTGAGTTGAAATGCTGAATGAGTGAAAGGCGGTGTGGTATGTGGAGTCACACCCTCACGGGTGTGTGAGTTGAAATAGTCTTGACCAGGCAATGGTATTCGCCAAGCAGAGTCACACCCTCACGGGTGTGTGAGTTGAAATAAAGAAACACATATACGATGACGAAATGACTTATGTCACACCCTCACGGGTGTGTGAGTTGAAATTCATTTCGAGGAGTTCAGCAAAATGAAATTATGGGTCACACCCTCACGGGTGTGTGAGTTGAAATTATGATATTCAAGGCTTCAAAATACGGAAAACTGTCACACCCTCACGGGTGTGTGAGTTGAAATGAGAATGATGAATTTATTTTAAATCGTGATGAAGTCACACCCTCACGGGTGTGTGAGTTGAAATTGGCGCTTTGAGAGCCGTAGCGAGCCTGTCAGCGTCACACCCTCACGGGTGTGTGAGTTGAAATCAGCGTCATCTAAAGACTTAATATAAACGGTTCGTCACACCCTCACGGGTGTGTGAGTTGAAATATGCGACTTGACAGCTGACAGTGAAATATATCCGTCACACCCTCACGGGTGTGTGAGTTGAAATACCTGAGTGAAAGCGGAAATGTTCATCAGCTCGGAGTCACACCCTCACGGGTGTGTGAGTTGAAATGCGGCGGCGCAGAAGGAAAGTGCCGCAAAGCTGTCACACCCTCACGGGTGTGTGAGTTGAAATTAACCTCCGCTGGCAGTTTTAGCCCGCTTGTTTGTCACACCCTCACGGGTGTGTGAGTTGAAATAAATCCCCCGACAAGCTGAAAAAGCTTTCAAAGGGGTCACACCCTCACGGGTGTGTGAGTTGAAATTCCCGTTTTTTCCTCTTTGTACGTCCAACGCCCGTCACACCCTCACGGGTGTGTGAGTTGAAATTGTTCCTCAAGGAACGCCAGTGATTTCTTTAAGTCACACCCTCACGGGTGTGTGAGTTGAAATTAAATCCTAAGTATAAGGATATTTCGACCACAGATGGTCACACCCTCACGGGTGTGTGAGTTGAAATATCTTCCTCACCGATAACGGGTTCATCGGTAACGTGTCACACCCTCACGGGTGTGTGAGTTGAAATGATGAATTTAATTCAATTCTTGCTAAGCTTGAGTCACACCCTCACGGGTGTGTGAGTTGAAATTTCACTAGCTAACGATATAGAAATAAAAAAATCGGGTCACACCCTCACGGGTGTGTGAGTTGAAATCCTGCATGACTGCAAATTTACTGAGATAGTCGGAGTCACACCCTCACGGGTGTGTGAGTTGAAATATACTTAGGATATTTTATTACTCTACTTGGTTTACGTCACACCCTCACGGGTGTGTGAGTTGAAATCCGAAAGATGTTATCGTATATATCATTATGCACGAGGTCACACCCTCACGGGTGTGTGAGTTGAAATCAACCGGACTTCCAAAATAGCCTGTCCAGAATGTCACACCCTCACGGGTGTGTGAGTTGAAATAAGGTTATCGAGCATTGTATAGTTCTGCTTTGCAAGTCACACCCTCACGGGTGTGTGAGTTGAAATGATACCGTCGAAAATTTTTCCGCCCGTTGAAAAAAGTCACACCCTCACGGGTGTGTGAGTTGAAATCTTGGCGCTCCGTAGAAAGAGTGGTAAGAAATTCGTCACACCCTCACGGGTGTGTGAGTTGAAATGAAGTATATAGCAAGAGATACAAGGACGAAACCGGTCACACCCTCACGGGTGTGTGAGTTGAAATATCATAAGATGTAGACTTATAAAGAACTTCGCCGTCACACCCTCACGGGTGTGTGAGTTGAAATTGCCGTCCTCAGGTCAATGCTGTATGCCCCCATGAAGTCACACCCTCACGGGTGTGTGAGTTGAAATAAGTTGGTGTATAATTGAACGTGAGAGGAGCGTGGTCACACCCTCACGGGTGTGTGAGTTGAAATTTGTAGAATGTGATAATTGTTTATACGCACAGCAGTCACACCCTCACGGGTGTGTGAGTTGAAATCTGAGCAGAAGAACAAAGCTGCTGGAAACTTTGAGTCACACCCTCACGGGTGTGTGAGTTGAAATCTTTCAAAACATATGTGCAACCATACTCATCAATGTCACACCCTCACGGGTGTGTGAGTTGAAATCTGCCAACAGATCTATTTGACCAATAATTTTAGTCACACCCTCACGGGTATGTACTGAAAATTATGACAATTTCCAGATAGCTGATTTGCACCCATTACGCCCAAAATACAAAGCTAAAGCCAATCACAATCATATCTTAATAAATAAAAACAGCGCAGAAACTTTCGCTTCTGCGCCGAGCATTATTCCCTAAAAATATTAAGCAAAGCCGAAAACAGCAAATAATAAATACAGTCTGAAAGAACCGTGCAGATAATACCCGCAGCTATCATTTTAGCCGTGCCGAACAGAGGCTCCTTGATGTGACTTACCTGCGGAGCCTTGCTTTTGGCGAACAACAGGGCAGTCGCCGCAATATGCGCCGCAATGCCGATAATCAGCAGCCAAACAGCGTCGTATCTGAAAATAGAATACAGATAAATGCAGCCTACCATAAACACAATGTTGATGATAAGATGTATGCCTGCGGAAATGTCACGCCTTGTTATTTTGCTGCAAAGAAGATTCGATGGAAAGGTTATGACCGCCGCCAAGACCGCCAGCAGCAGATTGTTTCCTACAAGTGATGCAAAGAAAAGCGAGTAGAATTCCATTGGAAAGATATTCCACAGTATCAGCCACAGCACTACAGCGGCTGCGGAGCATATTGCGGCGATTTTTTTGCGCTTAGGCGTGAAAAATGGCTCTCGGATTGTTTTGGCTTTTTCGGACATGGCTTTATGTGCGGTCAGACAGACCGACCCACGCTCCTTTCGAATAAAATAGACAACTTTTCATGCGTTTCCCATAAATATGTATTACAATGATTATACGATTTTCACGCTCTTTTGTCAAGCGGATAAAATGGCCCTGTACCGTATGAGAACCGTTCCTGCCTTGACATTCGCAGATAAAAGTGGTAAGATATATCCATATTATATATGTATGAAAGGGTGTTCATATGGATTTTTCAAAGCTGAATTTCGGCGTGGACGGCGACAGCATCACAGCAGGGGAGCAGTGGTCGTATCACGTATATAAAGAGCTGGGAATGGCTTCCCATCACAATGTTGCCGTAGGCAGCTCCGTTTGGTACAAGCGCACTATCGCATACAGCGGCGGAAGCGTTACCACTCAGGATTATACTTCTCCCGATTTTGCGGGCATCAGCGACGGCTGGGAGGAAACTGACGACCCTGTTGAGCTTCAGAAGAGAGCCAACAACTGCGCTGTCGTTCATACCCAGCGCTTTATTGAAGAGGTAAAGAGTGGAAAGGCTCCCGTGCCCGATGTGTTCGCTTTTGCAATGGGCACAAATGACGCTGAGGACTGCCTTGGCTGCCCCGATAAGGCTCTGGAGGGCAAGACCCTTGAAGGCAATGAAAGCGTTGACCTTTTCACCGAGGCAGGCGCAGCAAGATGGTGCATACAGCGCATTATGGAGGAGTTCCCTCTCTGCCGTGTGTTCGTGCTCACACCTATCCAGACTGCAACGCCTGAGCATAACAAAAAGATCGAAAAGACTATCGAGGTGCTCCGCAAGGTAGCGGGCGGAATGAGCGCACAGGTCATCGACTGCTTCCACAACAGCGGCATCTGCGAGAAGTTCGAGGTGATCGGCGGCACAGGAAAATATCTCCGTGACGGACTTCACCCCGATGTTCCCGGTCAGACCCTCGAGGGAATGTATGCCGCCAAGGAGATACGCAACAATATGTTCAACTGATGTGAATGTCAGGGGTTTGTTCTGATGTTGTAGAACTCTCTTTCACGCATGGCGTAAATGGCGTTTCTGCGGCGTTCTCTGCGCTTCTGTGCAGCTTTTTCCTCAGCCTTTGCGGAAGCTCTTGCAAGTCCTGCGGAGAAGATGAGCACGCCCATGAAAGCACCGTAAAGCGCAATAAAATATGTCATTGCAGTGGGGTCGCTGGCGGCTGACAGTCTGGTGAACCTTATTGTCACAAGTGCGTCGGCGGCAACGCAGAGGGCTGCGGCAGCGGGATATTCTCTGATTATTGACATTATTTTTTTCATATTATCATATCCTCTCTTTGATTTGAATAAGCTTTTCTGCTGTTCATCATATTTACATTATAGCACACGATCTGGTCGGAAAATCGGACAGCAAATCAGACATTTTGACATCGGATATATAGAATGTACTATGAAAACGTTTGAGAAAGTTAGCTTTGCTGTTCAAATGTTAAAAATATGATAAATCGCAAAAATCCTATTGGCAATACCGAAAAAATGTGGTATAATGAGTTGAATGTGAAAATTCAGGCGGGCATTCAGCCACGCCGTTTTCAGACAAAATAAATTATGAGGTGATCACAATGAACGAAATGGAACTTTACTCACTCTGGTGCGAAAAGGCTGTTGATGACCCTGACCTTCAGACTGAACTTAAGTCTATCGCAGGTGACAGCGACGCTATCAAGGACAGATTTTACCGTGATCTGGAATTCGGTACAGGCGGTCTCCGTGGTGTTATCGGTGCAGGTTCATACAGAATGAACGTTTATACAGTAAGAAGAGCAACTCAGGGTCTTGCAGACTATGTTAACAAGGCTTTCACATCTCCCTCTGTTGCAATTTCCTACGACAGCCGTATCAAGTCCGGCGTTTTCGCTAAGGAAGCAGCATCAGTTCTGGCTGCAAACGGCATCAAGGTACATATCTATACCGAGCTTATGCCCACTCCCATGCTTTCCTACGCAGTAAGAAACCTGAAGTGCAGCGCAGGTATCATGATCACAGCTTCCCATAACCCTGCCAAGTACAACGGCTACAAGGTTTACGGTTCCGACGGCTGCCAGCTCACACTTGACGCAGCTGAGATCGTGCTCAAGAATATCGAAAGCGTTCCCATGTTTGACGGCGCAAAGACCATCTCCTATGATGACGGCGTTGCAGACGGCAGAATAAACTACATTCCCCAGTCCGTTATCGACAGCTATCTTGACGAGGTATCCAAGCAGGGTATCCACACCGATCTCCAGCTTCTTTTTGGTCATGTCCACATATGCCGT
>OJKC01000794.1_pt1 | contig 23352 bp, 18 predicted proteins | sample 1596401 | NCBI WGS metagenome assembly OJKC01 (sample SAMEA4350162, study PRJEB24818) | metagenome | biome: human; feature: gut; material: faeces | place: Denmark | collected 2013-09 | reverse complement strand
GTGGAGATGATCGAAGCAGGACAGGTGGCGAACCTCATCGTAAAGGACGCCTCCCGCTTGGGGCGTGAATACCTTCAGGTGGGCTACTACATGGAGATATATTTTCCCCAGAAGAATGTCCGCTTCATCGCTGTCAACGATGGCGTGGATTCCACAGTGGAGAGCAGCAATGACTTCAACCCCATCCGCAACTGGGCCAACGAGCTTCACGCCAAGGATACCAGCCGCAAGGTCCGCGCGGTCATGAAAATGAAAGCGGAGCAGGGAGAGCGGCTGGGCGGCAGACCGCCCTACGGCTATCGGAAAAGTGATGGTGACGCCAACACGCTGGTTCCGGACGAGGACACCGCACCTGTGGTGAAGCGCATCTTCTCCCTCTGCGCCGCTGGAAACGGCCCCAAGCGGATCGCCGCCATCCTCACCAAGGAGCAGGTGGTGAACCCGTCCAACGCCTACTACCGCAAGACCGGGAAAAGCCATCGAGGACTGGACACCACCAGACCATGCCTGTGGTCTTCCAACAGCGTCACCAGCATTCTGAACAATGAGGTCTACCTCGGGCACTCGGTTGGGCTTCGCACCACTACGATCTCCTACAAAAACAAGCAGCGTGTGGAGCGCCCTGAAAGTGAGCGGTTCGTGGTGAAGAACACCCACGAAGCCCTTGTCACGCAGGAGCAGTGGGACATCGTGCAGGAGGTGCGTCAGCACAAAAAACGTGTTCCCAAGCACATGGACGAGCCGAACATCTTCTCTGGACTTGTGTTCTGCGCGGATTGCGGTAAGCCGCTGGTGCTGCACAGAGCCAGCACGATGAAGCGGACGGAGTACAACTTCAAGTGCTACACCTACGGCAAAAAGGGCAAGACCGTTTGCACGCCGCATCACATCCGGGAGTTTGAACTGAAAGCCGTTGTGCTGGAGGACTTACGCCGGGTGACGCACTTCGCGCGGATGAAAGAAAAGCAGTTCGCCGCCTACATCGGCAGCAAGAATACGCTGGAGCTGCGGCGTGAGATGAACACGATCCAAAAAGATCTGGATACCATGCGGCGGCGCAGAGAGGAACTGTCCAAGCTGTTCAAGCGGCTCTATGAGGACAATGTGCTGGGGCGGGTGACCGATGAGCAGTACCGGATGCTGGCGGGCGATTACACCGTCGAACAGAAAGCGTTGGAGGAACAGATCCCCGAAAAGGAGGCCCGGCTGGAAAAGCTGAAAGCCGCCTCCGCCAACGTGAACACATTCGTTGAGAAGGCGAAGCAGTACACCGCCATCGACGAGCTGACGCCGGAGCTGCTGCGGCTGTTCATCCAGAGGATTGAGGTAGGCGAGCGGACGGAGAAATACTCCCGCAGCTCCCACCAGAGCATCCGCATCGTGTACCGCGACATCGGCACAGTGGACAGCGAAATGGAGCAGGGCGAAGCGCAGCCGCACATTGCGCCGCCCTTGAGTGAGGTATTCGAGCTTCCCGCATAATAAAAAAGCAGAGAAAAAACGCAAGAAGCGGACAGCAAACGCTGTCCGCCCCCTTGCAAGATATGGTGTCAACTTGTGTCCCTACGAACATTACCCGAAGGGTTTCAAGGCTTTTTCTTTTGCCTAAAACGGCGTTTTGTTCCACGTTTGTTCCACTATGCCTTTTTCTTTCCGAAATTGACCGGGAGCGCTGCTGCAAGACCGGCACTTGCTTCAGCCTGTGCAGTCTCGAAGGCGTGGGAATAGATGTTCAGCGTGGTCGATGTCTGAGAGTGGCCGAGCGCGGCAGAAACGGTGCGCACATCGGTGTGATTGGTGATGAGTAGCGAGGCATTGAGATGTCGAAACTGATGGATGCCGTACCACGGCAGGCCGTGACGTTCGCAAAGCTCTTTTCCCCAGTCATAGAAATCGCCGGGGCGTGCCGGCGATCCGTCGAGCTTGGTAAAGAGTCGGCCGCTCTCGTGCCATTGGTCACCCAGCTCCATACGCCGCATGGATTGCTCTGCCCGTAGCGCCTTCACCATGTCGAAGATCCACACAGGGAGTTTCAGGGAGCGATGAGAGCGTGCTGTCTTTGGCGGGCCTGTGAATATTCCATGCGCTGGATCGTAGAGGGAGACGCGCTCGACCGTGACGACGTTGGTTGTGAAGTTGAAATCTCGGAACCCGAAGCCGAGCAGCTCTTCGCGGCGGTATCCGCCGAAGATTGCCAGCACGAAAAAGACCACATAGCGCAGCGGCTCACCGTCAAGCGCGTCGAGGAACGCTTGTGTCTCTTCTATGGTGAAGATCTTCTTCTCACTCTCCTGGCGCTCCGGGAGCACAATACGCGAACAGGGATTCTCTTTGGCCACGCCCATCCGCAAGGCATAGGCGAACACGCTGGAGACGAACGAGAGGTAATTTCGGATGGATTTAGGGTGGAGGCCCTTGGTGGCGTCTTTCTCATTTGCTCCCGGCCCAGACAGACCGGAGATAAACTTCTGAAGCTGCCGCGCGGTGATCTTGTCGATGTAGAGATGTCCTAGAGCCGGATAAGCTAACGCAGAAATCTTCTGCCAGCTTCACCTATATTGCAATACAAATTCAACCGTGTATTCATCAACAACTTTAGCCTCTTTTACCGCAGAAAAGAGATAGCCAAAGCCTTCGCCAAGTGTAAGCATACGTGTCATCGTATTGAGCGAAAGCTGACCCGCACAGAAAATACGGTGACCGCGCTCTGCTGAAGGTTGATCTTACGGCTCATTGCTCGTGCTTGGCGAGGTATTGTCAATAATTTCCCATTTTTCGGTTTTCGGGTCCTGAACCAAATAGAAATACTGTTCCGTGTAACCGTCGTCCAGAAAGGTTTTTGTATGGTCGTACTCCACATAGTATTTTGCCGAAACCACGACAAAATGCTCGGATAGATATTCGTTCGTCCAGCCTCTTGATCCGGCGAGCTCGCTGCCGGCGTACATCCGGACAACACGCTCGGTTTCGCTTTCGTCCACGTTGATCGCCTCGATGCGCACGCAGATCGTATACACCTTGTCGGCCTGCCCCTCGATCGCACTTTGGACGGTTTGCGTCGGATCGGCGGATGGCTTTTGAAACCACCGGTCAAACAGCCCAAGCTCATGCACCGTAAAACCGCAAAGTGCCAATACGGCAACGATGGCGGCGATCAGTAGGACGAGCTTTTTGGGGCTTGCCTTCGATGTGTACGGGCGTTTGTAGGAGAGGGCCTCCGCGACATATCGGTCATCCAGCTCGCTCATGGCCTCGGCAAACTGTCTTGCATTCATATAAACACCTCTCGTTCGATCAGATATTGTCTCAGCTTTTCGCGGATGCGGGTCAGCCGGACGGAGACATTTTTCTCTGTAAGCCCTATAAGCCCGGCGATGTCACTGCAACTGTCGGAAAACCAATAGCGGCGCATAAAGAGAACGCGGTTTTCGACGGTCAGCGTGTCCAAAAATCTTTCGATGATATGAGCTAACTCTACGGCCTCGATCTCGGCTTCCACTGCGTTGGTGGCTGCTATGCAGGCTTCGATCTCCTCCATAGCAATTGTATAGTGACTGCTTCGTTTGGCTGCTTCTTTTCTGTGATAGAGGTTCAAGGAAATGTTCCGGACGATTTTACAGATGTAGGTCAGCAGCGGGTCGGGCTTCACCGGCGGGATCGCGTTCCATGCGCCTAAGTAAGCGTCATTGACGCATTCCTCCGCGTCCTGCCGGTCGTTCACAATGTTGTATGATAATTTGCGGCAGGCTTTACCGTATTTTATATCCAGCTCTCGTATGCCCTGCTCTGAACGCTCAAAGAATAATTCGATGATTCCTGCATCTTCCATCACTTGTACCGCCTCCTTTCCGGCTTCACCTGTATATTACGGCTTTGACCGCAAATACTACATAATTTTCAAGGCTTTTCCGAAAATTATAGCAGAATTTTGAGAGCGCTTCTACCCATGCCGCTTACGTTGCTTTTCCGCCGCTTCGCTTGCCGAATTGCGGCGTCTGCCGTTTGGCGGTGCGGCTGCTCCGACGAGCGGGGCTTCGTACAAAAAAGAGACGAGGCGGCCGGATGGCTGCTTCGTCTCCTGACGTTTTGTCGGGGCGCGATGGCGCCTGTATTGCCGCCGCTCCTCCCAAACATACCCCGTCCCTGAATACAAGCTCTGCGCCGCAGGCTACGGCTCCGAGAACCGCTCGTTCTCCGGCTCCGCCGCGTCGGCGGCGCGGCGCTCCGTCTCCGCAAGGGCGGCGCGGTGACCGGTGAGCGCCGCAAAGGGCGCGAACTGCGCCGCGCGGTCGCGCATGGGCATCCGCGGATGCGTCTGCGGCTCGGGATGCGGCAGGTCGATGATATCGTCGTATTTTCCGCTCATGCCTTGTGTCCTCCGATCTGGCGGTTCCGCTCGCGCGCGGTCGCCCCGTCAAGGTAGCTGCCGCCGCTGAGGATGGCATTTTTACCGTACTTCTTCTTGATGCCCAGCATGGCCTCCTGGATCCGGCGTTCCCGCTCCTGCTTGACTTCCTCCTGCCGAAGCTGCCGCTCCCGCGCCGCGGGATCGTCAAAGAGGCTGAACTGTACCGGCTGCTCCGGATCGCGCAGGATATCCTCCTCACGCATGAGCCGGTTGGCGGTGACGGTCAGACGGCGGACCGTCAGCTTCGGGTCGGCCTTTTCATCATAGATGCCGAGCACGGCATCCACGATGCGGCGCACCGAGGATGTTTTCTGCCCCAGCGTCGCTGTGCCGTGCGCGTGCTTCGGAATTTTTCGGCCGTAAGGGTCGAGCACCGTCTCGCCGCGGTAGCTGCCGCTTGCCGTGTTTTCAATGTCGTATCCGACCGTCAGCGTGAGCTGGTCGGTCACGATCCGCTTTTCCAGCAGCTCCAGCGCGACCGCCTCGGCCATCTCCCGCACGACGAGCCGCGCCTTGTCATAGGGATAGGGGCATTGCAGCACCTGACCGGAGCTGATGCTGTTCGTTTCCGGCCGGTAGGCCTTGATGTCCGCCATGCGGCACGGCTCCCAGCCCCAGGCGTGGTCGATGAGCAGCTCGGCATTGACGCCGAATAGCTTATAGAGGAGTCCCTCGTTATAATACTCGTTCGGCTTCCCGATGGAGCAGCGCGCGACGTCGCCCATCGTATACAGTCCGTGCTCCTCCAGCTTTTTCGCGTAGCCGCGGCCCACGCGCCAGAAGTCCGTCAGCGGACGGTGCTCCCAAAGCAGCGCGCGGTAGCTCCGCTCGTCAAGCTGCGCGATGCGCACGCCGTTCTCGTCCGGCGGAACGCGCTTGGCCATCATGTCCATGGCCACCTTGCAGAGATAGAGGTTGCTGCCGATGCCCGCCGTCGCCGTGATGCCCGTCGTGTGCAGCACGTCGAGGATCATGGCCCTCGCCAGCTCGCGAGCGGTTGTGCGGTAGGTCTCCAGATAGCCGGTGACGTCCATCAGCACCTCGTCGATGGAGTAGGTGTGGATATCCTCGGGCGAAATATACTTTAGGTAGATGCCGTAGATCTGCATACTGACCTCGATGTATTTCGCCATGCGCGGCGGCGCCACCAGATAGTCGACCGCGAGGGACGCGTCGGCCCTCAGCGCGAGGTCGTCCGCGCTCTTTCCGGTCAGCCGCCCGCCCGGCGCGCGGCGCTGCCGTTCGGCGTTGACCTGCCGCACACGCTCGACCACCTCAAAGAGCCGCGCACGGCCCGGGATGCCGTAAGCCTTCAGCGCCGGCGATACCGCGAGGCAGATGGTCTTTTCCGTGCGGCTCGGGTCTGCCACCACAAGGTTCGTCTGCATCGGGTCCAGGCCGCGCTCCATGCACTCCACGGACGCGTAATACGACTTGAGATCAATGGCGATATAGGTCCGCTCGTTTTGCGGCATGGCGCAGCCCTCCCCTCTGTCGGACAGTATACCACAACGTTTAAATTAGAACAAGAGTTTTATTTTTGCGATATTTTAGCGCCGGAAGTATCGTTCAGCGGGTGAGGGCGTCGAGCTCATCGACCAGCTCGCCGAACATGGCGAGCGCGGCGTCGACCGGCGCGGGGGTGCTCATATCTACGCCCGCGAGCTTCAGAAGCGAGATAGGGTCGGTGCTGCTGCCGCCGGAAAGGAAGCGCTTGTAGTCCGCAACGGCAGGCTCGCCCTCGCGCAGGATGCGATCAGCCAGAGCGACCGCGGCGGAGAAGCCGGTGGCGTACTGGAATACATAGTAATTGTAATAGAAGTGCGGGATGCGCGCCCACTCGAGCGCGATCTGCGCGTCGCTCACCATGTCGGGGCCGAAGTAGAGGCGGTTGAGCGCGAGGTATTTTTCGTCCAGCGCGTCGGCGGTCAGCGTCTCGCCGCGCTCCGCCATGCGCCCCAGCTCGCGCTCGAACTCGGCAAACATCGTCTGACGGTAGACCGTGCCCTTGAACTGGTCAAGGAAATGATTGATGAGATAGGCCCGCTCGCGCTCATCGGTGCTTTTGTTCAGCAGATGACGCATGAGCAGCACCTCGTTGCAGGTCGAGGCGACCTCGGCGACGAAGATGACGTAGTCGCTCGTGCAGACGGGCTGATGCTTGCAGCTCAGATAGCTGTGCATGGCGTGGCCCATCTCGTGCGCGATGGTGAACTGGCTGTCGAGGTCGTCGGTCTGATTGAGCAGAACATAGGGGTGCGGGCGCGCGATGCCGGAGGAGTACGCGCCGCCGCGCTTGCCGACGTTGGGATACACGTCGAGCCAGCGATGGTCGAAGCCCTCGCGCAGCATGGCGGTATAATCCTCGCCGAGCACGGCGAGCGCGTCGAGCACGGTGGCCTTCGCCTGCTCAAAGGAGATATCCTCCGCCACGTCGGGGACGATGGGCGTATAGACGTCGTACATATGCAGTTCGTCCACGCCGAGCAGACGGCGGCGCAGGGCGACATAGCGGTACATCTTGTCGAGGTTCGCGTGGACACTCTCGATGAGGCTGTCGTAAACGCTCACCGGCACTTCGGTCGCGTCGAGCGCGGCGTCGAGCGTGGAGGGGTACCTGCGCGCGTTCGCAAAAAAGCGGAGCTGCTTGAACTGCGCGTCAAGCGTCGCGGCGAGCGTATTGCGATAGCTGCCGAGCGTTGCGTAGTAGGTCTCAAACGCATTGCGGCGCAGCGTGCGGTCGCCGCTCTGGAGCAGGGGAACAAAGGTCGCATCGGTCAGCGACTGCTCCGCGCCCGCGCCGTCGGTCACGGCGGGAAAGCGGAGGTCGGCGTTGTGGAACACGCCGAAGATGGCGTCGGGGCTGTCGGCCATCTCGCCGGCATTCGCCAGCAGCGCCTCGCACTCCGGGGAGAGGATGTGCGCCCTGCGGCGGCGGACCCGCTCGATGGGACGGCGATAGGTCGCCAGCTCCGGCTGCTCGGCGTAGAAGCGCGTGAGCGTTTCATCGCTGAGTGCAAGCAGCTCGCTCGCGGCAAACGCGCCTGCGCCGGAGAGCGTGACGGAAAGGCTCAGCGCCTTGCCGCGCAGGTCCTGATAAAAGCCGTTTGAGGTATCCTCGTCCGCCTTGCAGTTGGCGTAGCCGTAGAGCCGGCCGACGCGGACGTTCAACTCATCGTCGAGCCGGAAATAGGCCAGCATCATCTCCGCGCTCTCACCGAGGCGGCCCTGATAGGCGGCGACCGCTTCGGTATAGGGCTTGAGCGCCTCGTACTCGGCCCTCCACGCCTCGTCTGATGGGAAGATGTCGGTGAGATCCCAGGTAAACTCGGCAGCGACCTCGCTGCGCTTGCGAATCGGCTTAGACATAAAATAACCTCCGTCGGGGAAAATTCTTGTCCCTATTATGTGCAAAAAAGGCGCGGCACGCAAGCCTTTTTTGGCGCACGCCGCAGCAAATTTCGCGTTTGCTTACCGCAACTCGGCGGTGAATTGGCTCCCGTCACCGCGCTCCGGATGCGTTTTCCGGAAAACGCTTGACTTTTACGCATCAAAGCTTTAGAATAACAAAGTCCTGACCGCTGCGGGTCGGGGCTTTGCTATGATTACGGAAGGAAGCGGGCCGCCTTGCCGGGATGCGGACGGCCCAAGGGGAGAACACCATGAAGCACACGAAAAACACAAAGAGCTTTGCCAGCCGCTGGGGCTTTATTCTGGCCTCGGTCGGCTCGGCGGTCGGCATGGCAAACGTATGGGGCTTTCCCAACAAGATGGGCAGCAACGGCGGCGGGGCCTTCCTGCTGATCTACCTGCTGTTCGTGTTCATTTTCAGCTACGTCGGCCTGCCGGCGGAGTTTGCGATGGGCCGCCGCGCGGCGACCGGCACGCTGGGCGCCTATGAAAAGGCCTGGGCCACGCGCGGCAGGAGCGCGGGCAAGGCCGGCGGACTGCTCGGCTGGCTGCCGCTGGCGGGCTCCATGTGCATCGCCATCGGCTACGCTGTCATCGTGACCTACATTCTCAAGGCGCTGGCGGACTCCCTCCTCGGCACACTCATGACTGAGGACACCGCCGCGTGGTTCGGAGCCTTCTCCGGCACGCCCTACTCGGTCATTCCCTATCACATCGTCGTGGTCGTCGGCACGCTGCTGACGCTCTTCCTCGGCGCGCACAGCATCGAAAAGACCAACAAGGTCATGATGCCGCTCTTTTTCCTCATCTTCCTCGTTCTGGCGGTGCGCGTGGCGCTGCTGCCGAACGCGGCGGAGGGTTACCTTTTCATGTTCACCCCGCGCTGGGAGGCTCTGACCGACCCGATGATCTGGATTTGGGCGATGGGGCAGGCGTTCTTCTCGCTGTCCGTCACCGGCAGCGGTATGATCGTCTACGGCGCATACCTCTCCAAGGACGAGGACGTGGTGGACGTCGCGCAGCATACGGCGCTCTTTGACACCATTGCCGCCGTGGTCGCGGCACTGGTCATTATCCCCGCCTGCTTCTCCTACGGACTGGACGTCGGCGCGGGCCCGAGCCTGCTGTTCGTCACGCTGCCGACCATCCTGCAGGATATCCCGCTCGGCCGCCTGTTCGCCATCATTCTCTACGTTGCGATGATCTTCGCGGGCGTCAGCTCGCTGCAGAATATGTTCGAGGCCGTCGCGGAATCCCTGATGCACAAGTTCCCCAGGCTCAGCCGCACGGCGGTGCTGGTGATCCTGTGCGTGGTGTGCCTCGGCTTCGGCATCGGCATGGAGACCATCGACAAGTGGGGCCCGTGGATGGACCTCGTCTCCATTTACATCATTCCCATCGGCGCGACGCTCGGCGCGATCTCCTGGTTCTATGTGATGAAGAAGGACGAGCTGCTCGACGCCGTCAACACCGGCAGCGGCAAGCTGCGCGGAAACCTCTGGTACAGCGTGGGACGCTACGTCTATGTTCCGCTGGCTGTGATCCTCTGCTGCGTGGCGCTGTTCATGCACGTCGCGTTCTGAAAAGTGAAAAGGAAGGGGAGCGCCCATACGAAACGTATGGGCGCTCCCCTTTTGCCGGTATTGCCTTACTGTCCGCCGACCATCACGCCGACGTTGCCGTAGAGCAGGATGCGGACAAGGCCGCAGAGGAAGAGGTGCGCGGGATAGTAGAGATAGAAAAGATATTTCATGCCCCGGCCCGCGCCACGCGTGCCGTTGTAGCGCTTGAGCAGCGGAATGGTCAGCCCGGCGAAGAGCTGAAGTATACCGTAGACGGGGTCGATGAAGAGCGCGTAGATCAGCGCGTACATCGCGACCCAGAGCATCATGCGCGTCATCTGGCGGCGGAAGTCGCCGCGGTTCTGCCCGATCTCCAGAATGGCAAGCACGGCGATACTGCTCCAGTCGCCCGGGAAGGCGAGAAGCGTAAGGGCGACCACGGCAAGCGTCTTTTGCCATTGCTTGAGCTCGGGCCGCTCCACCGTGTAGAGGCCGATGACGCCGAGAAACAGCGGCCACATCACGCTGGTCTGGTTGAATACGCCGGTCTTGAGCGGCACAAAGGGGATGCCGAAGGCAAAATTGTAGGCGAAGTGCCCGATGACGGCAAAGAGCAGAAGCCGTCCGGCGTACTTTTTCAGATCGCGGGTGTAGTGGTAGCCCTCGGCCACCATGAACCAGAAGATCGGCGCGGCCATGCGGCCGATGATGTGCAGCAGCAGGATCCACCAGTCCCGCGGATAATCCGGCCAGATCACGCTGGTGAAGTGGTCGACCGTCATGGCAAGCATGGCAAAGAGCTTGAGCTGATTGCCGCTCAACCCTTTATTAGTCTGTTCCATTTTCTCTCCTTCGCGGGCATTGCCGCATCCCAATAGGCTGCTTACAGTGTAGCAGAAGCCGCCGCTCTTTGCAAGAGCGCGCACAGCGTTGATTTGCTTCAGGATTATTTTTGAACACTTGACAAAAATAGGGAAGAGCTCTACAATGTCGTTCTCTGCGGCGAAGGGAAGAACGCCGCGGAGCATTTGAACGATCCAAGCATCCAAAGGAGAGATGACACGATGAGATTTCAAAAACGATTTATGCCGCTGCTGCTCGCACTGGTGCTGGCGCTCGGTACGCTGCCCGCGCAGGCGGCGGCGCTCACGCGCGGCGAGGCCGCGCAGGCGCTGCTCTCCGCCGCGCAGGACTATAACCCCGGCGTGCAGCGGTCCGACATTCTCAAGGGCTATCCCGATGGCAGCCTTGCGCTCGACGGCACGCTGACACGCGCACAGGCGCTGGTGATGCTCACGCGCGCCTTCGGCGGCTTTGCCGCCCCTGTGGGGGACAACGCCCGCATGGCGCTGCCCGCAAGCAGCCTGACGAATGTTCCTGCATGGGCGGCGGAGGAGCTTTCCTCCGTCCTCGCCGCCGGCCTTGCAGACGGCGACGCGAACGAGGCTATGAGCGCCGAAGCGCTCTCGGCGCTGCTCCGCCGCGCCTACGCCGCCAAGGGAACGAACCTCAAGGACGACTACTACGCCGCCGTCAACAAAAGCTGGCTGGACGGCTCCGACATTCCCGCAGGCCTATCCATCAACGGCCCGTTCTACGGCCTGAGCCTGACGGTCAACGAGCAGATCGCGGCGCTCATCCGCGAGATCGACGCGCACGAACAGACTCCCGGCACCGCCGAGGCAAAGATCAAGGCGCTCTACGACTGCGCGATGGACGCCGAGGGCCGCGAGAAGGCCGGCGTCGCGCCCATTCAGAAGTACCTTGATGCCATCGAGAGCGCCAAAACGCTCGACGAGCTGGTGAGCGTCGATGCGCAGATGCAGAAGGAGCTGGGGCTGTCCATGCTCCTCGGCTTCGGCCTGACGACCGACCTCGCGGATTCGAGCCGCAGGATCGCCGCATTCTCGCTCATCGGCGCGGGTATGGACAAGGACTTCTACGTCAACGGCGCCGATGCGCAAAGGAGCGCCTACACCACATATCTCACATCGCTGCTGACGCTCTCCGGCCTTGGCGCGGACGAGGCGGCGCAGCGCGTCGCTGCGTTCTATGACGCCGAGGCGGCGATCTCCGCGGCCTCGCTCGACCCGCAGGACTACAGCAACGTGGACAAGACCTACAACCTCTTCACGCTCGGCGAGCTCAAGACGCTGCTGCCGAACGTGGACCTTGACGCCGTTCTTGCCGCCAGCGGCATTGAAAACGCGGAGCGGATCATGGTCAGCGACGTCGGCGCGCTGAAGGCAGCCGCGGCGCTCTACGACGACGCCCACCTTGCCCTGCTCAAGACCGCGGCGCGTCTGGCGCTGCTGCAAAGCGTGGCCACATCGCTCAATCAGGGATTTATGGACGCGTACTTCGACTTCGTGCTGGGCTACTACGGCGTAGATGCCCGCCAGAGCAATGAGCAGATCGCGGCGCAGCAGGTGCAGGCGCTTCTGGCGGATTACCTCAGCCGCGCCTATGTGGACGAATACTTCTCCGCCAAAGCCAAGGCCGACGTGGAGGAGATGATCGGCGAGTTCATCGCCATCTACAAGGAGCGCATTCTGGCGCAGGACTGGATGAGCGCCGAAACCAAGGCCAAGGCCGTAAAGAAGCTCGACACCATGGGCGTCAAGGTCGGCTATCCCGACAGCTGGGAAAGCTGTCTTGACCGCGCAGAGATCAAGTCCCCCGCCGAGGGCGGCTCCTTCTTCTCCAACGTCATCGCCATTCAGATGGCGATGAAGCAGGATGTCCTCGCCCATCAGAACGACGCGCCGGACAAGAGCGAATGGATCATGACGCCCTTTACGGTCAACGCCTGCTACAATCCCAGCGCCAACGACATCACCTTCCCCGCCGCCATTCTGCAGTCGCCGCTTTACGACGTGAACGCCAGCCGGGAGGAGAACCTCGGCGGCATCGGCTACATCATTGCCCATGAGATCACCCACGCCTTTGACAACAACGGCGCGAAGTTCGACGAGAACGGCAGCGCCGCCGACTGGTGGACGGCGGAGGACTACGCCGCCTTCCGGCAGAAGTGTCAGGCTGTGGCCGAATGGTACGACGGGCAGGAGGCTTATCCCGGCATCGCGTGCAGCGGCGCACTGACCATTTCCGAAAACGTGGCCGACCTCGGCGCGGCAAAGTGCATCGTTGCGGCGGCGAAGAAACTCGACCACCCCGACCTCGACAAGCTCTTCCGCGCCGTCGCGAACACCTGGGCGTCCACGACCTCGCGGCAGATGCGCGAGTATCTGGCCGTGACCGACGTCCACGCGCCGGATAAGCTGCGCTGCAACCGTGTACTGCAGACGCTGCCGGAATTCTACACGACCTTTGATATCCAGCCCGGCGACGGGATGTGGACCGCACCGGAGACGCGCGTGAGCGTTTGGTAACAAAACGTCCGAAAAGCAGCCCTTCTCTCGAACCTGCATATTTTTCGGTGAAACGACAAAATATCTTTCTTGACAAAAGCACATTGCGTATGTTACCTTAAAAAGGCAAGTGGATAAGGTGATCGGATGATGGGTCACGGGAGAGACCGCGGAATATCTGCCGCGGCGCCGAAGGGGAACGCAGAAGCTCTCAGGCAAAAGGACCGGACTCGGACGACGCTCCGAAAAGTGCGGCTTGCCGCACGCCGAAGGTGCAACCTGCAAAAATGCGATATGCTGTGTCAGGGAAACTCTCAGGTCATAAAACGGAGGCACAAAGTTCCAAGGGGGACTTTGTGCCTTTTTTCTATGCCATATTTTAATCATTTTTATGCTATCGTTCAAAAATGATAATAGAGGAGGAAACAGCTTATGGAAAGGAAAACACCCCTGTATCAGACCCATGTGGACGCGGGCGGAAAGATCGTTGAGTTCGGCGGCTTTCTGATGCCCGTGCAGTACCCCACCGGCGTGCTCGCCGAGCACATGGCCGTGCGGCAGAAGGCGGGACTCTTTGACGTGTCGCACATGGGCGAGCTGCGGCTCAAGGGCCCCGACGCGGTCGCAAACGTGCAGAAGCTCATCACCGCGGACATCTCCACCATGCAGGACGGCGACATCAAGTACGCCATGTTCTGCAACGACGCGGGCGGCATTATTGACGATTTCATCGTTTACCGCTGTGCCGCCGACGACTACTGGCTGGTCGTCAATGCGGGCAACCGCGACAAGGACGCCGCGTGGGTCGAGAGCCATCTGTTCGGCGACGTGGACTACCGCGACGAGGGTGACGACTGGGGACAGGTCGCGCTGCAAGGGCCAAAGTCCGGCGACATTCTCAAAAAGCTCTGCGCGGAGCAGTACATTCCCGCGAAGTATTACACCTTTATCGACAACGTTCCGCTGAACCTCGGCAGCCGCACCATTCACGCTCTCGTTTCCCAGACGGGCTACACCGGCGAATACGGCTTTGAACTCTACTGCAGGGCTGAGGATACCGTTGACCTCTGGCACGCCCTGCTCGCCGCGGGCGAGGAGTACGGCCTGATCCCCTGCGGACTCGGCGCGCGCGACACGCTGCGGCTCGAAGCCTCCATGCCGCTCTACGGCCACGAGATGAACGAGGAGATCACGCCGAAGATGGCGGGCCTTCCCTGCAAGCTGACCGGCAAGGACTTCATCGGCCGCGACGCGCTCGTCGCGCTTGGCGCGCCGAAACTGAAGCGCATCGGCATGAAGGTCGTCGGCCGCGGCATTGTGCGCGAGCACTGCGACCTCTATTCGATGGAGGGCGAGAAGCTCGGCTGGACGTCCTCCGGCACATTCGCGCCGTTTATCGGCTGCGGCGTCGCGATGGGCTACATCCCGGTCGAGGATATCAAGATCGGCAAGCACTTGAACGCCGATGTGCGCGGGCGCATGGTCGAGCTGGAGATCGTGCCCATGCCGTTCTATAAGCTGGACAAGTAAGCATACATACTACCACAACGATTTCTGCAACAAAAATTTGAGGAGGACAACACAATGAAATTTCCTGCTGAGCTGAAGTATTCCAAGTCCCACGAGTGGGTCAGGATGGACGGCGAGATCGCCGTCGTCGGCATCTCCGATTTTGCACAGGACGCGCTGGGCGATGTGGTGTTTATCAACCTGCCCACCGAGGGCGACGTGGTCACCGCAGGCGAGAGCTTCGGCGATGTTGAATCCGTCAAGGCGGTCTCCGACATCATCTCTCCCGTCAGCGGCACCATCTGCGCGGTCAACGAGGCGCTGGCCGACGCGCCCGAAACGCTCAACTCCGATCCCTACGGCGCGTGGATCATCAAGGTCGAGGGCATCGGCGGCACCGAGGAGCTGCTCGACGCGGCGGCTTATGAGGCGCATTGCGCCGAGGAGGGCTGATGGGCTCTTATGTTCCGACCACCGCGGCGGAACGGGAGGAAATGCTTGCTGCCATCGGGGTCAAAAGCCTTGAGGACCTGTATCAGGCGGTCCCGCAGGGGATGCTGCTGAACGGGAAGCTCAACATCCCCGGGGGCATGAGCGAGCTGGAGGTACGCGAGGCCGTCACCGCCATGGCGGAGAAGAACAAGGTCTACAAGACCGTTCTGCGCGGCGCGGGCGCCTACCGCCACTTCATTCCCGCCGTTGTGAAGTCCATCACCTCCCGCGAGGAGCTGGTCACCTGCTACACGCCCTATCAGGCGGAGATCAGTCAGGGCGTGCTGCAAGGCACGTTCGAGTTCCAGACTATGATCTGCGAACTGACGGGCATGGACGTTGCCAACGCCTCCCACTACGACGGCGCGACCGCCGCCGCTGAGACCATCCCCATGTGCCGCGACCGCAAGCGCATGAAGGCGTATGTTTCCGCCTGCGTGAACCCGCAGGTCATCGAGGTCATGCAGACCTACTGCTTTGCCTCGAACACCGAACTGACTGTCGTTCCCGCAAAGGATGGCAGGACCGATCTCGACGCGCTCAAGGCCGCGCTCGGCGAGGACGCCGCGTGCTTCTATCTCCAGCAGCCGAACTACTTCGGTCAGATCGAAGACGCAAATGCCATCGGCGAGCTTGTCCATGCTGCGGGCGCGAAGTTTGTTATGGGCGTGAACCCCATCGCCTGTGCTCTTTTGCCGACTCCACGTGAGATGGGCGCTGACATCGCCGTGGGCGACGGTCAGCCCCTCGGGCTCGACACCGCCTTCGGCGGCCCCTACCTCGGCTTTATGGCGACGACCGCCGCCATGACGCGCAAGCTGCCCGGCCGCATCGTCGGTCAGACGAAGGACGTGGACGGCAAGACCGGCTATGTGCTCACGCTCTCCGCGCGCGAGCAGCACATCCGCCGCGAAAAAGCCAGCTCCAACATCTGCTCGAATCAGGCGCTGTGCGCCTTCACCGCGGGCGTTTACATGGCGGCGATGGGCGAAGCGGGCATGAAGCAGTGCGCACGGCTTTGCACTTCAAAGGCGCACTACTTTGCCGCCGAGCTTGTCAAGGCCGGCTGCAAGCTCAAGTATCAGGGCGAATTCTTCCACGAGTTCGTGACCGAGGTTGAGTGCCCCAACTGCCGCAAAAAGATCCTTGACGCGCTCGACGCGGCGGACATCCTCGGCGGCGCGGAGGTGGACGGCGGCATCCTCTGGTGCGTGACCGAGCTTGTGAGCAAGGCGCAGCTTGACAAAGCCGTTTCCATCGTGAAGGAGGTGCTGAAATGAAGCTGATCTTTGAGCTTGGCACGGAGGGCCGCGGTCTGAGCCTGATGCCTGCGTGCGATGTGCCGGAATACACGCTCCCAGAGGAGCGCACAGCGCCCCTGCGCCTACCCCATGTGAGTGAAAATGAGCTGACGCGCCACTACACGGCGCTTTGCAAGCGCATCCACGGCGTGAACGACGGCTTCTATCCTCTCGGCTCCTGCACGATGAAGTACAACCCCAAAATCGACGAGGACATGGCGGCGCTGCCTGGCTTCACGCAGCTCCACCCGCTCCAGCCGGTCGAAACGGCGCAGGGCGCGCTCGAGGCGCTGCATGTTCTGGGCAGCGAGCTGGGCGAGATCTTCGGTATGGACGCGGTCACGTTCCAGCCTGCCGCGGGCGCACACGGCGAATTCACCGGCGTGCTGCTCATCAAGGCATACCACACCGACCGCGGCGACACCGCGCGCACGAAGATCATCGTGCCCGACTCCGCCCACGGTACCAACCCCGCCACCGCCGCCATGTGCGGCTATCAGGTGGTGAACATCCCCTCCGGCGCGGATGGCTGCGTCGATCTCGACGCGCTACGTGCCGCCGTCGGCCCCGACACGGCGGGACTGATGCTCACGAACCCGAACACGGTCGGCATCTTCGATAAGAACATTCTGGAGATCACGAAGATCGTCCACGACGCGGGCGGATTGTGCTACTACGACGGCGCGAACCTCAACGCCGTCATGGGCGTCGTCCGCCCGGGCGACATGGGCTTCGACTGCATCCACTCGAACCTGCACAAGACCTTCGCCACGCCGCATGGCGGCGGTGGCCCCGGTGCGGGCGCGGTCGGCTGCAAGGACTTTCTGCGCAAGTATATGCCCGGCCCGCTGGTGGTGGAGAAGGACGGCAGGCTTGCCTTCGACTATCCCGAGAAGTCCATCGGCCGCGTGAAGCTGTTCTACGGCAACTTCGACGTCTGCATCAAGGCGCTGACCTACGTTCTCACGCTCGGAAGGGCCGGCATCCCCGAGGCGGCGATGAACGCCGTGCTCAACGCCAACTATATGCGCGTGAAGCTCGCGGAGAAGTTCACCATGGCCTACGACGAAATTTGTATGCACGAGTTCGTCATGTCGCTGGTCGATCTGCACAAGGAGACGGGCGTTTCCGCACTCGACCTTGCCAAGGGAATGCTCGATTACGGTCTGCACCCGCCCACGATGTACTTCCCGCTCATCGTCCACGAGGCGCTCATGGTCGAGCCCTGCGAGACCGAGAGCAAGGAGACGATGGACGAGGTCTGCGACATCTACGGCAGGCTCTTCGACCTTGCCTATTCCGACCCCGACGCGCTCCATACCGCGCCGCATGATACGCCCGTCCGCCGTCTCGACGAGGTCGGCGCGGCGCGCAACATGATCCTGCGCTATTCGTTCGCGCAATAAAAAAACACGCAATGCCGCCGCGAAAACGGCGGCATTGCTCTCAAAAGGAAAGAAACACTATGGCTGATTATCAACTCATCGTCATCGGCGCCGGCCCCGGTGGCTACGAGGCCGCGCTCCGCGCGGCAAAGCTGGGCAAAAAAGTCGCCGTGGTCGAGCGGCGCGAGGCGGGCGGCACCTGCCTGAACCGCGGCTGCATCCCGACCAAAACGCTGCTCCACGCCTCCGCCATCTACCGCGACGCGAAGAACGGCGCGCACTGCGGCATCCACACCGAGGATATCCATGCCGACATGGCTGAAATTTTTGCTTACAAGCGCGCCGTTTCACAGAAGCTCTCCGCCGGCATTGAGACGCTTTTCAAGACCGCGAAGATCGACCTGCTGCGCGGCACGGCGCTCATCACCGGCTCCGGCTGCGTCCGCATGACGGACGCGGACGGCAGCGCCAACGACTACACCTGCGACGACATTCTCATTGCCACCGGCTCCGTGCCGTCCCGCCCGCCGATTCCGGGGCTGGAGCTTGCCATGACCTCCGACGAGCTGCTCGAGGGCTGCGACCACCTCTACCGCTCCATCGTCATCATCGGCGGCGGCGTCATCGGCATCGAATTTGCCACGTTTTACGCCGACCTCGGCTGCGCCGTCACGGTCATCGAGGGCATGGACCGCCTGCTGCCGAACATGGATAAGGAGCTGGGGCAGAACCTCGCGCTCATTCTGAAAAAGCAGGGCGTGAAGGTCTTCACGAACGCGATGGTACAGCGCGTGGAGCAGGCGGGCGAGGACCTTGCCGTACACTTCACCTGCAAGGAAACGGAGGAGACCGTCTCCGGCGAAGCGGTGCTCTGCGCCATCGGCCGCCGTGCTTACTGCGACGGCCTGTTCGCCGACGGCGTCGGCGTCGAAATGAATGGCCGCAGCATCGCGGTGGACGGGAATTTTGAAACGAGCCTGCCGCACGTCTACGCCATCGGCGATGTGTCCTCAAAAATCCAGCTCGCCCACGTCGCCACCGCGCAGGGCATTGCCTGTGTCGAGCGCCTGTGCGGCGTGCAGGATCACACCGATCTCTCGGTCATCCCGAGCTGCATCTACTGTCGTCCCGAGATCGCGGTCGTCGGTCTCACGGAGACGGAAGCCAAGGAGAAGGGGATCCCCGTCAAGGTCGGCAAGCACGTCATGTTCGGCAACGCCAAGACGGTCATCGCCGACCCGGGCCGCTGCTTCATGAAGCTTGTCGCCCACGCCGAAACGCGAGAGCTGATCGGCGCGCAGCTCATGTGCGAGCACGCGAGCGATATGATCGGCGGCGCGGCACAGGCGCTCGCCAACCACCTGACCGCCGAGCAGTTCTGCCGCGCAATGCGCCCGCACCCCTCCTTTGAGGAGGCCATGACCGCCGCGCTTGAGGACCTGTGCGAAAAGCTTGGCTGACGCCCTGCCCGCCACGGTCCGGCAGGGACCGCGGCGAAAGATGCGAACAGAAAACCCCGCAGGGCCGTTGGCCCTGCGGGGTCGATCTTTTTTTGCCGTTTGCGGTCAGTCCAGATAGCTGAACGTGACGGAACGGGTCGATGGGGTGAGAGCGGCGAAGGAGTAGCCCGCCTCAAGATAGCCCTCGATGATGGCAGGCAGGGCCTCGACGGTGGTAGTCTTGGCGCTGCTGTCGTGCATGAGGATGATGGCGCGCCGCGCGGTGCCGACACCCTTGAGCGCATTGGCCGTCAGCGTCGACGAGGGCTGAATTTTGGAGAACACGGCCTCGCCGTTGGCGACGTTCCAGTCGAAGTAGACGAAGCCGCGCCGCGTCATTTCGGCGATGAGCTGCTGATGGATGCCGACGTTGTAGCTGTTGACGCTGCCGCCGGGGAAGCGGAAAATCTGCGGCTTGACGCCGGTGGCCTCGTAGATCTGGCAGAACATCTGGTTGAAGTCCTCCAGATACGCTTCGACCGAGGCGTATATTTTCTTGTAGTCGTGCGAATAGCTGTGGATAGCAAGCGTGTGGCCCGCCGCGACGATCTTCTGCATCCGCTCGAGATCGCCCTCCTCATTTGCGCCGACCACGAAGAAGGTAGCCTTGACGCCGTACTTGTCAAGGATCTCCAGAATTTCATCCGTGCGCGCCGAGGGACCGTCGTCAAAGGTCAGGTAGACGGCGTTGTCCACGTCCACGGTGCCGCGCAGCGAATCGTCGGCGTACAGCTCGGGGTAAAGCTCTGTGTAGGCGGGGACCTCGGCCGCCGGAGGCTCCGGCTCGGCCGGCGTAGGCTCGCCGCCCTCGGGCGCGGTCGACGAGAGCTGTTCCTGCATGGCTGCCAGTTGGCTGCCTGCCGCGTCGAGCTGCCGGTTCAGGCTGCGAACCTGCGCGAAGAGGTAAATGGACAGCGTGGTGGGAATGAGGATCAGCAGCAGCGTCACGGTGAAGATGACGTGCTTGAAAAACAGAACGCTGCCGATGTAGGGCTCCCTGTCCTCCTGCGGCTTGCTCAGATCGTAGGAGACGGGCAGTTCCTTTGCCGCGGCGTTCAAGACTTCGCCTCCATTGTGCCCTTCATCTCAACGCTGCCGTTCAGGACCGCGCCCGCCGCCACGGAGATCGTGCCGGTGACAACACTGCCGCTCACGCGCGCGTTAGCGTCCATCTGGGTGTTGCCGCTGATGCGGATATCGCCGTTGATCTCGCCGGCGCACAGCAGAGACTGCGCCGTGATGTTGCCCGTGACCTTGGAATCCTCGCTGACGGTGACGGGACCGTTCGCGGTGATGTCGCCGATGAGGGTGCAGCCGGTGAGCTTCACGCTGCCCGCCGTGATATTGCTCTGCAGGTTGGAGCGCAGCAGCACGCTGCCCTCGGAGGTCACGTCGCCCTTGAGCTCGCCGGCGATCTCAATGTCGCCCTTGGCGCGGAAGGAGCCCTCAAAGACCGTGCCGGGGGCAAGAAAGCTGGCGGCGGGTCTGGCCTCGGGTGTCTTGACCGGAGCGTGATCCACGCTCTTTTTCTCCGCACCAGGGGCGCTCTTGACCTCGACGGACGCGCTCTTGACCTGCGCCGGAGCGGTACTTGCCGCCTCGGAGCCGTCTCCGCCGACGCCGAACATTTCGTACATAGCCTTCTTCATGTTGCTCTTCTTGTCCATGATTTTCTCTGTCCTCCCTAAAAGTCTGCGGTTGATCTGCCATGCTGAACGGGAAACCCGGTCAGGAAATAAAAACGTGACGCGTCCTTATTCCAAAATTCGAGGGGAAACGACCTGTTTCCCGACAATTTTACAAAATAGAGCATACCACAATATTTGAGCGGGTGCGAACAATCTGTCTGAAATGTATGTTTTTGCGGCACGAAATGCATACCGCGTCTGCCGGACTCTTGGCAGAGCCGGGAAAATATGGTATGATGAGACGAAAATCATGCGGTGCGGGCGGCGCGGAGCCGGTGGACGCGTCGGACGGCAGGGAGGCGGTGGAGCGCTTCCGAGCCTCGGCGGAGGGCAGCTTCGACGCCATTTTGATGGATATGATGATGCCGGGACTGGACGGCTGCGAGGCGACGCGGGCCATTCGCGCGATGGAGCGGCCCGACGCAAAGGCGGTCCCCATCCTCGCCATGACGGCGCAGGCCTTTGCGGAGGACCGTCGCCGCGCGCAGGAGGCCGGAATGAACGGCTATCTGACCAAGCCGCTCGACGCGGCGGCGCTCGTGCGTGCGCTGCGTGTATGGCGGAAGAAATAGATGGCGCAGCACCGCGCGGCAGTACCGCGCGGTGCTGCGGGACGCGTGAGGGCGGGGGCCCTCCGCGCAGAATTTCTGAAAAACAAAGGAGAGCGAGAGAATGGAGCTTTGCTTCAATGAAATGACCGTGATGAAAAACGGCACACTGCCGGAGGATATCGCGCTTTGCGCACAGGCGGGCTTTTCCGCCGTCGAGCTGCGCAAGGGCACGCTCCTGCGCTATCTGCGCGGCGGCGGGACGCTGGAGGCGCTGCGGCAGACGCTGGAGGAGCAGCACGTCCGCGCGGCGAGTCTGAACGCGCTTGAGAGCGTTTCCTTTCAGGCCAGGGCCGGCGGGCGGATGCTGCGCGAGCTGAGCGACTGGTGCTTTGCGGCCTGCCGCGTGCTCGGCTGCGGCTGCATGGAGGTCATCGCTTCCTTTAATGTGCCGGAGGGGACCTCCGCGGCGGCGATCTGCCGCGAGACCGCCGATTCGCTGCTGCGGCTCTCGGACGCCGCGGCGGACTACGGCGTGCGGCTGGCGCTGGAATTTATGGCGGTGCCGGGCAGCTCCGTGCAAACTTTCGCGCAGTGCGCGGAGATCCTTGAAGCCGTGGACCGCGCCAACGTGGGAATGCTGCTCGACACCTGGCATTTCTGCGCCGGCGGCTCGCAGCCGGAGGAGCTGTCGGCTCTGCGCGGCGACCGGCTCTTTATGGTCCATGTCAGCGACTGCCCAGCGCGCGCCCCGTTCACGGCGCAGCGCGCGGAGAGCTACTGGCCCGGCGAGGGCGACGCTCCCTTGGAGGAGCTGCTGCGGAGCGTCCGGGCGACCGGCTACGACGGCCCCTGCTCTGTCGAGGTCATGGACCCGAACGTGCTCGCCCTGCCGGCGGAGGAGACTATCCGCCGCGCGGCGGAGACGATGAAGCCGCTGCTTGCGCGGGTGGAGCGGTAAACGCTCAGCCCTCCGCGCGGAGGATCACCGGCTCGCCCGTGCAGTGCAGGACACCGTTTTCCACGGTGACGGTACTGCGGTCGATGAGGTTTTCATACACGCCGTCGGGGGCGTCCACGCGCACGTCGGCGGCTTTCACCTTGAGGGAGAATACGCCCACAAAGCGCTTGCCCGCGCTTCCGCGCTGAAGGAGCGCGAGGTCGTTCGCATCGTCCGCGTCGGCGAAGAACCAGTCGGCGCTGCCAAGCTGCTGCTTGACCGCGTACAGACGGCGCAGCAGTCCGCTCAGATCATGACCGGTGCGGCGGTCGATGGGGTCGAGGTCAAAAAGGCTGGGCAGATGGTCGTTTTCAAATTCCTGCCCCGCGTAGAGCAGCGTCGTGCCCTTGAGAAAATAGAGCATTGCCGTGTCGTTCACGAGCGCGCGCTCGTCGCGCACAAGGGAGGCGATGCGCGGTTGGTCGTGGTTTTCCAGAAAGCGGAGCTTGTTGTAGTTCGCGGGGTAGCAGGCCTCCTGAAAGTTCAGCGCGTCCAGATAGCGGCTCAGGGGGACCTTGCCGCGCAAATACCGGTCGAATACCTCGCGCACATCGTACTCGTACTCCAGATCGAAGGCACGAAACACCTCGCCGTCCGACGCGGAATAGACGCCGTGCCGCCGAGCGAGACAGCCATAGCTGCGGTGGACCGTTTCGGCGAGCCAGATGCAGTCCGGGTTTACGGCGGCGACCGCCGCGCGGGCCTGCAGCCAGAATTCCACGGGGACGAAGGATGCCACATCGCAGCGGAAGCCGTCCACCAGACCGGCCCACATTACGAGCGTATCCGTCAGATATTGCCAAAGCCCGCGGTTGGAGTAGTCCAGGTCGATGACGTCAGCCCAGTCACCAAGCTTATTGCCCGGCTTGCCGTCGGGCCCGCGGTAGAAGTATTCCGGATGCTCGCGGTAGAGCACGGAGTCGGGCGAGGTGTGGTTGTAGACCACATCGATCATGCATTTCATGCCGCGTGCGTGGATCTCGCGCACCAGCGCTTCAAAGTCCTCCATTGTGCCGTAGGCGGGGTTGACGGCGCGGTAATCGCGGTTGGCATAGGGGCAGCCCAGCGTGCCTTTCTTGCCCTCGACGCCGATGGGGTGAATGGGCATCAGCCAGATGATATCCGTCCCCAGCGCGCGGATGCGGTCGAGGTCGGGAATGACGGCGCGGAAAGTGCCC
>OJKC01000792.1_pt1 | contig 23390 bp, 42 predicted proteins | sample 1596401 | NCBI WGS metagenome assembly OJKC01 (sample SAMEA4350162, study PRJEB24818) | metagenome | biome: human; feature: gut; material: faeces | place: Denmark | collected 2013-09 | reverse complement strand
ATCCCAGTCGATCTGTATTACTTGTTAGATTTTTTAGATAATAACTTAATTGTTGATTGACTTCTTTTAGCTGATCTTTTAACTGTTTAGTTAACTCACTCGAAAAATCATCAACGTTAACACTAACAGTAACTTTTGGAATATCGCCAATGCCGTTAATTTGCTGTTGAATATCAGTTTTTAGTTTTTCAGTATCGACAACAGGCGTTATACTTGCAGTTGCCTTAATGTTTTTTAATTTATCTTCGACCTTCTTTTTTATACCATCAACATTAGGATCAATATCAATCTGCGGTTTTTCACCGCTTTGTTTTACTTTTCGCTCAATGTCAGTCTTTAATTCCGAAGGTTTGATTTGTGGATCTACCTTAACTTTAATACTCAGTTCTGGTTCACGCGCCATATTATATTCCTCCTTTGGAGCCGAATCTAAAAAAAGCAGGCTTTAATAAGTCTGCTCATCTTTTTAATTATTTGTCGTGCTCGATTCGATTTTTTAGTAGCTTTACAATATCAGCGTATCGATAATCGATATCGTCTTGTGTATTCTCCATGAATGGACGTGGTTTTGTCCACTTGTATTTTCTATAATTCCACGGATTGTAAGCGCCCTCTTCGATTATGCGTGCTAAACTGTCTGGTTTGTTTTTGAAATTTTGAGCGTTTAAGCGCGGACCATCAATAGGTGCTTCTTCATACACATATAGCGTGCGATCTCGAACCTTGTGTTTTAGATTTTTATCGTCTACTAAGCCACCAGATTCCTCGCGTCGTTCATATTCGACGGGGGAGTAGGTTGAATACACATCTTTCTGCACATGAGTTTTAAGCCGCTCTTTTACAGTGCTTGCAATTTCGTTTTTTAGTGCCAGATTTGCACGTCTCATGATTTCAGTCTGAAGAGCATCCACCGTGGTAGCTGTAAACTTTGCCATAATCTTACTCCTTGTTTTCAGTGAGCGCTATGACGGGAGCTCCATCAAGTAGCCCCTCTGGAGTTTTAATACTATAACTGTTATCAGTCACAGGCTTCTTCATATTCTCTTCAGAAATAGTTTTGATCATTTCCTTCATATTAAACTGCTCACCAATACCATTTAGTACCTCGGCTGCCAGCCGCATTAGATCCTCAAATGGCTGATTCTTTGCAGTTGCCTCGAACAGTGCCATATACTGCTGACGCTCGATCTCGATTTTCTCACGGCAAGCCTTGTTCAGCGTGCCAAGAACATACTTGCGCGGAACCTCATTCATCATCTTTGTGGTCTCATCAGAAAATGCCAGCTCGCTCAGCGCATTCTGATCCATGCCGGTTGTGTCAATGTCCGTAAAGTAGACAACAGTAGCAATACGGAAAGCATAATCATACAGTGCGGGGTCATACTTGCCATTACGCTTTGACAGGTCTACAACACCATCAACAAACTGGATGCGCTCTTCTAGGTTCAGATTATTTTTCATAATTATTAGTCCTCCTGTGTAATTTTATTTCGTTCAAGTCTCATCAGTGCGGCAGTCGCAATACACATCGCGTCCGCTTCATCAGAAGAGACATTCTCACCATAGTGTTCAGCTACATAATCAATAGCCTGCTGTTTTAGTTCTGGGCGTTTTACTTGTCGCCCCTGTTTGAAATCGAGCATTTTACGCCATTCAGTCGGCTTTATGATTTCATATGGAATATTGAATAGTTCACACGCTCCAATAATCGCCCCCTGCAACTGTGCAAGCTGAATTACTGTCTTAGCTGATGCTTGCAGCGCTACGTCTTCAATCACGACAAGGTCGGGGTTGTTGGTTTTGATGCGACTCTGTATCATTTGGCGCATAATGGCGCGACGCTCAACTGGGTTTTTGGTTTTACTTAGATCAATCAGCGAGTGATATACAGTGCCGTTGTCTAATGTACAAACGCCTGTCTTTATCAGCGCTTGGTCAAAAGCTAAGATTTTTATAATAAACACTTCCTTTTTGTTTTAGGTTCCGTGAGTTTCCTCATATCAACGCGCGAATTCTGTGTATAGTTGTATTACTCGTGCGCTCATAAAAGGGGTAGAGCCCCGAAAGACTCTACCTCTGATGTATTTGCTTAGGAATTACTCCTGGCCATTTTCATAGATCATGTCATAAATGTTGCCATCAGCATCGGCCATAACGTCGAAGGTCATGGTCAGAGAGACGGGGTCACCAGTGTTCTGCCAAGACAGCTCGAAAGCAGCCTGGGGAGCGGCCTTGTACCAGATCGGATGTGCCTCGACAATCTCATCGTTCTCGGTCTTGTAGGGAACAGAGCCTTCGACGCGATATGCCTTGGGGAAGTGCTTGGAATCAAGGTGGATAACTTGAGGCTTAGCGGCCTTCTTGTAGTAGTACACAACGTACTCAACACCACTCTCGACAGTAACAGTGACTTCCTTATCAGCAACGGTAGCAGTCAGCTCGGTACCCAGATCGTCGTCAGCCTTAAAGACCTGAACGTAAGTACCTGCTGCAGAATCAGTCAGAGTCAGCTTGGCAGTATCAGTAGCAGTGATCTTCTCACGCTTCAGGAAATTAGCCTCAGTGCCCAGATCATTACCAGACAGCATCTGGAAGACCTTGACGGGATAAACCTGAGCCTCAATGGTCAGAGTGCCAGTACGAGAGCCGTCGAACTGCACGCGGTTAGGTGCGCCCTGGCCGCCAGTAGCGAACACACGATCACCCTCAAAAGAGGTAGAAGTGACGTTAGCCCAATCCACATTCAGGAACATCTTCTTAGTGGAATAGTCCATCAGCATCAGATCGGCAACTTCACGGTTGGCGAAATTTGCATTCTTATTAGCCATAGTTATTTTCCTCCTGTGTTTTATCAATTCGTTCTATCCATTGTGACGGATCGTATTTACCGCCCCAAACGGAATAGTTCATTTCTGCGATATTTAATTGTTTTGCCTTCATCAGTTGGGAAAACGTATCACGTATTTGCCCAATGGTGAGTTCACAAATATTCGAGTAGTTTAAACTTTGATGAAATGTACACAACAACGAGATCATATTAGGCAGCTCCAAATTTGGATCACCTTTTTTTGTTTTTGTGAATTCTTTCTTCTTTTTCTGAAACCTCTCCCAAAACAGCCGATCTTTTTCGGTTCTAAACTTAGGATTTTCTTCGGGCATGTCATCATCTGCAATATCAAGTAGCTGCAAAATTACTTGAACAACTGTCTTGTAATTTGATTTATCAACAAAACCGCCAATCGACATATTGCCCTTCGACTCAACTTGTTTATCAATCAAAATTGCGTGATATTTTTCGTCCCACTCCAAATTACCGAAAATAAAAAGAGCCAAACCCGAAATCAATTCGGATCTGGCTTCTTCGTTGGCTGTTAGGATATCAAACATTGTCATTTCATTTTTTTGTTCATTTGTGAACTGATTCCACGGATTTTCTATTTTGGCATCTGTCGAGACGTCCGTGAAATATTTTTCTGGTGTATACAAAAATAAAGTCAATACTCGCTGATACTGGTTGTAGCCGAGTTTCAAAATATCTCCAAGAATAGGGGAGTGAATTCGACCTACCTCGCGCAGCATGACCCCATAAGGGCTGATATGGTCTATATAATTTAATCGAATCATCGCCTTGCCCTCCGAAAAGTTCCAACGCGATAAACGAGCATACGACCATAATAGGGCTGTGCTGGTTTATAAATACTACTGCCCACCCATTCAAGTGGACCAATTCCAAATTCAGCGTTACCGTTTAAAATCTTATCAACGTCACTTACGAGAACATCAATTCGAGTACCAGCTTGTCCTTTGCGGCGATAGGTCTGCATGAGATTTTTGCTGCAATATGCGAACACATAGATCGTCATGTCTGTAATCGTGTCGCCATTAGTTTCTTCCGGCACTACCTCAACACATAAAAATGTCTTAGAATTTTCTTGAGTATCTGGAACAAACTCGTATTTAAAAACACAGCCACCCTTTCCTGACCCATCCTTACCAAGCAGGGCAGTTTCAGGATCTTCAATATTGTCAACGTCGCCCAGAAGAACATCGAGAATATTATCATCGTTTATCAGCTTTGATACGACTTTATTTTTGAAAGAACCAATCTCTTCCAAATTCATATCAGATCACCTCCAAATCAATATCGGCGGTTAATTTACCTGACTGAACTGTCAAAGATACAATGGTTCCAATCAGCTTGGGATTATCAGCGCAAACTACTTTACATTTTGCGCTAGACACAGAATCCTCTGCGTTCTTAAAATGAATCTCGTCAGGAACATGATCGCCCTGTAAAGTCCAATTTGCCGTTTCACACGTTTCACTATCGATTTTTGCTGTAAACAGCTTACCGAAACCGCCGGCTTGAACTGTCGGAGCTCCAGTAAAATCAATACTGAGAACATATTCTGGTTCAGCCTCCTGCGGTGGATAGACGACCTCTGGCGGAATTTCTTCTGTATCTTCAATAGGAACATAGTCACATATCATCTTCTCAGCATTGTCAGTCTCTGGATTATATAAATCCTGTTCGACATTAAAAGAGAGAAATCCGACCTGTTCATGATTGTAGTCAATGCGGCTTGTCATTTGATCGACCGAAGTAATACGATATGTTTTAGGCACATCGTTAATAATTTCTAGCATTAGCCGCTTACCAATATTAAGATTGGCAGAGTATTCATCGAAAGGCATCTGGATACGGAATTCGCGAGTAGAATAACTCATCTGCTTATTCTCTTCCAGATTGGAATAATACGGCTTTTCAACTGTAGCCCACAAAGAATGGATCTTGTGAGAATTATCGTCTTGCCATTTGATTTCCTTTCGACAAATCTGAATACGTCCGCGTACTGTAATTTCGTCTTCTGGATCTCTTTCTGTAATCAACCAGTGGCTCTTGCTCCAATAGACGATGCTTCCAATAGAAAAGTCTTCGCCCGGCAGAGTATGAATGATTTTTTGATCCATAACAGTTGAAGAAATGATATTTAATTTGCGTGGCACGTCATCAATCGTAACATCCTTAAAAGATGGTTGTACAGGAGCCAACTTATTTTGGTCGTGAATTGACTTGTTAATTATTCTGTCACGCTGAGTCGGTCCATTAAGTTTAAGCATTTTTCTATATTCTGATCGAGTCATAAGCCACCGCCTTACTCAGTCAGTTCAGAAACCTTGTTTACTCTGAACGAGTAGCCATTCATTTCGGCTTTCAATTTTCGTTCTGAATACCGTAACAAGTCTTTCATCTGCTCCAATAGCTTAGCGGGAGAGAACATAGAGAAATCTTTTGTACTCATGGCATTTTTTAGTGCGTCAGAATTAAAGACGTAAGGCTCTAACCAGTGAACGATCATGCTCAGTGCGAGTATACTTTGTTCTTTACGAGACAAAGTGATGTTAAATTCCTCAAGCTCTTCGTCATAATCAGTCAGATCTTTAGCGCAGATATCTACAAAGTCGTCAATTGCTGTCTGAAGCAGGTCCTTTTCGACAGCTGCAAACATTTCGTCTGTGTAGCCTTCTTTGTCATAATCTTTGATTCGCCCACGACAGCGGGCATAGATACTTTCAAAAGTGGTTGCCATAGCCCGCCTCCTTTATTTAGATGGTATCTTCCAACTCAACATCCAGGGAGTCCTCCAGCGCTTTGATAGCACTGCGACTGTCCAGCTCACCAGAATCAATCTTCTTCTTAGCCTCAGATGCGATAGCGTCCTTAGTGCCGCCCGGCAAAGTGGGCACGATCTCCTTGATTTCGTCGGCGGACATATTAAATACATCCTCGAAGTCATCAGTAGACAAGCTGTTCTGATAGTAACGACCAACACCCAGCTTCTTGATAACTGCGGGGTCATCAATCAGAATCCAATTTTCCTCAAAGAAACGGCGCTGATTGCCACGCATAGAAACGAGCTCGCGATACTCCATCTCCTGAATCTCACCCAGACCGCTCCACTCGACTACATAGCCGGGATTCAGTGAGGACTTATAGATCAGGTTGCCAGAGACACCGCTTCGGCACTCGACCATAGTTTCATTCGTAATCTCTGCGGTAGAAACAACGGGCTGCTCAACAGTGGTCTTTGCAGTAGTTGCCTTGGTGGCCGCAGCTTTTGTAGTTGCACGTCTTGCCATTATTTCCTCCTATATAATAAGAAACGGCAGGGAAACCCCTACCGCCTATTTAACATTTTAATTTGATGATCAGGACATCTTGTACATGCCAAAGTCACGATCAAAGATAACGGCAATGCCGGTGCGCTTCATCATCAGGAATTCCTGAGTCATATCAGCGTTGTCCATGGGGTTGCCCATTAGCATGGTGACATCGCCCTCGGTAACGCGCTTAATGGGCTTAGTATCGCCAGCAAACACGTAGATGACATCGTCGCTCAGCAAGAAGTCGTCGGTGCCGTCCTTGTGACGCTGCTTTACAGCCACCAAAGGAGTGCCGGCCAGATGACCAATATAGCCCATTGCGTAAACATCTTCCTTGGCGGAATCAGACATAGTAGCGGTCTTGATCTTGCGCAGAGCCTTCTTAGTACCGATGATAACAGCAGACTCGCCAGTAGAAGTCTCAACGTGCTCGATCAGATCCAGCAGCTTCTCTTCATCATAAGTACCAGTCACAGTATAGGGAGCCTGCAGCTTGGAGAACATGCCGGTGAAAGCAGCATATGTAGCATCCAGCTCCTGCTTGGTGAAGGACTTGCCGACCAGATCAACAAACTTGTTGAAATCGATACGGCCAGCCAGCACGCGGTTCAGCTCCTCATAGATCTTCACGGCACGCAGCTGGGTGTTGACAGTGATGTCCTGACCACCCTCGATGCGCTGACGACGAATGCCCTGAGCACCTTCAGCGATATCAGCAACAGTAAACAGGCACTCCTTCTCGATATGGAACTTATTGGTGTCGCCCAGAGACATATTACGATCCTCGACCATGTTCATGAAGAACTCGTCACCCTTCAGACCTTCCTCGTGGATAACATTCACCAGTTCCTCAACAATTGCGAAGACCTGAGCACACTTGCCGTCACGAACAGCCTTAATATCCAGCTTAGTAGAGCCGCCGTTTGCCTCAATCAGAGCCTTGCGCAGAGCCTCCTGAGTATCATTAACAGAGTAATCACCGGCGACGTGACCCTTGTAGCCATCAACAGCCAGCTTGATCAGATTAGAATCAATAGCCATGGTATAAACCTCCTATAATAAAAATGGCCGCCCGCTATTACACGGACGGCGCTATGTTAATTTCTTGAACTTTGGGATCACTTCAGGGTGATCATGTAGTAGGTATAGCGGCCATCGCCAAAACCAACAGTCTCAACGAAGTCAATGCAGCCAAAGGTCTTGTCATCAGCAGCCTCCTGAATCTGGATCTTGGTGTCATCAGCAGCAAAACCGACATACTTACCCTTTGCAGGAGTGCCGTTAAACGCCTCGGCAGTAGCAGAGAAGCCACCCTTGGAAACATTCAGAGCGTAAACGCGCACAGGCTTGCCGGCCTCGTTGACCCACTCGGGCAGATAGTGTGCCACGGTCTGATCATAGAACAGCTCAACGCCAGCGGTCAGATACAGGTCAGCAACGGTTGAAGTTGCGGTAGGAGCGGTGGCCTTGTAGACCTCACGACCCAGCTTCTCGCCCAGAACAACCAGCTGACCGTTATCGATCTCAGCAGCATCGGACTCCTTGTAGAAAATAGCACTCTCCAGCTGAGCACCATCCAGGGTGCCACCCAGCTTGTCAATGCGCACAACAGCATGCTTAGTATTTGCCATAATTATGTACCTCCTAAAATTTTGAATTATTTACTTGCCGAGATAGTGTTCCATTAGGCCACCATACGCGGCGTCTGAACCGTTCTGGGTGCCACCCACGCCAAAGCGGACAGTTCCTTTGTTGTTAGTAGTGGGAACATAAGAGAACTCAGCGGACTGACGACCAACCAGCGCATAGCACTTAGTCTCCAGCTCGGCATAAGTAATCTCGGTGTTCTCCTTCAGTGCGGTATATTCCGCATTTGCGCCCAGCTTTTCATCCATAATAGAAAACAGCTCGTCACGCTTAGCCTTTTCTGCTGCGGCGACTGCCTCAGCTTCGGCCTGTTGATATGCTTCCAACTTGGGTTTGATTTCACTAACTTCATTGGTTGCTTTAGTAAAGCTGTCAGACAGTTCAACAAGTTTATCAGTCAAAGCAGAGAACATAGTGATTAGGCCAGGCATTACGTCGCCATTATCCCAGTCCTCGTAAATGACCTTCTTACGTTTAATATTCTCATACTCCAGAACAACATTATCGCCGTTCATAGAGTAGGGAATACCCATCAGTTGATATGTGCCAGAATCGGTTACAATAACTTCGTTGCCCTGAATATCAGTGAGCCAATACTTAGGGATCATGCATTCAGGGTCCCAACGAGAAGGAACCTGAATCTCAAGCAGCGCATTATAAACTTCATCACGAAGCTGATTAGCAGTCAAAGTAAATTCGCTAGACGCAGCAGGTTCACCCTCTTCTACTGGAGCAGCATTCTCGGCGGGAGTCTCAGTTGTTACATTTTCTGCACCTTCTTCAGATGCGGCGTTTTCTGTAGAAACAGCCTCAGATTCGGGTTCAGTCGCAGCATTCTCTGCTGTGGTGGTCTCGACTTCAGAATTTTCCACAGCGCCTTCTGCCACAGCATTTTCAGTCACAGCAGGGTTCTTTTCATTTTCATTCATTGGCGGTATATCTCCTTTCTCCTCATCGGATGGATTTTCATTTTTTGCAGAATAATTCTGCCGGAGAGACTGATACTCATAGAGACGCTCTCGAATTTGAGATGTGATATCGTCAACAGAAAAATTGGCGGTTACACAGCTTCCAGTCATTGCGGGTTGAATTTTCGGATCGGTGGTCGACAGAATGCAGCAACCATCAAACTTAAAAGACGAAACGGGAGTAATTCCATCATCGCGTTTCGCCTCGTAAATCATATCGGTCAGCTCAACGCTGTGGTTTTTTGTCACATCGCGAGTGAAGATATCTACTGGGTCGCCAAATTTTGTCCAGATCAAACCATCAACACGCAAATATTCACGTTCTGTGCCGGTTCCGTCGTCTTTAATGACCCAACGTGGATTGCAAGATTCAGGAATTACACCATAAGCCTGTCCCGCATACAGATATTTGACATCGGTATCGGTGATTCGCAGCTCGTGCTCATGACCTTTAAAGTCTTTATCTTCATCGTCCAATTCATTCACTACATAACCAAGAATCGGCATATTGGCGATAGTCGGGACAGCTTTGTTGATAACATCTTTCGTGAAGCTGGTTTTATTAAGATTTGCTCCTGTGTGCATCACATCAATACAGACATCAATGAAGCGAAAATCAGAAGTTTCATATTCATTCTTCTTTAAAAAAGAGATTGGGTATCGTTGATTCATTCTGTTTTCACCTCCTCGTCCGCAAAATAAAAGCCCTGACGAATTGCAATCTGCAACTCAGCCAGAGCATTTTCAAATACATTATCATTGATAAATACATAGTTGTTCGGTGGATCTTTTCGTAGCAGGAGAGCGCCGTGTTCTATCAAAAACTTCGACATCCCGGCGGCGTGAGAACCATGCACGACTATTTCGCATAGATATTGTGCCATGTTACTCCTCCTGTCTGTCTGCTGTTACTTCGCCAGCGTCACTTAATTGTTTGCCCTTACTTGCATTAGATGGGCGTCCGCCCTCGTTTACAGCGCCAGACTGTGTATTAGAACTTGTAAGCGGAACTTCAACAGTATTCAAGCCGAGCACATCATTCTCAAGATAAGCCATATTTTCATAATCCGTGCCAGCAAACCCGGCGGTTGCAAGAATAGCGCTACGTGTTGGAATACCATATTGGGCGTCCTTTAGATATCGCTCATGCATTTCAGCACGGTTGTAATGTGTAACCGGTAGGAAATTGATACGGAATTTATAAGAACTTGATACGCTCTTGAGTTTACGATTGATCCAGCGTTCCAACTGACGAATCACCGCAAATACAATCATTTGATCATTTACAGTACACAGATTCAGCGTTGAAGCAGCCGGGTCGTCACCGCCGCCAAACAAGATTTTGTTTACACCAGCCTGTGCAAATAGTGTTGCTTCGGCCTTTGCAACCTCATTCGTATCACTATTTACACCGCTTTTGTCAAAATTCCAGTCAGTTAATTTCATGGGTGTCAAAATCGCACCAATATTCGGCGGCAACACATTGCTCATCATGTCGTAGAACTCTTTGGCAGTTTCATAGTCAATCAAGAAGGAACCATCTTCGTCGTTGATAGGAATTTCCATCGCAATAGCCTTGTAGTTATTGGCTTCGCTGGCGTTCTTGCTGATGGCACGGTAATCTTCAATATCCGCCAGAGCACTAAATAAACTCACAAACGGCGGAATGGGGATATAGTCTTGTTCATTTACCTTAATACAAATTGACTTAGAACTGTCCAATTCTTGCCATTTATATAATTGAGTATTGGTTTTATAGGTGTTATACATGGTCTGGAACTCGGGCGGATAATTCAGTAGCTTGTCTGGGTTTGCATCAAAATATGAAAAGTTAAATGCAAAATTGTATACGCCATCTTCAATGCTGCTGATTTTACAATAGTCTGCATCTAAGTTTTGGAAAGCAAAACTATCATTCGTCTCCCATGCGTATCCATAATAAACGTCGTCACGAAATGCAATCGTTAGAATTTTAGTTGCTTCGTGTGGAATGTTCATCAGTTCAACAGCTGTGGAGCTTGCGTAGTATGCTTTCTTAAACTTATTCAGATTGATGCTTTTAGATCGATCAAGACCGTAGGGAACAAGCTCATAAGAAAATGTAGACATATTCGCAAAATATTGAATCAGCCGACGATAGTAGTTTGAAATATTGAACAGATATTTGCTCATATTCCGCAATTGCTTTTCGTAATTAGCTGGATTACCAAGATACTTTACAATTTGATCCTTCGAATATTTTGTATACGTCGGATTGGTATCTGATGTTGATTCAAGGTTGCGAATGCCAATCTTTGATAGGTTGGCATAAACACCACTTACTAAATCAGAATATGTAACATAGGAGGTCTTTCCACTTTTTGAATTCGTGACCATGACCTTTTTATTCATTATATTTTCAGCCATTACAGCCCTCCCTTCTTCAATACTGGCGCACGGAAGTTAAAATCGAGCAGCTTCGGTTTATTGTGCCGTTTCTCCATGCTGCGTTCAACTTGTTGTGCGATATAATAATTGTAGGACAGGGAAGAGTAACGGTCTTTACGACATCCGGATTTCTCCTTGACCCTGATTCCGTTGTTTACTGTTTCGTAGCCCAAATTGACAAGCTCATTGACTGCAAGCCCGGTGTTGATATACGGCATTTGTAGAGCAGCTCGTTCGCTGGGCGACATTTTATCGTATCCTTTATACAACTTGCGTAGCTGATCTTCACAGCTATACTCGCTTTGTAAAAGGTGGATTCGCCCCTGTTGGAAACCATCTAAGGGCTGAGATTTCTCGTGGTGTTCAAACAATTCAGTACCAGGTCATCACTCTTATGACTACCAACGGTCAGGCTCCTTTTATCACTGTATTTATGTATCTGGATGAGGTTCCTGCGGGTCAGACTCGCGATGACTTGGCTGTCATTGTCGAAGAGATGTTAAAACAGCGTATCAAAGGTGTCAAAAATGAAGTTGGTGTGTATGTTACTCCTGCATTCCCGAAACTGATTTATGTTCTTGATGAAGATAATATCCATCCAGATTCTAAATATTATCACCTGACTGAGTTGGCAGCACAGTGTACCGCAAAACGTATGGTTCCTGATTATATTTCTGCAAAGGTTATGAAGGAGCTCAAAGGCGGCGTGTGGACAAGTATGGGGTGCCGTTCGTTCCTTACTCCTGATCGAACTACTGAAAATGTAGCAAATGCAGGAAACTGGGTCAAGGGTCAGAAATACTACGGCCGGTTCAATCAGGGTGTTGTCACCATCAATCTTGTGGACGTGGCATGTAGCTCTGGCAGGGATATGAATGCATTCTGGAAAATCTTTGATGAACGACTGGATATCTGTCATCGCGCATTGCAGGCTCGTCATAAGCGGCTGCTCGGCACCATTTCTGATATGAGCCCTATTCATTGGCAGCACGGCGCACTGGCTCGTTTGAAGAAGGGTGAAAAGATCGACAAGCTGCTGTTTGGTGGTTACTCAACCATCAGCCTTGGCTATGCAGGTTTGTACGAGTGCGTGAAGTATATGACGGGCAAGAGTCACACCGATCCTGAAGCAAAACCATTCGCACTGTCTATCATGCAGTACATGAATGATAAGTGTACAGAATGGAAAGAAGCAGAAAACATTGATTATTCTCTATACGGCACTCCGTTGGAATCCACTACATATAAGTTCGCAAAGTGCCTGCAAAAGCGATTCGGCATTATTCCTGATGTCACAGACCACGACTATATCACCAACAGCTATCACGTAAATGTTCGTGAGCATATTGATGCTTTTACTAAGCTCAAGTTTGAGAGCGAGTTCCAGAAACTGTCACCGGGTGGTGCCATCAGCTATGTGGAAGTGCCCAATATGCAGCACAACATTCCGGCAGTTCTCAGTGTAATGCAGTTCATCTACGACAACATCATGTACGCCGAGCTGAACACCAAGTCTGATTATTGTCAGGTGTGCGGCTACGACGGCGAGATCAGGATCGTGGAGGACAATGGCAAACTGGTTTGGGAGTGTCCAAATTGTGGTAACCGTGACCAAAGTAAGATGAATGTCGCACGGCGTACTTGCGGTTACATTGGAAGCAATTTCTGGAATCAGGGCCGCACTCAAGAAATCCGTGATCGTGTTGTTCATCTAAGCGATAACTAAATAATATCCGCGTAAAAAGCGAAGGGTGGGTGGGTAGGTTTTATATTATGGAAGTTCGTAAAAGATTAAGAGGTGATTAAAGTTGAAAACAACGGTAACTAAATTCACAATTAATAAAATCAGCTTCGATGACGGTAAAACGTGGTCAGATGTGCGCTTTATTGATGAATCAAAATACCAAGCGCCTGAGATTCATCCAACTGGTGGGTGTGGAAGTCCAATCGATATTCCAAATGGTCAGGAGATTTCAAAATGAATTCATGGAAAAATTTTTTTAAGGCACTTAAATCGTTCACTGCTGTTCTTTTGATTTTAGTAGCCACTTATTTCACATCATGGATTATGACATCTGCTCTTATCTGGGTAATTTTTAAATTGTTTAGATTGAATTTTGAGCTAAGAATCGCAACTGGTATCTGGTTAGTCTTGGCTCTTATTGAAAAGTATATCGAAAGAGTAAAAGCAAGCAAATGACAATTGAACGTGCGATAGAAATACTAAATCCAGAGCATCGTGAACATTACGAATCTATTGACCCGGTCAACGATGCTTGTCGTATGGGAATGGAAGCATTAAAAAGGCAGCTACCTATGAAACCCAGATGTGATATTGCCTGTCCTATTTGTGGAAGGGTTGCAATATATGAAAATTTCTGTCCGGATTGTGGACAAGCAATAGATTGGAGTTAGAGTTATCATGAAAGGAAGTGATATAAATGCTGATTGAGATTGCTTGGCTTATGACCAAAGCTTATATTATTTTACTTTTAACTGCAGCGGTAATTCGCTCTGAGCAGATTTTATATGATACCTCTACATATATCTTCCGAGGCGACAAGAAAAATGGAATGTATGGCTGTATCGCTTTAAATATTTTTATCATCGTATGTGCAAGTATGTGGACGAGGTTTATTTGAGATGGCAAAATACATTCCTGAAAACGCTCAATGGGCGGATATCACTCCTTTGCTAGACGAAATTGACAGTGGCTTGAAACACATGCGCTTTTATGACGAACGAGATGACTATTCAGATTTCCTAGCAGAAGAACGCGAAGACCTACTAAGACTTCCGAAAGCAGAAACTAATACAGTTCGTGCTATCGCACACTGGAATCACTGGCCGTGCGATGACGAAGAAGACTTTGTATATCACTGTTCTAATTGTGATGAACAGTTTTACGAAGATTTTTTCTATCCGCGCGAGACACCTTGTGTCGGCTCTGAGAAATACAAGCCATTTAAGTATTGTCCTTATTGTGGAGCAAAAATGGAGGGTGTTAAATGAACTACGCTAAAATCGTTCCATGTGATATAGCAAATGGCGAAGGGGTGCGTGTCACTTTGTTCGTGCAGGGTTGTGATCACCATTGCCCAGGCTGTCAGAATCCTACCACATGGGACCCGAATGGTGGTAAACCATTCACAGATGAAACGCTTGATAAAATTGTAGATTTACTTCGACCTGATTATATTCAAGGGCTTACGCTCACTGGAGGAGATCCACTGCTGCCGGAGAATAGAGAAGTTATTAAGAAAATCGTTCATCGTGTATGGATTGAATTTCTAAGCAAAAAAGACGTCTGGCTCTGGACTGGATACAAGTGGGAAGAATTATGGAATCAGGATGGGCTCGTAGCTGACATTCTTGCTGACATCAACGTCCTTGTAGATGGTCCTTTTATTGAAGCAGAAAAAGATATTTCGCTTCCATACATGGGAAGCAAAAATCAACGAGTAATTGACATTAAATGGAGTCTTGAGCATAAAGAACCGACCCTTTGGTGGAATCCGAATAATAAAAAGGAGAATAAATAATATGTCATCTAAAAAAGAATACGTTTATTGTATTTGGGCACACAGTAAAGTGAATGGTCCAAGTCCATACATTTATCGAATGGTTGCCACAAGTAAAACAGATGTGAAAAGAAAATGGGCGGAGTCATTTTATTGGCATTTGACGATTGATCATATTGAAAAGGCCGATATTACTCCGGAATATTTGAATCGTCCATATGACTTTGATGATGATAACGATGATAGACTTATTGGTCAATATATCACTGTTGATCCTAAGGAGTCACCACGTCGTATAGAATTAAGGGATTACGATAAAATGCTTGTTGAAATGTATGAAGGGAGTATTAAATCAACATTTGATAATCCTAAAAGAACAGCTTTAGAAACAGCAAATGCTTTCCATTATGGAGAACTTATAGATGAAATTTATGAGAGTTGCGGGTTGAAATATACTGGTAATTATGGTATTGACGATGAAATGTTGGATAAAATGTTAAAAGGAGAATAAAATTATGGATTTAGGAAATTACGAAAAATTCCCAAACAACAAAGAGATTACTACTGTTTATCACCCGCAGGTGAAAATCAATAAGATCTATGATGATGCACATCTGCCGACCTATGGTTCTAAGTGCGCTGCGTGTGCTGATGTGTATGCTTATATTCCGGCAAATCAGGCTGATCTGTTTGATGAACACGGCAATCCCATCATCTATATGCATCCGCACGAGACGCGTATGATTGGTACTGGTTTGCGGTTTGCTCCGGCTGAAGGTTGGGCGATTCTTGGCTATGCTCGCAGCGGTCTGGCTACTAAAAAGGGGCTGGCACCGGCAAATTGCGTGGGCGTTATTGATCAAGACTACCGTGGAGAGGCTATGGTTCCACTTCATAACCACTCTGATATGCCGCAAGAGATTGTTCATGGTGACCGTATTGCACAGTTTATGTTCATTCCGTATTATCAGGCACAGTTCGATGTTGTTGATGAATTGAACGAAACTGAGCGTGGTGATAAGGGGTTCGGAAGCACTGGTGTTTAATAATCAAGGAGTATTGCTTATGCGATGTAGTTTTGGATATACAGTTAAATCCCCATATGTAGAAAGACGTGTTAAATACTATGATGAAAATGGTATCTATGACGAATCGGTACAAAGTGATGACGAATTGATTATCATTGGGGAAAAGCTAAGAAATGGTGGTTATAGATATAACGAAGAACTTGGGAAAGCAGAGACGGCTATGTTCGAGACAGAACCAAACAATCCACAATATAAAGAAATTCTTGCAAGATTAAATCGTGTTCGTGACAAATACAATATCGCGCATTGGGATGAAAAAGAACGAGTAGTGTAATAGGAGAAATAATTTATGGGAAAGACAATTGATACGTCCGAGCTTCTATATCGGATGGGTAAGTACGCAGAAATCGATGTTGGAAAAGAAGGACATGACGCATTTATGCATTTCATGCTTCTTTTGACACGCACAATTGAGAAGATGCCGAATGCTGCGTTGACTCATAAAAATCCGATTGATGATGAGATTATGGAAAATCAGTATAGGTTGGCGAATGCAATTTCGTTAACAACTGGTCGCACTCGAAACGATTGCTGGTACCCTACTTGGATTGGCATGATCATGAAGATTGTACGTCTAAAGAGCGGAGAGTCGGCTGGTTTCCGGTATATCAAAGATAATGAGGGACATGATTATCCGGGCGCAATGCACACATCTTGTGTTACCGATTATTATATTTCTGATGACAAAAAGAATATCATCATTCAGACCGAGAATACAGTTTATAAGTTTGAAAAGGTCGAAGAGGGCTAAATTATGGCTAAGTATTTTTATGTTTACAATATTGTAGGCGTTGAGGATTCCATTGTGAAGATGTTCAACACTGATACTGGCGCAATGGGCGAAAAGAAGATTAAGAAGGACCGTATAGATGATTTTATTGATGGTATCAAAATGAGCGGCTTTGTTCTGAATAAGGAGCTTGCAGAGGCCGACGTTGCTGAGGCAGAAGCAAAGCGTGTTCTGGAAAAGAAAATGACCGCTTATCAGGTGGCTCGTGATGATTATCACAGCAAGAATGAAACGCTGAAGAAGGTCAAGGCCAAGTACGGCATCAAGTAAGGAGAATACATAATGAGATATTACACTATTGAATCTCATTGCGAGAAAGAAGCTCCATTTGGAATTGCATGGAAAGTAAAATTGTTTGACGAGCATACGCTTTTGGAGGAGTATAATCACATCTTCTATAACGAGATTGCTGGCTACTGTAAGTGTCTTGAAGATATGGGAGTTATCGAGATGAAACTGGGCATCGAAAGCGAATTAAATAAGTTACAGGATTTCCAGAAGAGCATCGATAAAATTATCGTAACTGCTGCAACACTGGAGAATCCTGCAAAAAGTGTAGAAACACCTTCAATTAGAACAAAATATTAATTCTGGTAAAAGGTAAAATTTATGGGCGGGCGGGAGGAATAAATATATGAAAGCACATATTCGAGAAGAAAGGAAAACAACTCCATTAAAACTTGGTGAACGAACGCTATTCGTAAAGAAGGATGGCGAATATCATAAGGTCTGCGACACAGTAGAATGTGATGAGACGCATATAGGCGATGATGCTATCGATGAAGTTATCAAGTTCGCTCTATCTGAAGAAAACTTACTCTCGGAAAGAGAATTGTGGTTTATCTACGGAGCTAATAACGTGTATGTTTATTGAGGTGTTGGTATGCATAAGGCTGAGAGTTTGAAAAATCCAGTAATCGTGTTTCCTTGCAAGAACTGCGGTTGCACAACTAAAATCCGAGTAGCCTCTTTTGAAAATCCTGATTTAGATATTCCTGAGAATAATGTGATTGCATGCTATAGATGTAGAACGGAAGTTACTGGGGCTGAGTTTGTTTCTTGGAAAGAAGCAACTAAAACTATTTTTACCGTGGAGGTGCCAGATGGCAATTAAGATTATTCAGCATAAGCAGACTCCAAAAGAACTTGCATATCATTTTAAATGTGGGTGTGGTTGTGAATTTTGGTCTGATTCGGAAGGTGTTTTGGCTGCGAGGTCATTGAATGTGATTTTATTTTATCAAACACAATGTCCAGAATGCGGTAGTCGTGTAGAGAGCCACGATGAACCGGTTCTACGAGAAGAAATTTTTGATGATTAAAATGTATGTTTTAGGAGATTGATTATGAAAGTTGTAGAACTTATAAAAAAGCTGAATGAAATAGGCTATGATGAAAATACCGAATTGACCTTTGGGATTGTTAATAGAGAAAATGGTAACTGGTATGAAGCTCCATTCGATGAAATCAACTATGGAATTGATTTGACTGGCGAGCCATATCATAATGACGTAATCAATATCGACGTTGATATAGATTCTGTGAAAGAATATCAGAAAGAAAAATCGGATTCGGCTGTTGAAAATTTTGTTGATGAGATTCAGGAAGTTTTAAATAAATATCAGCGTAATCTTATTTTTTAAGAACTAAACTTTTATGACGTGGTTAATTATGGATTGGCTGGAGGGTAAATAATATGACTTATACACTTATGTCTGTTCCAGAAGATAAAGAAGTTTGGTGCACTGGATTTCGATTTGACGATACGAAGGCCGGCATCAATTGCAAGCCGGTACAAGGAACTATTCATGACAAGAATTATTGGAAGTCGAAATTCAAAACAAAAAATCGCACAATCAGCGTGAATACAAATCAATCGTATTATGCATTTGCTGATACTTACGAAGAGGCTGCACATATTTATAATGAGATGATAAACACATTTCTTGTTGAGCTTGATAATAGATACCACAAGATTGCAAGCTCATTAGAGGGCTGCTATTTATCAAATGATAGTCGCGTGATGTATTAAGAGGTACGGAATTATGACTGAAGAATATGTAAAAATTTATTGTGACCGTTGTGGGAAAGAAGCACTTGTTAGAAAGGCGCGTTTCCCAGACTGTATCGCGGGCTGCTGTATTTCCGACTCTGGAAGATGGAACTTAAAAGATAAAGGTGCGATTTCAGATTTATGCCCGCAGTGCCGACGCGAATACGAAGAGATGCTCCATAAATTTTTTTGCGAGGGACTAAAACATAACGATTAAAGAATTAGGAATTTATAAAGGAGAACATCAATGAAAGAACTTGGATATTATATTATCTCTGCTGACTTATGTGGAATTGCTCCATACCGTAGAGAAATCTTTTATAAAAAACTTTGCTACGATACGTTGAGAAGAATTCGATTGAAGAATATTCAGTAAAATTTTATAACAGAGATGGAGCTGAACGTCCAAGTTGGATAGGTGAGACAATTAAAAATCATTTTTATGTTGCCATCCCAAATGTCGGTGAGCACTCAGAAACAGTAAAAATCAAAAGAAATAGTGACAGTTATATCGAACTGAAAAAGCAATTTCGATACGTCTCTCCGAATAAAGTATCTACTGCAGAGATTATGCACGACTTGTCTTTTGAGGATTTTTTAGAGCTTGCACGAGACATTGGTTGCGATATTACTAAGCGACCTTGATAAAACTTGAATTCTTTATAGGATGGTGATTTGATGAGACAGGACTGCTTAAAGATCACGTGCGATAATTGCGGCGAAGAAATAGTTGTAACGACGTACAATGGAGAACCAGACGCTTCCCAAGCAAAAGACTGGAATTTAAACGGGCTCAGTTATACGGGAATTAAACATGACTTCTGTCCTGAGTGTACTCGGAAATGGAAGGGTATGATGTGGAACTTCTGGGGAGAAAAGAAATATGACTAAAGAATCGAAGGAGGTTCACAATGATTATTGATTGCAAATCTATTGCACAAGATATCAAAAATAAAATCAAAAATATTATTGCAGAAGATGACTATGCTCCTATTTTACATATTTATCAAGTAGGGGACAACCCTGCATCCAACGCTTATATTCGCGGCAAGTTGCGTGACTGTGAAGAGGTTGGAATCGAAGTAGAGCTTGTCAAACTGCCGGAAGAGACAACCGAAGATGGTTTGAAAGATAAGATACAAGAAGATTATAATTATGAAAACGCAGATGGTATTATTGTTCAGCTCCCGTTACCAAAACATATTGATCCTAAAAATATCTGCATTCCAGACGAACTTGACGTTGATGGCTTTAATTCTACATCACTATTTCAGCCCTGCACTCCACTGGGCGTTATGAAGATTTTTGACTCCATCGGTTACGATCTGGATGGCAAGAATGTACTTGTATGTGGTCAGTCTGATATTGTTGGTCGTCCACTGGTTGATATGCTGATTAAGCGCCATTGTAATGTGATTTCTGTAAATAGCAGCGGAAGTTTTATGAAGTGTACGGCTCTTGCAATGGATATGGTCGACGTGGTCATCTCTGCAGTCGGAAAACGTAATTTCATCACACCGCTTGGTCTTGATCGAGTAGAGGTCTGCATCGATGTTGGCATCAACTATGATGAAAACGGAAAGCAGCACGGTGATTGCGCTGACGCTGTTTATGAGATGGAGAATATCAAAGTTACACCTCGTATCGGCGGTGTTGGGCTTATGACCAGGGCGATGCTCTTATATAATGTATGCGTAGCAAAATACGGAGTAGGGAAGATAGAAGAGGTGATTGGATGAAAGAAGTACCAATCTGGGAAAAGACAACCCTTACAATCGAAGAGGCCGCAGCGTATTCTAATATTGGACAGTGCAAAATACGAGAGCTTCTTCAGAAGAAGAACTGTCCGTTTGTAATATTTGTAGGCAGGAAACAGCTTGTAAAGAGAAAAGCCTTCGAAAGATACATAGAACAGGCATATTCCGTTTGAAACTTCGGCTCCAGTGTGATATAATCGAGATGTCACATTGGAGCTCTTTATATAATGTAAGGAGCTTATTATGGAAAGACGTAAAGACAATAAAGGCAGAGTATTAAAAGAAGGTGAGAGCCAAAGAAAGGACGGCCTATATCAGTATCGCTGGACAGATCGAACAGGAAAGAGACACACAGTATACGCTGGGGATTTGAAGGAGTTAAGAGAAAAAGAAAAGAAAATTCAAGATTCTATTCTTAGCGGCTCTGATTTTGATACTCTTAAATTAACTGTCTATGAATTTGTTAAGCAATACAACGATACTAGAATTCATGCTCTTGGAATTAGAACGGCTGAAAGAAATGCTAGTTATATTAGGAAACTGCAAAACGACCAGATAGGAAGTAGACTGGTTGCAAATACAACTGTTTTTGATGCCAAGTTATGGGTGAAAGAGCTTTACGAAAATGGCCTTGTCTATGACAGCATAAATGATTATCGTGCGATTTTATCGTGCGCTTTTCAAGCTGCATACGAAGACGGTTTGGTCACAAGAAATCCTTTTGCTTTTAAACTATCGAGAGTTATTCCGCGTAATACGAAAGAAAAACAAATTATAACGAATCAACAATATAACAATCTTTTAGAATTCATGCAAAACAATGGATTCTATCGTAAGCGTATTGATGATATTGTAATTCTTTATGAAACCGGTATTCGAGCAAGCGAGTTTTGCGGATTAACTGAAAAAGATGTAGATTTGAATTCTGGAATACTAAAAATAGACCATCAGATTTATCGAGTCAAGGGCGGAAAACGTACTATTTTAAAGCCAAAATCTAAAGCTGGAAACCGAATTATTCCACTATCTCCGATGGCTAAAAATGCCTTTAAAAATGTCATTGATAAAAGACATAAATCGAATAACGATATTATTATTGATGGGAGAAGTGGATTCTTATTTCCAGGGCAGTACAATACGGTGCGGCAGGCACGAGATATCGAATCGTTTATAAAATCTCTAACGAAATCTTATAATAAGATGCATCCAGAAGACCCACTTCCTCATATTACCCCTCATACATTTCGTCATACTTTTTGTTCAAGACTGATTCAGTCAGGCATGAACATTAAGGCGGTTCAGTATTTCATGGGGCATTCTACTAGCAAAATCACGTTAGAAGTGTATGCGCATGTCTTCAAAGATGCATCTATTGAAGAATTTATAAAGAATTTTGCTGAAAAGAGTACGTCTTCTACTACACCAATTACTACACCAATTTCACAAAACTTGCAGGAGGTTATATGAGATTGTATAAACAAAACAGCAATTCAGTAAAATGCAGTACACGATACATCGTCAAATATCGAATTATACAGGCTTATATGGAGTCCCTTGAAATAAACATGCCTTTGTGGTAAAGTATATACAATCAATTTAGATGGCTCAAACATGAATGATTTTGTTGTAGAATGCTTCATGCTGCGATAAGAGAAAAGGAGTTTGACTATGGCTTATTTCTATGAAGAACCCTCCCGCACCTTTGGCGAGTATCTGCTGGTGCCCGGCTATTCCTCTGCAGAAAATGTTCCCACTGCTGTCAGCCTCAAGACCCCGCTGGTCAAGTACCGCAAGGGTCAGGAAGAGTGCCCGTTGGAAATGAACATCCCCATGATCAGCGCCATCATGCAGTCGGTCTCCGGCGATAAGCTGGCCATTGCACTGGCTCGTCAGGGCGGCGTCTCCTTCATCTATGGCTCCCAGAGCATCGAGAACGAGGCTGCCATGGTGCGCCGCGTCAAGAGCTACAAGGCCGGCTATGTCGTGTCCGACTCCAACCTGGCCCCCACCGCTACCCTGCACGATGTGCTGGAGCTCAAGGCCCGCACCGGCCACTCCACCATCGCGGTCACCGCTGACGGCACCCCCAACGGCAAGCTGCTGGGCATCGTGGCCTCCCGCGACTACCGCGTCAACCACACCCCGGATGACGCTCCCGTTACCACCTTCATGACCCCGCTGGAAAAGCTGGTCACTGCCCCGGAGAACACCTCCCTGCATGACTGCAACAACATCATCTGGGACAACAAGATCAACACTCTGCCGCTGGTGGACGCTGAGGGCAACCTGAAGTATATGGTGTTCCGCAAGGACTACGACTCCCACAAGAAGAACGCCAACGAGCTGCTGGACGCCAACAAGAGTTATGTGGTGGGTGCCGGTATCAACACCCGCGACTACGCTGAGCGCGTGCCCGCACTGGTGGAGGCTGGCGTGGATGTGCTGTGCATCGACTCTTCCGAGGGCTACTCCGAGTGGCAGGCCCGCACCATCGGCTGGATCCGGGAGCACTATGGCGACACTGTGAAGGTCGGCGCAGGCAACGTGGTGGATGCCGAGGGCTTCCGCTTCCTGGCCGAGCAGGGTGCCGACTTCGTGAAGATCGGCATCGGCGGCGGTTCCATCTGCATCACCCGCGAGACCAAGGGCATCGGCCGCGGCCAGGCAACGGCTGTCATCGAGGTGGCCAAGGCTCGTGACGAGTACTTCAAGGAGACCGGCATCTATGTGCCCATCTGCTCCGACGGCGGCATCGTCCACGACTACCACATCACCCTGGCACTGGCCATGGGTGCCGACTTCGTCATGCTGGGCCGCTACTTCGCCCGCTTCGACGAGAGCCCCACGAACAAGGTGCGCATCAACGGCAGTATATGAAGGAGGAATGGGGCGAAAGCCCCCACCCAGCCGTCTCCTTAACCCCTACCCCAAGCCCCGAGACCCCTGGACCACTCCGAATCCGTCCTCCGCCTTG
>OJKC01000791.1_pt1 | contig 23397 bp, 20 predicted proteins | sample 1596401 | NCBI WGS metagenome assembly OJKC01 (sample SAMEA4350162, study PRJEB24818) | metagenome | biome: human; feature: gut; material: faeces | place: Denmark | collected 2013-09 | reverse complement strand
TGTACGAAACGCAGGGGACGGGCAAAAACAAAACCCAACGACTTGTCATCTACTACAAGTTCGTCGGGTATCTGGACATTGAACCCACGCAGTGCCATCCGAACTACACTGCCGACATCCGTGAGGGTGTCACCATTGAGTATGTTTCCTGCGAGCCGTCGGACAGTCTGAAAGAGCTGTTCTCGGAGGGATACAACGCGGATGATGATTCTTTTGAGGAAGAAGAAATGGAGCAGGCGTAAACCTGCTCCGGACACGATAATAAAAAAGTGGATGTAACTGAAATCCGTTACATCCACTCGATATGGTGCGCGAGGCGGGACTTGAACCCGCACGCCCGGAGTGAGCACTAGAACCTGAATCTAGCGAGTCTGCCAATTCCACCACTCGCGCATCTCTGTAACGCCTGATTATAATAGCATCTGCCCGCCCCTTTGTCAAGAACAAATTTTATATTTTTTTATATTTTTCCGCTTTACTTTGACTTGATGCGATGGTATATTTTATATATCAAAACAAAAACGGGGGTATCTGTATGTATATCGACCGACCCGCGCTCAAGCGCCGTGCGAAAAATCTTATAAGCACCTCAAAGCCGCAGCCGATCGTTGTCGGACTTGTGTATGTTCTGCTCATCCTGCTTATTACGTGGCTGTCCGGAAAAATGTCCGGCCTTGTATTTTCGACAAATGAACTGATCGAATACAGCAATTACGTCGCCCAGGGCGATGTCGATTCGGCCATGTACCTTATCAGCAGCCATCTCCCGAGCTCCGGTATGAGCTTTGTCGGTCTGCTGCTGAACATCATCAGCATGATCCTCAGCGCGGGCTTCGTCATATTCCTGCTCAACACCATCCGCATGAAGGAAGCCTGCTTCGGCAACCTGCTCGACGGCTTCGGAATGTTCTTCCGCATCATCTGGCTAGACATCCTCCAGACCGTGTTTATCACGCTGTGGTCGCTGCTGTTCATCGTCCCCGGCATAATCGCCGCGTACCGCTACCGGCTAGCGTTGTACCTGCTGCTGGATCATCCGGAGATGTCGGCGATGGACTGCATACGCGAGAGCAAGCGCATTATGGATGGCAATAAGGGGCAGCTCTTCGTCCTTGACCTGAGCTTTATAGGCTGGTGGATACTGGCTGGCATCCCCATAGTAGGCCTGTTCGTGCGCGTATGGGTCGTTCCGTACACCCAGATGACCTACGCTCTGTACTACACCACGCTTACCGGCACGAACGCGCCCGGCGCAATTCCGGGAGACGGCAGCGCGCAGGACGAACCGCACGAGGAGCATCCTTGGGAGAACTGATCCCGCTGAAATTAATACTAAAAAAACTGTCTGCATGTTTTATGCAGGCAGTTTTTTATATAACCCTCTTGACAAAGAAAAAGGTTGTAGTATCGTCTAATCGAAATGGTTGACACTACAACCAAGTTGGAGACGCTTATGGATATTACCGAAAGGAAGATTACAAAAATAGCGCGGGAGGTCAGTAAATTCACCGTGCGGCAGCTGCGCGAGGAGGGGGTAGGTGCGTCGGAATTTGACGTGATACACGCCGTGCGCAAAAACCCCGGCATCACGCAGGCCGGAGTGTGCCGCATCACCGGCCTTGATAAGGGGGCGGTTGCGCGGCAGGCGGCGAACCTTGAGGCGAAGGGCTACATCGTCCGCAAAGATAACGAGGACGACGGCAGGAGCCGCAGACTCTATGCGACGGAGAAAGCGGAGGGGCTGAAAAGCTCAAGGGCGCAGATCGAGACGCGCTTTTACGAATGGCTGCTGGAGCCGCTGGATGATGCCGACGCTGTGGAGTTTGCGCGCATACTCGACGTGCTTTACCGCCGCTGCAAGGCCGAGAGCAAGGCGGATTTTTCTGAAATGACCGGTATATTGAAAGGCTGAGACGAAAATGAAAGAGAATAAAAAGAAGCTGTCACAGGCGATGCTGTTTATAATCCTGTTCGGGATAGTGAGCCTTTTTTCGGATATGACTCACGAGGGCGCGTCCAGCATCCGCGGCGCGTACCTGTCGCTTTTGGGCGCGTCGGCGGCGACGATCGGCTTCGTGTCGGGTCTCGGTGAGCTTATCGGGTACTCGATGCGCTATGTTTTCGGCAAGCTCACGGACAAGACGAAGCACTATTGGCCGATGACTATCCTTGGCTATATTCTGGACGTCCTCGCGGTTCCGGCGCTCGCGCTGGTGGGCGAGCACGGCTGGATCGCGGCCTGCGCGCTGCTGGTCATCCAGCGCATGGGCAAGGCGATAAAGAAGCCGGCAAAGGATACGATAATGTCCTTTGCGGCGTCTCAGGAGGGTGTCGGTAAGAGCTTCGGAATACAGGAAGTGCTCGACCAGATAGGCGCGTTCCTCGGCCCCGTGCTGCTGTATCTCGTGATGCTGTTCAAGACCGACGGTACGACCTTTGAGGTGTATTCCACCTGCTTTGCCGTTCTGGCAATCCCAGGGGTCGTGACGCTGATACTGCTCATCATCACGCGCTATAAATTCCCGAATCCGGAGCACTTCGAGCCGGAACCGAAGGAATATATACCGTTCAAGATGAAGAAGGAGTTCGTGCTCTATATCGCGGGTATAAGCCTGTTTGCCTTTGGTTTTATCGACTATTCGATAATAATCATGCACGTTTCGCGTACCTACGCCCACCTGAGCAGCGGCCTTGCGGAGACAGGCTCGCTCGTCACGACCGGCACTCTGCCGCTGCTGTATGCGGGGGCAATGCTGGTAGATGCAGTGGCGGCGCTTGTGTTCGGACTGATGTACGACAAGCGCGGCGTGCGCGCGCTGGTGTGGTCAACGCTCATATCCGCGCCGTTTGCGGTGTTCGTGTTCATGTTTGACTCCGTGCCGATGCTGCTGCTCGGCGTGGCGCTCTGGGGCGTTGGCATGGGCGCGCAGGAATCGATTCTCAAGGCCGCGGTCACAAGCATGGTACCGAAAACCAGCCGTGCCACTGGCTACGGCATCTTTGAGTGCTCATTCGGCGCGTTCTGGTTCCTAGGCAGTTGGCTGCTCGGCGTGCTCTATGACGTGAGCATCCCTGCCATGGTCGCGGTGTCGGTCGCGGCGCAGCTTGCGGCGATCCCGCTTTACATCGCTTCGTCCAGACTCAGAAAGAAGCAGGCGGAGCAGAGCTGAGGGCGATTTAATATATCACTTGATTTCTTGCCGGAGTTAGTATATATTATAAGCAGAGACAGCGATGAAGCTACTTAAATTTGAGTCAGCGGTATTACCGCGCGGAGGAACATTATGAGCGAAGATTTCGGCAGCGATTTTATCACTATCGTGGATGACGACGGCACCGAGTTCGAACTTGAAGTGCTTGACACTATGGATTATAACGGGGAAACCTATAAGGCTTTCCTTCCTGCGGATATGGACGAGAACGATCCGGATTACGGCATGATAATCCTGCGTTCGGTGCTTGACGAGTCCGGCGAGGAGATTTTCGAGTCTATCGACGACGAAGCTCAGCTTCAGGACGTGTATGAGCACTTCATGGTTCTCCTCTTCGACGACGAGGACGAGAGCGAGAACGGGGAAGAGGAATAATCCTCACCCACGGTATTTTCCCGCCCGATACGGCATAGAATATACTATACCGCGGACGGGGACTTGTACAGAAAAACGGTTCCTGCTGTGTTCGTGCTGTCCGATCACGGACTTCACGGCCCATTAAACCCACATTCCTTATAAGGGATGCCGACTTGAATCTGCGGATTGCAGGCCTCCCGGCACAGGCCGGACGTTGGAAGCAGCGAAACAGAACTTAGGCGACCCACCTGCTAATTTGTGCAGGTTATAATTGGGCCGGCACGGCATCTGCGGGACACTCCGGCAGCTTTTGCTGCCGGAGCTTTTTATACCAGATAGGAGATAGATATGATACAACTTCTGCTCGCGGTCATATATCTTGCGTTTATAAGCCTCGGCCTGCCGGACTCCCTGCTGGGCGCAGCGTGGCCGAGCATTTATCCGGAACTGAACGTTCCGGTGTCGTACGCCGGAGCGATATCGATGACCATCGCGGCGGGCACGATAGTTTCAAGCCTTATGAGCGAGCGGCTGACGCGCCGCTTCGGGACTGGGCTTGTCACGGCGGTAAGCGTTGCGATGACAGCGGCGGCGCTCTTCGGCTTTTCGATAAGCGGGGGATTTGCCATGCTTATCGTCTTTGCGATACCATACGGGCTTGGCGCTGGGAGCGTGGATGCCTCGCTGAATAACTACGTCGCCCTCCATTACGCCAGCCGCCACATGAGCTGGCTGCACTGCATGTGGGGCGTCGGCGCGTCCGTCGGGCCGCTGATAATGAGCGCCGCGCTGACCGCAGGGCGCGGGTGGCAGAGCGGGTACAGAGACATCTCATATATCCAGCTCGGCCTGACGCTGATCCTGCTGATCAGCCTGCCGCTGTGGAAAAAGCCGCAGTCGGCGCATGAGGGTGAGACGGCGCGCGCCCTGAGCCTGCGCGAGATCGTGAGCATCCGCGGGGCGAAGGAGGTAATGCTGTGCTTCTTCTGCTACTGCGCGCTGGAGCAGACAGCCGGACTCTGGGCAGGGAGCTATCTTGTGCTGACGCGCGGAGTGGACGCGGAGACTGCGGCAAGCTTTGCAGGGCTGTATTTCATAGGGATAACCGCGGGGCGCGCGGTAAACGGCTTTATGACGCTGCGCTTTTCTGACCGCAGCCTGGTCAGAGCGGGAGAGGTTCTTATCGCGGTGGGGACGCTTATGCTGTTTCTGCCAGCGCAGAAGGTCGCGCTTGCGGGCTTCGTGCTGCTCGGGATCGGCTCCGCGCCGATATACCCCAGCATAATACACTCGACTCCGGCGCACTTCGGCGCCGAGAGATCACAGGCTATAATCGGCGTGCAGATGGCGAGCGCCTATGTCGGGACATGCCTGATGCCGCCGCTCTTTGGCCTGCTCGCCGGATATATCGGGGCTTGGCTGCTGCCGGTGTACATCGCCGCGCTGCTTGCGCTGATGGCGGTAATGTTCGAGCGCCTTGAAAAGAAAACAAGCAAACCCGCCTGAAACTTCAGGCGGGTTTGATATTATGCCGGTATCCGCTTTATCAGCTGCGGCGCGAGGAATACGCAGGCGGCGATCTTCAGCGCGTCGCCGGGGAGGAAGATAAGCATTCCGTCCCGGATGAGCCGCCAGAAGGGGAGCGGCGTCCCACGGTAGACGCCGAATATGAGCGCCATGTACGGCAGCCCCACCAGATACAGCACACATAGACCGGCGGCACAGGCGAGGGCGATACGCGCGGGGCGTTTGCAGCCGCCGCAGAGCCGGCCAGTTACATAAGCCGCGGGGATAAGGCCGAGCAGGAAGCCGAACGAGGGGTAGAAGATGTAGCCTGCCCCGCCGCCGGCGGAGAAGATAGGCAGACCTGCCAGACCGAGCAGAACATATATCGCCTGCGATGCCGCGCCCCAGCGCGCGCCGAGAACCAGCCCCGCCATTGCCGTGAAGAAAAATTGCAGCGTGATGGAGGAGAGCGCGAAGGGGATGCGTATAAACGCGCCGACGGCGGTGAGCGCGGCGAACACCGCGCAGCGCAGCAGCATACGTGTATTGGTTTTACTCATGTTTTTCACCTACGTTTTCAGTTATTCAAAACCGCCTTTATTTATACCATGCCCGCAGTGAAAAAACAATTGTGGTATGTTACAAAAAACGCGAGGGATTTATATAGCAGCACCGCCTTGGCTCCCTCGTCAGAGGGAGGCAAGGGCTGCTATACTAACTCAAAAATCAAAACCCGTAAGCTAATTAAGCTTACGGGTTCATTTTTTTTACTTGCCGAGCCAGATCATATCGCGGCTGATGTCCTTGAGCGAGGCCGCGCCGCACATGGTCATCGTCGATTTAAGCTCGCCGACGAGCTTGTTCATGTAGACCTTGAAGCCCTCTTCGCCACCGCCGTAGATCATCGTGAGCATGGGGCGGCCGATCAGCACGCCGTCCGCGCCCAGCGCGATCGCGCGGAACACATCAACGCCGGAGCGGATTCCGCCATCGACCAGTATCGTGATCTTGCCCTTGACGGCCTCAGCTATCGCGGGCAGGACTTCCGCCGTGGAGGGGACGCCGCCCTGAACGCGCCCGCCGTGGTTGGAGACGACTATGGCCTTCACGCCAGCCTCGACGGCCTTCAGCGCGCCCGCCGGAGTCATTATGCCCTTGATGATGAACGGCATCTTTGCGTAGCCGATTATCTCGCGCATCTCCGCAACGGTCTTGCTGCCGGCATTGGGATTCATGGCCTTGAGGAAGGGGAGACCAGCGCCGTCGATGTCCATCGCCGCGGCAAATATGCCCTTGGAGTTGAGAATGTCGAGCTTTTCGAACACGGCTTCCTTGTTCCACGGCTTGATGGTCGGGCATCCCATGCCGCCGGCCTTGACCATATCGTCGGATGCGGCCTTCATTATGTCGGGATCGACGCCGTCGCCGGTCAGAGCCATGACGCCGTATTCCGCGGCGGCCTTGACGAGGATGGCGTTATACTGCTGATCCTTGTACTTCGGGCCGTAGTGCAGATCGACGGCGCCGAGAGGAGCGGCGAAGATCGGCGCGGAGAAGCGATGACCGAACATCTCAAAGGAGACGTCGGGATCGGCGAAGTTCTGGCAGAGCGTGTCCATGTTGACGCATATCTCCTGCCACTTGTCATAGTTGCGCGCCGCGGCGTTGCCGGGAAACTTGCAGCCGGGGCCGGGCATGGTGTTGCCGCAGGCGCGGCCGTTGCAGACGGGACATGCCTTGCAGTAGGGGCCTACGCACTCGCGCGCGGCGCTGAGAATCTCGTTGTAATCCATGTTGCACCTCTTCATTTTATTTTTTCGGGGTTAGTATCGGTTAACAAGGGCAGACACGCCTGACAGTGCGTCTTTCCGTCTCGTCAGAAGAAGCTTGCACCGTTCCGCTTCCGCCTCGCGACAAAAGCTGCACTCTGCAATCTCCTTCTTCCTCCTCAAATCAAACCCACTTCGTTGGGCTTTGATTTGAATTACAGAAGGGCGGCAGCCCGTCTGCGTCTCAAAGAACAAAAATAACCCGAAAATCCATCCCTGTCAGGTGCAAAACCGTGTTTGCCCTTGTCAACTGATACTATATAGCGTCGATATAGCTGCACGCGGCGAGGGCGGCGACGGAACCGTCGGCGCAGGCGGTGGTGAGCTGGCGCACGGATTTGCGGCGGCAGTCACCCGCGACAAACACGCCGGGCGTCCTGGTGCGGCAATCCTCGCCGGAGGCGGCGTAGCCCGCGGCGTCAAGCTCCATGAAGTCGGAGAAAATGGCGTTATCCGGCTCATGCCCGACGGCGACGAACAGCCCGTCAAGGCTTATCTCGCGCCGCCCGCCGGGATGGCGCACGGCGATGCCGCGCAGCTCCGTATCGCCAAGCAGCTCTTCGACCGTGGAGTCGAGGATGAACTCGACGTTATCCTTGGCTTCGAGCGCCTTTACGAGCTTTTCTTCGCCGCGGAAGCTGCCGCGGCGGTGGATAAGATAGACCTTGCGGCAGGTCTCGCTCAGGAGCATAGCGTCCTGAAGCGCGCTGTTGCCGCCGCCGTTGACCGCCACGTCGCGCCCCTTGTAGAATGCGCCGTCGCACACCGCGCAGAAGCCGACGCCGTTCCCGACCAGCTCCTCCTCATGCTCGAGCCCGAGCATTCTGGGCTTCGCGCCGGTTGCGATGATGAGAGCCTTCGCCTCAAACTCCGCGCCGGACTCGCAGCGCACGAGCTTGCTGCTGCCGCGATCCTCGACGGATACGACCTCCTCCAGCTCGACCTCCGCGCCCTGCTCCATGGCCTGCTCAAGAAGCCTGTCGCCAAGCTCGGTGCCGCTTATGGAGACGACGGTCGGGAAATTTTCAACTTTCGGCGACCACGTGATCTGCCCGCCGAACGCGGCCTTCTCTATCACCAGCACCGTTTTTCCGGCGCGGCAGGCGTATGTTGCCGCGGTAAGCCCCGCAGGGCCGCCGCCAACTATAATTATATCGTACATAGCTATAACTCCTGTATGCAATGAATACGCCCCGGCGAACCGGGGCGTATTCTGTTTTAGATCAGGTCACTGTGCGAGGAACTGCTTTATCGCGGGAGCACCGGCGTACTTCTCAAAGTCGGTGCCGTTGGTGACGACGAGGGTCGGCGCCTGCTTGACTCCGTAGCTCAGCGCCAGCTCTGCGTTCTCATCGGCCATCAGCTTCTCATACTTGAAGCCGGCCTTATCGAGATACGAGCAGGCGATGCGGCAGTTGGGGCAGGTGGGAGTGGCGAAAAGGATCGCTCTCGCGCCGCCGTGGGACTCATCATGATGCTCCTCGGCCTTCGGCGCGTCATGTTCGATGGGGCCGTTGTGGGTGAGCTTGGAGGTGCCGATGTTGTACTCGCGGCGCTCCTTGTACTCCTGCGTTTTGCCTGCGTTCCAGTTCTGGACGGGGCGGTAGTAGCCGGTGATGCGGCTGTAGACCTCGGCGTCCTCACCGCAGTGGGGGCACTTGAACTGCTCGCCGCTCAGATAGCCGTGATTCTTGCAGACGGAATAGGTCGGGGAGAGGGTGTAGTACGGGAGCTTGTAGTTCTCAGCGATCTTGCGGACAAGATTTGCTGCGGCCTCCCAGCTCGGCAGCTTCTCGCCGAGGAAGGCGTGGAACACGGTGCCGGAGGTGTAGCGGGTCTGGAGATCGTCCTGAATGTCGAGCGCGGCGAAAATATCGTCCGTGTAGCCGACAGGCAGGTGAGAGCTGTTGGTGTAGTACGGGGTTCCGCCCGGCTCGGCCGCGGTGATGATGTCGGGGTAAAGCTCGACGTCGTGCTTGGCGAGACGGTAGGAGGTGGACTCGGCGGGGGTAGCTTCGAGGTTATACAGGTCGCCGTACTGTTCCTGATAATCGCTCAGGCGCTCACGCATATGGTCGAGAACCTGCTTGGTGAACTCCTGACACTCGGGATGGGTCATATCCTTGCGGATCCACTTGGCGTTGAGACCGGCTTCGTTCATGCCGACAAGGCCGATAGTGGAGAAGTGGTTATCAAAGGTGCCGAGGTAGTACTTGGTGTATGGGTAAAGGCCTGCGTCAAGGAGCTTGGTGATGACGGTGCGTTTGATCTTGAGGGAGCGGGCGGAGAGATCCATCATCTTGTCGAGACGGGCGTAGAAGTCCTTCTCGTCCTTCGAGAGATATGCCAGACGCGGCATGTTGATGGTCACGACGCCGACGGAACCGGTGCTCTCGCCGGAGCCGAAGTAGCCGCCGGACTTCTTGCGCAGCTCACGCAGGTCGAGACGGAGACGGCAGCACATCGAGCGCACATCGCTCGGCTCCATGTCGGAGTTGATGTAGTTGGAGAAGTAGGGAGTACCATACTTCGCGGTCATCTCGAAGAGCAGCTTGTTGTTTTCGGTGGGCGACCAGTCGAAGTCGCGGGTGATGGAGTAGGTCGGGATCGGGTACTGGAAGCCGCGGCCGTTCGCGTCGCCCTCGATCATTATCTCGATGAAGGCCTTGTTGACCATGTCCATCTCTTTCTTGCAGTCGCCGTAGGTGAAGTCCATTTCCTTGCCGCCGACTATCGCGGGCTGATCCTTGAGGTCAGCGGGGACGGTCCAGTCGAGGGTGATGTTGGAGAACGGAGCCTGAGTGCCCCAGCGGGACGGGGTGTTCACGCCGAAGATGAAGGACTGAATGCACTGCTTGACCTCCTTCTGGGTCAGGTTATCGACGCGGACGAAGGGGGCGAGATAGGTGTCAAACGAGGAGAAAGCCTGGGCGCCAGCCCACTCGTTCTGCATGATGCCGAGGAAGTTTACCATCTGGTTGCAGAGGGTGGAGAGGTGGCTCGCGGGGGAGGAGTTGATCTTGCCGGGGATGCCGAGACCCTGCTGGATCAGCTGCTTGAGGCTCCAGCCGGCGCAGTAGCCGGTGAGCATGCTCAGGTCGTGCAGGTGAATGTCGCAGTTGCGGTGTGCGTCGGCGATCTCCTGATCGTAGACCTCGCTGAGCCAGTAGTTGGCGGTGATGGCGCCGGAGTTGGAGAGGATAAGTCCGCCGACGGAGTAGGTGACGGTGGAGTTCTCCTTGACACGCCAGTCGAGAGCGCCGAGGTACTTGTCCACGGTGTCCTTGTAGTCAAGGTAGGTGGACTTCATGTTGCGCAACTTCTCGCGCTGCTTGCGGTAGAGTATGTAGGACTTGGCGACTGCCTCGTAGCCGCCGCGGGAGAGCACAGCCCCCACGCTGTCCTGTACGTCCTCAACGGCGATGAGGCCGTCCTTTATCTTGGGCAGAAAGTCCGCAGAGACCTTCAGCGCCAGAAAATCAATAATGCTGTCGTTATATTCGGTGCCGGTGGCATCGAACGCCTTTTTGATGGCGGCGGCTATTTTATTGATGTCAAAATCAACTATCTTTCCGTCACGCTTGATTACCTGATACATATCTTATCCTCCTATACTTTGTATCTTAAACTCCCCGCACCTGCACCGACGGCACATACTGCGCCGCGGCATCGGCAAGAGAGTGCATTTCCTTCTCGTCATACGCACTCAGGCCGTCTATCGCAATAATATGGCCGGAGTCCTTGAATTGCTGGAGATAATATTCCTTTGCGCCTGCTATCCACTTCGCCGTGCCCACGATGCTCTCGCGCGTGTGCAGCCCGCGGACGACGGTCGTGCGGAATTCGTAGTCCACAGTCCCGCCCAGCAGGAAGTCCTTTGAGCGTTCTATTGCGCCGAGGTCGAGCGTATCAAGCCCGACGGTCTTTGCGTAAAGCTCCGGCGAATTTTTTATGTCCATCGCCACTCGGTCGACAAGTCCTGCGCTGACGACGTCCATCAGCCGCTCAGGGAAGGTGCCGTTCGTGTCGAGCTTTATCATAAAGCCCAGCGCGCGGACCTTTTCGAGAAACGACGGAAGATCCTTGTGCAGCAGCGGCTCGCCGCCGGTTATCGCAACGCCGTCCAGCACGCCCTGACGCTTTCTCAGAAAGCTCAGCACCTGCTCCTCGTCCGTATCCTGCCCGACAAGCTCCGGCAGCACGAGAGGGGCGTTGTGGCAGAAGGGGCAGCGGAGATTGCAGCCCGGCGTGAACACGGTACACGCGACCTTGCCGGGGTAATCCAGCAGCGTGAGCTTTTGCAGTCCGGATATTAGCATAACGCGGCCTCCCTTCGCCCGATTCTTAAGTCCATGGAGTATAATACAGTCATATGCTGCTCTTGTCAAGAGTAAATCACAAGATATTGAAACTTTAACCGGCGTGTAACCGAATTGACCACAAAATATAGTGCCGAGAAGCGGCTGACCCGCCTCCCGGCACCGAGGGCTATTTTATATCAAGCTTCAAGGATTTTCAAGAGGAAAAACACATTCGGCGCATTTTTTGTCAATGCTGCACATTTTTTGCCTGTTCCAATTTACGTTCGCGGCGATTTCTGACATCATCGCCCATAGGCTTGATGTCGCCCGCCTTCTGGAGCGCCCATTTGGTCATCATCGGGCCGACCAGCTCGTATATCAGCACCGCGAAGAGAACGATGTTGCGTATCAGCGCGCCGTCCTCAGGCAGGGTGGACGCCGTGACACACATGCCCAGCGCGACACCGGCCTGCGGCAGCAGCGTGATGCCGAGGTATTCGACGATGTTCTTATTGCAGCGCATGAGCTTTGCGGATTCGCGCGCGCCGATATACTTACCGGCAGAGCGGGCAAGCATATAGATTATGCCGACGAGCACCGAGGCAAGCTCCTTGAATACGCCCAGCTCCAGCTCTGCGCCGGAGATGACGAAGAACAGCACCATGAGAGGGCCTGTCCAGCGGTCGGAGTTCTCCATGATCTCTTCGGAGAGCGGGCAGAGGTTGCAGAACACGCTGCCGAGCATCATGCACACCAGCAGCGACGAGAAGCCCAGAGTCACGGGGCCGATCTTCACGCTTATCATCGACAGCGCGACCGTCAGGAACACGAAGCTTATGGTTATGGCAAGGCGGTTTGTGTTGGAGTTAAAGAGCTTTTCGATCTGGGTCATAACCCAGCCCGCGACTGCGCCGAGGAGCAGGGAGGCGGTAATCTCGATTATCGGGTTTGCGACGATGGTGTAGAGGTCGACAACGCCGCTGCTCAGCGCCTTGGCGATGCCGAAGGACACTGCAAACAGCACGAGGCCGACCGCGTCGTCCAGCGCGACTATCGGCAGCAGGAGGTCAGTGAGCGGCCCCTTGGCCTTGTACTGGCGCACGACCATGAGCGTCGCGGCCGGAGCAGTCGCGGCGGCGATGGCGCCGAGGGTTATCGCGGCGGGGACGGTCAGCACGTCGGGGCGGATAAAGTGGAATATCAGCAGCGCGATATCGACCAGCACCGTCGCGGTCACGGCCTGAAGAATGCCGACGACAAGCGCCTGCTTGCCGGTCTCCTTGAGCTGCGACAGGCGGAACTCGTTGCCTATTGAGAAGGCGATGAAGCCGAGCGCGACGTCGGATATAAGCCCGACGCCCTCCAGCTCCTCGTAGCTTTCAAAGCCGATGCCGGGGATGCCCAGCGCACCGATGAAGCAGGGGCCGATCAGAACGCCCGCAATGAGGTAAGCCGTCACGTCGGGCAGATGTGTTTTCTTGAGAAGTCGGGTCATCATAAGCCCGGCAAACATTGCGATGGCAAGGGATAATAATGCTTTCATATATCTCATCTCCAAACTGCGATATTGTACAGCATCCGCGGGCATTTTTCAATAATAAACAGGCAGGAAATTTCAGATTTTCCTGCCTGTTTTTTGTGCAAAAGTTATATCTGTACCGGCGTTACCAGCGGTAACCGCAGTTGAAGCACCGGTATGACTTGCCAAGGGAGGGACTGTTGAGTCCGCCGCCGACCACCGTGCCCAAGCCGGTGGAATCCATCCATCTTTCCGCTTCACCTATTGGCGCAACTCTCTCCGAGCCGCAGGTGGGGCATTTGGGCTTGTGCTTCGCGCGGTAGTCCATTTCGGCTTTCACCTCGCGTATTTTCTGGTCTATGAGTTGGGCTTCATCTTTTAACTTGAACTCGCGCTCGCGCAGCTCACGTTCTCTTTTGTCGGCAAATTCTTTTGCTTTCTTTTCTTTGTAGGCTTCAAAATCGGTACAAGCCAGCTGGTACTCAGCTTTTTTGTCTTCACTAGGATAGCTGGAGAAGAGATCTGCAACGACACTCCAAACAAACAGAATACCACCTAAAACCAATACTGGTATTGCATAAACTTCATCTTCAAAATCATCTAAGTGAAAGAAAGGGGATATAAAAATCAATATTCCTAATATCCGGAGAACTTTGACAAGGGTTCGTTTACTTTTATACTCCTTCTCTGGATTTTCTGGCATAATTACATTTGCTTTGAAGGATTCAACTGACTCCTCCAAATCAGCGCGCGCCTGCTCGATTCGCTGTGATTCAGCGCGCTGCATCTCTGGCAGCGCGGCTTTCATACGGTTGAGTTCTACGAGTGAATTCGGGAGATTTTCATATTTCATATCAGAACCTCATCCTTTCTGCGTTTTTTCCTGCTCGGCTTAGGGCATTTTGCGCCCTTTGGAATGTGCCAAGGGCTGCCTTTGGCGTCATGCGTTGCCCCCGGAATTAAATCCTCCCGACACCATTTACTGATAAGAGACTGACTTACGCCCCATCTTTCCGATGCTTCTTTGGTTCCCATTGAATCTGCCATATTTACACCTTCTCTGTATTATAAAATAATATCAAATAAGCAATCATATTGTAGTATATTACGCAAGCGTTTGTCAACCTATAATTTACATAGATTGCGAGGTGTTTTTATGGGTAAGGAGCCTTTGGTCATTAAAAAACGCGGCGAGGACGGAAACAAGATAATCACGGTACGCATAAAAGAGGATATTCTGAAGGAGCTGGACAGGATAGCGGGAGAGAGTAATTACTCCCGCAACGAGCTTATAAATATCATTCTGGACTATGGCGTACACAATATTGAGATACAGTGACCGCACCCTGTGCCGCTGATGGTACAGGACGCAAAAAAGCGCGTGATTTTAAAAATCACGCGCTTTTTATACTATATTATAATTTAAAACTCAGCCCTTACGCGGCCTTCTTGTTCTCCATGCTGCGGATGACGAACAGCGTAGCTACCGTGAGCACCGCGCCGACGGCGATGCAGACGAGTGCGTTCTGGACAAAACCGGCGACGACGTAGGTCACGAAGCTGACTGCCGCGACGGTGATGACGTAGGGAAGCTGAGTGGAGACATGCGTGAGGTGATCGACCTGCGCACCGGCAGAGGCCATGATGGTCGTGTCGGAAATGGGGGAGCAGTGGTCGCCGCAGACAGCGCCCGCGCAGCAGGCGGAGATGCCGATTATGAGCAGCTCGCTGGAGGTGGGAAAAATCGCGGTCGTGATGGGGATGAGGATGCCGAAGGTGCCCCAGGAGGTGCCGGACGCGAAAGCGAGGATGCAGGCCACGACGAAGATGACCGCGGGCAGCAGGCTGTAAAGTCCGCTGGAAGCGCCGTACATGAGGTCACGGACGAATTCCGCCGCGCCGAGATTGCTGGTCATGGTCTTGAGGGAGACTGCGAGGGTCAGAATGATGATCGGAGGAACCATGGCGATGAAGCCCTTGGGGACGCAGGACATCGCGTCCTTGAAGCTGATGACACCGCGCGCGACAAGGTAGATAACGATGAGAACGAGGGAGATTATGCCGCCCCAGGGAAGGCCGACAAAGGCGTTGGTGTTGCCGAAAGCGCCGATGAAGTCGCCCGCAAATTCGGTGCTGCCGGAGGGATCTGCGCCGAAGAAGCCGCCTACATAGAGCATGCCTATGGTGCAGGTGATTATCAGGACGAGCACGGGGAGCACGAGGTCGATAACGCGGCCCTTGGGGTTTGCGGCTTCATCCTCGCTGCCGGCAAGGCCACCGAGATTGCCGTTGAGCTGGGCGCTCATCTCGTGGATGCGCATGGGGCCGTAGTCGAACTTCATGCAGGCCAAGGCCACGATGAACACGAGAGTCAGCAGAGAGTAGAAGTTATAGGGTATCGCCTTGATGAACAGCTCGATGCCGCTGTAGCCCGCGTTGAGGTCTGCCGCGACGCCGGAGACGGCGGCTGCCCAGGAGGAGATCGGGGCTATCATGCAGACGGGCGCGGCGGTCGCGTCGATGAGATATGCGAGCTTGGCGCGGGAGACGCGGTGTCCATCAGTCACCGTCCGCATGACCGAGCCGACGGTCAGGCAGTTGAAATAGTCGTCAATGAAGATCAGAACGCCGAGGACGAAGGTCGCGAGTATCGCGCCTACGCGGGTCTTGATGTGGGTCTCTGCCCAGCGGCCGAACGCCGCCGAGCCACCGGACATATTGACCAGTGCTACGATTATGCCAAGCAGGACGAGGAAGAGAAAGATGCCCGCGTTGTCCGCAATGGCGGCGATGAAGCCGTCATTCAGTGCGGTGTCGAGAGTACCGATGGGTGAGAAGCCGGAGCAGAACATAGCGCCAATGAGGACGCCTATGAACAGCGACGAGTATGCTTCCTTGGTGATGAGTGCGAGGACGATTGCGATGATCGGCGGCAGAAGCGCCCAGAAGGTTCCGTACATAATATGTACCTCCAAAATAAAAAAATCATGAACAGAGCAGATACTGTTCATGACCTAGATATCACGTGGTACATAGTCCTGACAGCTCTCCGCTTACGCGACAGTCCGGCGGATATTCTCCGACGACCCAGGTATATCCGTTCGGGAACCGGATACCCTTCGGCGGCGACCCCTTTCGCTCCACGCTTCCCTGCGTTTTTCCGGAGTTACTCTTGATAACCGCGCCTCTATCATACTTTGTTCAGTTGAGCTTATTATAGCCGCCGAATCCGTTTTGTCAACAGGGAATATTCATTTTCGTGATTTTTCCCGTTTAATTAACTGCAATAAAGTGATATTATATACATATAATACAATCAAGAGGATGTTTAAATGGCCAAACTCTTTGATTTTACGATAAAAAACGGCGCCGCGGGGGGATTCGGAATGTTCAGTGCGGCGCATTTCACATGGCTTGCGGCGCTCGTCGCGGCGGGGAGCGGCGTGTGTCTGGCGTATAAAAATGCGGATGAAAATTCACGGCGGGTCATCCGCCGCGCGGCGGCATGGGGCGCGCTTGGGATAGAGCTTCTGCGCGCGGCGCTGCTGTTCGCGGCGGGGGAATATAGCCTCGGCCGCCTGCCGCTGCATCTTTGCGCGATGGCGGTGTACATCTGCGCGCTCCACGCATGGCGCGGCGGCGCGCTGACGGGGCAGTTCCTGTACGCGTTCTGTATGCCCGGCGCAGTTTTCGCGCTGATCTTTCCCGACTGGGGATATTATCCGGCGCTGCATTTCATGAGCGCGTCGTCATTCGTGATACACGGGCTGATCGTGACCTACGTCGTGATGCAGGTCGCGGCGCGGGACATCGTCCCCGACGTGAAGAAATGCCCGCAGTGCCTTGGCCTGATGCTGGAGCTCGCGCTGCCGGTGTATATTTTTGACCGCATCACGGGGACGAATTACATGTTTCTCAACTGGCCGTCGCCCGGCTCGCCGCTGGAATGGTTTGCATTTCTGGGGAGTCCCGGCTTCGTGCTGGGCTATCTGCCGATCCTCGCCGCCGTTTGGGCAGTGATGTATTATCCGTTCCGCCGGACGGGGGAAAATAAAAAGCAATAATTAATAAAAGCAATAACAAACCGTCCCTCGTTTGAGGGACGGTTTGTTATTGGATGCTCTATTCAGGGCACAGCTTCGGTGCTCATAAGGAGTAAGAGAGTTTGTGAGTTTGTGAGTTTGTAGAAGTATAAGCCCCGGACTCATGCCCTGAATACAGCACCCAATTCCATACAATGTATATGAAGATATTTACAAATCGCCGTAATGCGCGTATAATAAACTAGTTTTTACAGTTCGCGTTATATTTCCTGTGCTCCGCCTCAAATACAAGCATATTATACCAGATTTTTCTCCGTGTGACACACCATATGTCAAATACGCAGATTTTTATGTCAAAATAGCATGTAAATATATGAGGTATGACATAACATGATCTCTTTACCGACTATCATCTCGAACTACATACAGTTTAACTTCTGGGGCATCGCGATGAACATCCTGCTCACGCGGCGATACAGCAGGCTCAAGACCTTCCTGCTGCTCCAGCTCATCATACTCGGCATGATATTTTTCCCGTATATCCTGCCGTACCTCTCCATATGGCGCGCCATGATCGGGCTGATAACATGGGCGGCGCCGCTGGTGCTGTACAGCGACAAAATACGAAAGAAGCTGGTCGTTTTCGCACTGTGCACGGTCACGACGATGTTCGTGGAACTGTGGGTGGCGGTGCTGCTGCCGCCTGAGGTCGTAGCCGCAGGTGTCTCCGCGCAGACCACCGAGCTGCAGTGCGGCATTTACGCGGTCTATGACGCGAGCACTGCGCTTCTGCTCGCGGTGGGTACGCTGTTTCTCAAGCGCTTCGATCTTAAAAATGAGCAGTACCTCACGCTGCGGCACTGGCTGGGCTTCAGCCTGTTCCCGATAAGCCAGTACGTCCTGCTCTGCGGCTGGTTTTCCGAGCTGGCGCTGGAGGATTTCTCACTGAGCAAGCTCATTTTCATGGTGATCGCCGAGCTTATATGCATGGTCTCCGACGCGGTGCTGTATATGAGCATGGTCAGCATTGCGCGGCGTTCCAGACTCGCGGCCGAAAACGAGCTGCTGAAAAAGCAGATTGACGCGCAGAAGGCGCACTACGCCGCTCTGACGGATCAGTATGAGGATATCCGCCGCATGCGGCACGATATCGCAAACCATATGTACACGATAAATCTTCTCCTGAAGGATGGCCGCACCGAGGAGGCGGCGGCCTACGCCAAGGAGCTTAACGAAAAGACCGAATTCCAGCCAATGCTCGGCCAGTGCCGCAACCCGATCACGGACGCATTCCTGTATTCCCGCTCGAAGGAGCTGGAGGCACAGGGCGTGGATGTCAATATGAATGTAAACGTGCCGCGCATACCCAAGGTGAGCAACATATATATGGTGAGCGCACTCGGGAATCTGCTGGATAACGCGGCCGAGGCCGCTCTCAAATGCGAAAAGCCGTGGATAAAGCTGAACGCCTATTCCTCGAAGGGCTATCTCATCATAGAGGTCACGAATCCGACCCTGCCGAACGCGTCCAAGCCGCGCCGGATTCCGGAGCTGCCGCGTGGAGTCGGCTCGCATATTCTGACCGAGATCGCGGAAGCCTACGAGGGGCAGTATACCTGCTGCGAGGAGAACGGCGTTTTCCACGCCACGCTCACTCTGAAGGAGGACAACTGCGATGCTTTGCATAGCGATATGTGACGATGAACGCATACAACGCCGGCACACGGCGGAGCTGATAGACAGCGCGCTCGCCGCGCGCAGCGCGGATATCAGCTGCTTTGACAGCTCCGAAGCGCTGCTCCAGGCGGTGGTTTCCGGCTACGCGCCGGACATCGCGGTGCTGGATATTCAGATGGGCGAGATGGACGGGATCAGTCTCGCAAAGAGGCTCAATGCTCTCACTCCGTCCTGCCGCATAATTTTTGTCACGTCGTACCTCGCATTTGCGACCGAAGTTTACAGCACGGAGCACGTCTATTTCATCCTGAAAAGCCAGATCGACGAGCGCATCGGAAGCGCACTGGAGAAGGCCGTGTCGGCGATCGACGCGGATCGCGGCAGCGGCGCGATGCTGCCGGTCAAGGTTCGCGGCGGCACGGAGCTGATACCGGTGAAGGACGTCAAATACGTGGAGCGGCTGGGCCGCAAGACGCATGTCGTCGCCGCGGGCTCGGAGCTGTGGAGCGCGCATGCTCCGGCGGAGCTGCTGAGCGGGCATGAGGAGCGGTTTATCCGATGTCATCAGAGCATATGGGTCAATCCGCAGTGGGTCTCCGCCATGAAGAGCGACGAATTCCTGCTCAAGGACGGGGCGAGCCTGCCGATAAGCCGCGGCTACAAGCAGTCCGCGCGGGACGCGTTCTTCGCATCGCTCCGCCGTCCGGAGGACGCACTATAATAAAGCAGCGCGGCAAAGTGTTGACAAGTCCGGCGGCGCACCGTATAATTGAATGAAGAAGAATTCACGGCAGGAAGATGAATCTTCCTGCCGTTGGTTTATAAACTGCCAACAGGAGGGATATTGTGAACCGTGTTTTGAATTTTTCCGCGGGGCCGTCGATGCTGCCGCTTGAGGTGCTTGAGGAGGCTCAGCGCGATCTGGTAGATTATAAGGGCTGCGGCAGCAGCGTCATGGAGATGAGCCACCGTTCCAAATATTTCGCGCCGATAATCGCGGACGCGGAGGCTTCTCTGCGCCGTATTATGAATATAAGCGACGATTACTATGTGCTCTTTTTGCAGGGCGGCGCGTCGCTCCAGTTCTCGATGATACCGATGAACCTCGCAAAGCGCGGGGAAAAGGCGGCATATGTCGTCACGGGGCAGTTCGCGGGCAAAGCGCTTGACGAGGGCGCGCTCTGGTGCGATGCTGTGTGTCTTGCGAACGGCAAGGAAAACGGCTTTACGGCCATCCCGCGCATAAACGCCGCGGATGTGCCGCAGGACGCGCGGTTTCTGCACATAACCGTCAACAACACTATCTACGGCACGATGTGGAGCGAGCTGCCCGAAACGGGAAGCGTCCCCCTCGTGGGCGACCTGTCGTCCGTTGCACTGGGGCGCGAATATGATATAAACCGCTTCGGCCTCGCGTATATGGGCGCGCAGAAGAATATGGGCATCGCCGGACTCACCGTCGTCATAATCCGCAAGGAGCTTGTGACGAGCGAGCTTGACGAGGTCGTCCCCTCCATGCTGCGCTATGATCTGATGGCGAAAAACGGCTCCATGTACAATACCCCGCCCGCCTTTGCGATATATATGGCCGGACTCATGTTCAACTGGGTCGAGGCGCAGGGCGGCGTCGCGGAGATGGAGCGCCGTAATAAAGAGAAAGCCGCGCTGCTGTATTCCGTGCTGGACGAGTCGAGCATGTTTGCCCCGCGCGCCGAGAAGGACAGCCGTTCGATAACCAACGTCACCTTTACACTGCCCACGCCTGAGCTGACCGCGGATTTCGTGCGCATGGCCGAGGGGCGCGGGATGATAAACGTCAAGGGACACCGGCTCACCGGAGGCTGCCGCGCCTCGATATATAACGGCATGCCGATGACGGGCGTGGAGAAGCTCGCCGAGTGCATGAGAGACTTTGAGAGGGGACTGCGCGAATGAAGGATCTGAACAAGCTGTTCGCGCCGATCGGGCTGCGCGTTCCGGAAATCCTGCTCCCCGCGCGAGACATTGAGCGCTTCGCGGTTATCGCCTGCGATCAGCATACGGCGGAACCGGAATATTGGGAGGAGACGGAGCGGATCGTCGGCGATGCGCCGTCCGCGCTGCATCTGATGCTGCCGGAGGCGTGGCTCGGCCGCGAGAATGCGGGCGCGGATGTACCAGCGAATATGCGCCGGTACCTTGCCGACGGGAGCCTGCGCAGCATAGGCGAGGGCTTCGTCTATGTGCGCCGCCGGACTTCGGAGGGCATACGCCATGGGCTGCTCGCCGCCGTCGATCTTGAGCAGTATGATTTCAGCCCCACGGCGGATACGCTCATGCGCGCGACCGAGGCCACCGTGCGCGAGAGGCTGCCCGCGCGCATTGCGCTGCGGCGCGAAGCCGTGCTGGAAATGCCGCATGTGCTCGTGCTGACGGACGACCGCGAGAATTCCGTGACGGCGCTGCTGGAGCGCGAGCTTGGCAGCCTGCCGAAGCTGTATGATTTCGACCTGATGCAGGGCGGCGGACATATCGAGGGCTATCATGTTCGGGATGAGCGCGTGTGCGCGGCGATAGCCGATGCGCTAGGCGCGCTGAACGAGAAGCGCGGCAACGCGCCGCTGTACGCCGTCGGCGACGGGAACCATTCGCTGGCCGCGGCGCGCGAGTGCTGGTATGCCCAGCGCGAAAGCATTCCGGAGACCGAGCGCGAGGGGCATCCGCTGCGCTATGCGCTGGTGGAGCTGGTCAGCATCTATGACGATGGACTGAGCTTCCACCCGATACACCGGCTGCTGTGCAATGTCGATCCGGAGCAGGTGCAGCGCGAGCTGGGCTTCGATGCGGCGAACCCGCCGTCGCTTCAGAAATTACAGCCCAAGCTCGACGAGTGGCTGGCGCGGCATCCGGAGGCGCAGCTGGACTACATACACGGTGCCGAGGAGTGCCGGAAGCTTGGGGACAGGCCGGATAGGCTGAGCATAGTGTTTGGCAGCTTCGACCGCGGCGACTTTTTCGCGACGATACAGCGCGACGGGATATTTGTCCGCAAGAGCTTCTCCATCGGTAGTGCGGACGAAAAGCGGTATTATCTTGAATGCCGCAGGATAAGATAAAGACGCGGCGCTGAAGCTGAATAGACGAAGGGCGGCTGTTTCAGACAGCCGCCTTTCGTTATCGTGTGTTTTCCAGGTCACAATTCCATCTTGAAATAATAGCCATATTTTATTATAATCAAGTCAGATCGACCCGATAAAACACGTAAGGAGTGCTGATATGGGGGCATGGAGCGTCAGCATAACCGGAAATGATATGGCGCGCGACCTGAAGATGGATTACTCATGCGCCTTCTATCGCTGGGGAGAAAGCGCCGCAGACAAGATAGACGAATACATCAGAACCAGATTCGACGAGACAGATCCGGAGGAATGGTGCGACTATGTCTATTCCCTCGCGGACTATATGTGGAAAAAGGGCATTCTCACGGACGAGATAAGAGATCGGGCGATACAGCTGATCGACAGCGATTTCGGCCTTGAGATATGGGCGGAGTCAGGGGAGAAGATACTGAACCAGCGGAAGAAAGCGCTTGCGGATTTCCGCGCAATGCTTCTCTCGCCGATGGGGCCGAAGAAGAAAATCAAGCCCGACGTATACACGGACACCATTTTCAACGAAGGGGATATAGTGGCGATACGGCTGAAAACCGCCAATAAATCCATTGCCAAGCACGCCCGCGAATATACGGACATGACGGACGAAGAGTTCCATAGCTACGACGGGAAATATGTCCTGCTGCAAAAGATATCTGACAAATCGTCATGGCAATGCGCCATGGTGCCTGAAATACATGACTGGTGGGCAAACTTCCGGCTGCTCAACGGCATTTACGAAGAGATACCGGACAGCGTCGATACTGACCGGCTCACTGACGCGACCTTTATCGGTCGTCGGGAGCCGGTGTTCACCTGTGAGAGCAGCATGTTTTACTTCAGGAAAAGGCACTACAAGGTGATAGGCAATCAACGCCCGCAAATGGAGAGATACCAGTATTTGCAGAAAAGTGAAGGCAGGCAGATTTTCCTCGGAATAAGCACGGAGTGGCACGATCCGGACTCCTTCTTTGTGGCGGCGATGGATCTGGAGAAAACTGTCCGCCTGTGGGACGGTTCGGTCAGCCGGCTGATGGAGATCGCGCATGACGCGAACCGCTGTGGCGCGTTCAATTACCGTTTGTCGAAAGAAGAAAATGACAGGAATCGGGAGCAGGAGGAGCTTCTGATAGACCAGAAGCTGCGGGAAGCGGCGGACGATCCCAAAACGAAAATTTATATGCTGCACTGGGGTCGTGACTGCGCTTTTGCTTCCGTCAAAGATGGCCGGATAGACAATGTCTATGTCCTGGGCGTTTATCAGAGAAGCGGCGCGGCGACCTGTCTTCTGACCGAAATATCAAAGGCGGCGGGGTCGGGCGCATATATGATCATTCCCGATGTCAGGCGTAAAAAGGAGCTCGAAAAACTCTGCGGATACGCGGATATTGAGATAAGGTACTGCTGACACATAATAAAACGAGCGGCTCCATAGCGGAGCCGCTTGTTTCTTATATATCGGGATGCCGATCCGAGCCTTACAGGAGCGCTTTGACCTTGGCGGCGATGTTTTCCGCGGTCAGGCCGTACTCCTCGAACAGCGCGTCGGGCTTACCGGACTGGCCGAAGCGATCTTCTACGCCGACGCGGTCGAAGCCGGCGCCGGCATGACCGGCCAGAACCTCTGCGACTGCGGAGCCGAGGCCGCCTGTGACGAAGTGTTCCTCGGCGGTGACGATGGCCTTCACCTTGCCGTTGTAGGCGAGGATGGTCTCTTTGTCGATGGGCTTGATGGTGTGGAAATTCACGACCGCTGCGCTGATGCCCTCGGCCTCAAGCAGCTCCGCCGCCTTGATGGCGCGGGTCACCATGAGTCCGGTGG
>OJKC01000790.1_pt1 | contig 23414 bp, 19 predicted proteins | sample 1596401 | NCBI WGS metagenome assembly OJKC01 (sample SAMEA4350162, study PRJEB24818) | metagenome | biome: human; feature: gut; material: faeces | place: Denmark | collected 2013-09 | reverse complement strand
ACCCGTTCCCATCCCGAACACGGAAGTTAAGCTCGCTTCTGCCGACAATACTTGGCTGGAGACGGCCCGGAAAGATAGGTAGCGCCAACACGGAGAGAAGCCACTCAAGAGAGTGGCTTCTTTTTTTATATTCATACTGCGGGAGAGAGAGTCCATCGCCATTCCGCGGTTCGTTTTTACTTATGATGTAAATGCGGAACTCTTTTGCGGGACACTCTCAAAATACTGCCAAAGGTGAAGTGCGTAGATAGACTGAAAACTGCGGAAGATGATATTTCTAACTGTGCCGGTTTCCGTGCTTTTCTTCACCAAGACCTTATCTGATTTGTTCAACTTTTGCCTTGACAAGGGGGAAAAGGGAGACTATAATCTGCCAGTCAAAAAATGATGGAGATTTTAGTTATGAAGAAAAAAGGTTTATCTGCCCTCTTCCAGCCGGTGGAGCTCACGCAGGGCGAATGCTGGAAGACGATTTTGGCGTTTTCTTTCCCAATCATTGTTTCGTACTTGCTGCAGCAGGTCTACACGATCAGCGACGCGGCCATCGTCGGCCAAACGCTAACAGCGCAGGAGGTTGCGGGTGTCAACGATACGTCGTCGCTCATTTTTATCTTTTTGCAGTTTGCCTTTGGCGTCAGCGCGGGCTTCTGCGTAGTCACATCTTGTAATGTCGGCGCGCACAATCCTGCTGGCGTGCGCCGCTCGCTGACGACGCAGATCGTTTTATCCGCCGCGCTGACGGTCATCCTGACGGTGCTTGCGCTGCTTCTGCTCGATCCGATGCTTGCGTGGATCAATGTGACGCCGGACAACGGCGAGGTCTACCGCGCGGCCTATACCTATTGCGCGATCATTTTTGCAGGCATCGGTGCGCAGCTGTTCTATAACTTCATCTGCTCGTTCCTGCGCAGCATGGGTGACAGCGTGACGCCGCTGGCGTTCCTGCTGTTCTCCACGGTACTGAACGTGGGACTCGACCTGCTGTTTATCATTGTGTTCCGCTGGGGTGTCGCCGGGGCGGCCATCGCCACGGTGAGCGCGCAGCTCATCAGCACGCTGGGCTGCTTTGCCTATGCTTTCTCCAAATATCCCGAGCTGCGCCTGCATCAGGAGGACTGGCAGATCACTTGCCATGATGTGACGCGCCATCTGATCCAGGGCATCCCGCTCGGTCTTCAATTTTCCGTGCTGGCGATCGGCATCATTGTGGTGCAGAGTATCGTCGTCCAGTTTGACATGCTGAACGGCGTGATGGTCTCTAATTCCGCGCAGAATGGCTTTGGCGCGGCAAACAAGATCAATAGCCTCTTGATGACGCCGCTCAACGGTCTCGGCTCCGCGATGACCAGCTTTACGGCGCAAAATCTCGGCGCGGGTGACACAAAGCGCATCAAAAAGGGCACGATCCAGTCGATTATCATCATGCTCATCATGGCGGCGTGTTCCATTCTGATTGGCCTTCTGCTGACGATCAACGGCACCTATCTTCACATCTTCCTCAGCGCGGATAAGGTGACGGCGGAGACGCTCCGCTTTGGCAATTCCTACCTCTATATCGACCTGTCGCTCTACGCGTTCTTGGGGTTTATCTTTGTCGCGCGAAACTGTGTGCAGGGCATCGGCAAGCCGCAGTTCGTGCTGGGCGCGGGAGCGGCCGAGCTTGTCGCGCGCGTTGCCGTCTGTCTGCTGCTGCCTGCGGCGCTCGCGGGCGGCGTGGTCAGCGCGGAGGCACCGCAGGCGGCGGTCTACGGCCTGTGCGTGGCTGACCCGTTTGCGTGGATGTCAGCCGACGCGGTGCTGTGCATTCCGCTTATCAAGAACATCATGCGCGAAAACTACGACTATCTTTACGGCAGCGGCCAGAAACTCATTGAGCGATAAAAAGAACCATAAACTTGCCCCCTCCGTATTCAAAATACGGAGGGGGCAAGTGTTGTTCATAATGAGACGGAGAAATTTGTTGTCAGTCGATGTTCTTCAGACCGTCATATAGATCGTTGAAGGACATTTCCTGACGGCATCTTCCGTAGGAGAGCTCTTTGTTTTCGCCAAATTCCAGCAAGAAGCATTTGGCAAGCTCTTCCACGGTCTGCTCAAGCGTCGTAAAAAACTGTTCATAGGCAAACTTGTTTGCTGCCGAGCCTTCTTCAAAGCAATTCACGATCAGCGATTCGGTCACCTGATCGAGCGGATACATTTTGATGTGCATCAGCTCATGAACGATGATCTCTTCAAAGTTTTCCTCCCGCTTGGGATTCGCAATATTCAGAAGAATGATTGCTTTTCTGTCGGCGCAGTCGATCTTGATGTCGCCGGTTTTCGGCCACGCGGGGTCTTCCACAAATTCAAGGCGGATATCCCACGTGGGTGTGATCCTCAGTTTCCGGATATATTTTTCAAAAAGTGCGGTCAAGGCCTGCTTTTCTACCATGGTATTCCTCCTGAACGTTCAATTTGCTGCATCAAAGCGTAACAGATCAATCCTCGAACCATGCCACGGCGCGGATGGGCGAACCATCGCAGTTTTCGAGCTTGAGCGGGAAGCAGCTGAACGAAAACAACCCTTTGCCGCATTTGTCGAGGTCCTTGAGGTTTTCGATGTTGACGATGTCCTTATTTTGGAAGAGCTTTTTGTGGCGTGTCAGGTTTTCGTCTGCGATGGGGTCGAGGCCGATGACGTCGAAGCCGATGCCCTTGTAGTCGCCCGCGATGATGTAGTCGAGCGCCGCGTCGTCGAGACAGGGATAGTCGCCAAAGTAGGCATCCGTCCCCCAGCGCTTGTCCCAGCCGAGGTAGAAGAGCAGAAAATCGGCATTTTCCGCGTCTTTGCCGTATTGCAGGATGCGCTCGAGCGTGATGGCCTTGCCCTCGTTCAAGTCGCTGCACTCGATAACGAGCGCCTTGCCGATGAACTGCGAGGCGGGGAACGCGTCGAGCGTCGTGCGGCCGGCGAACAGATGCGCGGGCGGGTCCATGTGTGTGCCCGTGTGGGTGTACATGGTCAGCTTCGTCTCCTTGAAGCCGTCCTTTTCATAGGCGTTCGCGCCGGCGAAAATGGGTGTCTCCGTGCCGGGATAGACCGGCATATTTTCAGCGATGGTGTGGGTCAGGTCAAGCACGCGCATGGGAACATCTTCCTTTCTGTTGAAATCAAAATTAGAACACGAACTGCACCAGCAGCATATAGCACACCGTGCCGCCTGCGATGGAGAGCAGCATTTGTCTCTTCCACAGGTGCAGGCTGATCGTCACGGCGATGGCGATGAGCTCGGGCAGGCCGTAGGCAAAGTGCAGCACGTCAACATTGCGCAGGCAGTAGACGACGAGCATGCCGAAGATCGCGCCCGGCAGTGCTGAGCCGAGGTATTGGATGTACTTGGGCGTCGGCTTTTTCGGGTTGAAGACCAGAAATGGCAGGAAGCGCGTGAGCATCGTGCCGAGCGCGCAGAGGATGATGGTGATGGCCTGTTGTAAGATCGTCATTTTACCGCCTCCTGCGTCTTGGCTTCGACGGGCTTTCTCAGCGCGGTCAGCGCGACGAGGATGCAGATCATCGTGGGAATGAGGAAGTTGTCCGCACCAAAAATGAGCAGACACGCAACACTTGCGATAAGACCGATCCACGCGCTGAAATGGTGCTTTTCCTTGAGCCACTGGTCCATGAAGATGACCACAAACATCGCCGTCATCACAAAGTCGAGCCCCTCGGTATTGAAGCGTAGAAGCCCGCCGAGGATGCCGCCGAGCGTCGCGCCCAGGAACCAGTAAAATTCATCGAGCAGCGAGACGAAGAAGTAGAACCAGCCGCGGTCCACGCCCTCGGGGATCTCCGCCGTATAGTTGACGCTGAACGTCTCGTCGCACATCGCGTAGATGAGGTAGGGCTTTTTCCAGCCCGTGCCCTTGTACTTGTCGAGCATCGAAATACCGTAAAACAGGTGGCGCGCCTGGATCATCACCGCCGTCAGGAAGACCTGCACCGGCGCAAACGGCGCGAGCAGCATGCTCGTCGCGACAAATTCAAGGCTGCCGCCGAAGATGACGACGCTCATGATCATCGGATACCAGAAGCTAAAGCCCGACGTGCGCATATAGACGCCATAGGTCATGCCGAGAAATAAAAAGCCTGCGAAGATCGGGATGGTGTGCGGAAACGCGGCCTTCAGTGCCGCAACTGCGGGTGATTTGCTGTGCATGGGAACGGGAAACCTCCTTGTGGTGATGAAACGAAGCAGAAATGCGCCGGTTATTTTTGCGCCCGGTGCATAAACTGACCTGAGGTGATACGATGTCCTGTCAGGACGCGCTGCCCGCCGCCGTCAGCGCCGCCGCGGCGGCCATGGCGCAGGGAAAGAGCGATGAAGAGGTCGCGCTGTTCGCCGCCATCTTTACGCAGCTGGGCGACAGCCTTGCGATGATCGTCGCTCTGCGCGCGTGCGAAAAAAGCGGCGGCAGCGAGGCGGAATAAGGGAATCAGTCCTTGGCCGCCTCTTCTTTGTCTTCGTCCTTTTTGCCGCCCAGGGTGATGAACACGCCCGCGACCAGCGTGATGGCCGAGCCGAGCAGGATGCGCGGCGTGAGCGTTTCATTTAAGAAGAGAATGCCGACAAAAATGCTCGTGATCGGCTCAAACGTACTCAAAATCGCTGCGCGCTGTGCGCCGATGAGGAACGTGCCCTTCTGGAAGAGCATGACCGCGCCGATGCAGATCATCAGCGAAAAGGCGAGCGCCGCGAGCCATCCGGCGAGGGTCTGCGGCAGGCAGAGCTGGTGCGAGAAGAGACAGAGAAAGAACATGCAGACCGCACTGATGAGCGCCATGTAGAAGGTCATACGAAAGCCCATGACCTCGCGGTGGCGGAAATGCGCTAAAAGCAGAATGTAGACGGCGTAGGTCACGCCGGACGTCAGCGCCAGCGCGACACCGAGCGGATCGACTGCACCGCTTGGGTCGATGAGAAGCAGAATACCGAGGGAGCACAGGACCGCGCAGAAAAGCGCTTTTTTCTGCACCTGTTCGCGCAGCACCAGGCCGCCGAGCACCACGATGACGGGATAGGCGAAGTGGAATACCGTCGCCATGCCGGAGGCAAGATAGCGATACGAGCTGAACAGCAGGATCGGCGTGATACAGCAGCCGAAAAAGCCGGTCAGGCTGGTCTCGAGCAGCGCGCCGCGGCTGATGCGCAGCCCGCCCTGCTTTTGGCACAGCAGCGCGAGGACCGGGAGCGAGAGAAGATTGCGCAGAAACACCAGCGACATCGGCGTCACGCCCTGCGCGTAGAGAAAATTCGCGCCCAGCGGCATACAGCCGAAGATGACGGCGCTCAGGATCACGCAGAGATAGCCGAGCCACGGCGTTCGACGTTCCATGATTCCTCCCCCCCTTTATATGAATAAAGTGAATGCATTTATCATACGCGCGCTTTTCCTTCCGGTCAAGTGGGAAAAAGAAAAAACACCGCGTTGACAAATATTCTCGCGGCTGATATGCTGTGATATCATCAGAAAAAAGAGAGGAAAGCTATCATGTTTCTCTTTTATGTAAACCCGATATTGATCGCTGCGGCAGTCATTCCGGCCATTGTCCTGCTGCGCTTTGTCTACAAGGAGGACCGGCTCGACAAAGAGTCACCGGGGCTGCTGCTCTCGCTCGTGATTTTCGGCATTCTATCGACATTTGCTGCCATCGTGACCGAGCAGATCGGCGAGGCGATCTTGGGCATTCTCCTGCCGCAGAGTTCGACCGCCTACAACGTGCTGCTCTACTTCGTTGTGGTCGCGCTGTCGGAAGAGGGCTTTAAGTACCTGCTGCTCAAGAAGCGCACGTGGTATTCAAGCGAATTCAACTGCCAGTTCGACGGCGTGGTCTACGCCGTGTTCGTCGCGCTCGGCTTTGCCCTGTGGGAGAATATCAGCTATGTGCTGATGTACGGTTTCGGCACGGCGGCCATCCGCGCGGTCACGGCCGTGCCGGGGCACGCGTGCTTCGGTGTGTTCATGGGCGCTTTCTACGGCCTTGCCAAGCGCTACGACAACTTTGGCGACGAGTACCGCAGCCGCCGCTGCCGCCGCCTTGCCGTGCTCGTGCCGGTGCTGCTGCACGGCACGTACGATTTCATCGCAACGTATGAGTACGACGGCTATGCATGGATCTTCGTTGTGTTCGTTGTGCTGCTCTTCGCCGCGGCGTACCGCAGGATCAAAAAGCTCTCGCGCGACGACCGCTTTATCGACGACAGCGACTACTACCACTATGACGGCCCCGAGTTCTGAAGAATGAAAAAAGCGCCCGCTCACCGAGCGGGCGCTTTTTCTATTTGAAAGTTATAATTCCATTTCGTACAGTTCGTCGCCGGCCTTGTGGAATCCGGCGCGCTCGAACATCCGCTGCGACTGCGCATTGAACGAGTAGATCTCCGCGTGCAGTTTGGGGATGTGCTGTTCCCTCGCGAGCTTTTGAATTTCGCCGATGACGCGCCTGCCGATGTGCTTGTTCTGGAAGCTCTTCGCCACGACGATGTTGATCTCGCCGTCCGGATGCAGGCAGACGTCGCCGCACAGGCGGCCACGGTACTTGATGTAAAAAAGACTGCCGCGCGCGTTGAGATAGCGGTACATCGCCTTGAGCAGCTTCAGGTCGTACACACTGTTGCGGTTGTCGACCTGCTTGCACACATCCGCATCCTGATACCACGGAAGCGACGCTTTGTAGTTGGGATCATACGGGACGAGAGTGATCTCGCCGTCGACAATTCTGCGTTCCATGACAGACCTCGCTTACATGATGACTTTCGGCGGAAACGGGCTCAGATGTGCGCGATGCAGTCGTACGCGATGCGCTCTCCGCCGTCGAAGGCACCGTGAATGACGCCGCAGCGCCGGAAGCCATACGCTTCCAAAAGCCGCTGCATCGGGCGATTATCCGCGTGCGTGTCGGCGCGCAGATAGCCGATCTGCGCGGTGCAGAAGTCGAAGCAGGCCTTCGACACGCCACGCGCTTTCCCGTTGGGGGCGAGACGGTGGATCGTGCCGTAGGGTTGATCGAGATGCCACGCGCCGTCTTCGATGACGCGGTAGCTCTCGTCCTCGCCGAGAAAGAGGGCAAATGTGCCGACGATCTCGCCATGTTCAAGCATCACATAGCTGCTGCCGCATGCGATATCATAGGTGACGATGCTGCGGTCTGGGTACTCGTCGCCCCATTGCGAGGCATTGCCGTTTGCGCGCATGTAGCGCTTTGCGGCGGCGAAGACGTCCAGCACCGTGTCGACGTCCTGCAAGGTGGTTTTGCGAATTTCCATTTTAGCCCTTGTGCTGCTCGAACCAGCCGGTGATCTCGTTTAAGCGGCGGATGCGGTGCTTGGGCTTGCCGCTGCGGGAGAGCTCGTGGTTCTCGCCGCGGAAGAGCACGAGGCGGCTCTCGACACCGTGCGCGATCAGCGCGGAGTACATCTGATAGCCCTGATCGACGGGGCAGCGGTAGTCCTCGAGCGAGTGGAGGAAGAGCGTCGGCGTTTTGACCTTGTCGGCGTACTTCATGGGGCTGTGCCACCAGAATTTTTCGACATCCGGCCAGATGGTCGAGCCGCACTGGTCTTCGGAGAAGTCGGGGCCGATGTCGGACACGCCGTAAAAGCTCGTCCAGTTTGAGATCGAGCGCTGGCTGACGCAGGCGCGGAAGCGGTCGGTGTGGCCGATGATCCAGTTGGTCATAAAGCCGCCGTAGGAGCCGCCGGTTTCGAAGAGGTTATCCGCGTCCATCTCGGGATACTTTGCGAGCGCCGCGTCGCAGAACGCCATCAGATCATCGAAGTCGACCGTGCCGTACTTGCCGCGGATATCCATGAACGCGCCGCGGCCGTCGGAGCCGGTGGGATTGCAGAAGATGACGAAATAGCCACGGCTCGCCCAGTACTGCATCTCGTGATAGAACACGGGACCGTAGACGGTCTTGGGACCGCCGTGAATATCGAAGATGACGGGGTACTTTTTGCCCGCTTCGAAGTTCATCGGCTTTAGGATAAAGCCATGCACCTCGTGGTCGCTCGCGGTGAGGTTGAGGGGGTCAGGCTGGGCAACGTATTTGCCGCGCAGCATTGCGTCGTTGAAGTGCGTGACGCGGCGGCCCGTCTCGTCGTAGAGCTCCTGCGGCTTCATATCCCAGAGCGCGCAGAGGAGCATTTTGCCGTTTTTGTGGTCAAAGCAGTCGACGCTGCCGTCGCGCACGAGGACGGGGGAGACGGCGCCGTCTTCGAGCTTGTAGAGCCCCGCGCCGTCGAAGCGCGTCGAGATGAAGTACAGCACGTCGCCGTCCATCTTGAACGCCTGACCGCCGCCGTGGCGGACGTCGCAGCCGACGGAAGAACCGATGGCCTCGCCGTAGACGGCGTAGGGCGTGACGGCAAGCGTCTCGTAGTCGAGCTTGTAAAAGTCGCAGTCCGTGTTCATGCCGAACTTGCCGTCCGCGGCCATGACGAGCAGGAAGGACTTGCCGAGCGCGTATGTCGCGATGACGAAGTCGGGGCGACTCTTGACGACGAGCTCCTGACGGCGCGAGGCAAGGTCGATGCGGTAAAGGTCCTGACCGCCGAAGTGCGCGGGGCGGGGGACGGAGACGTCGAGAAGACTGAAATAGACGGTCTTCTGATCCTCCGCGAGCTGGACATCGGAGACGTTGAAGCCCGCATCCGTCAGGCGGGTGAGCGACTTTTTCTTCGCATCGTAGTAGAAGAGACTTTCATACGCGCCGCGCGTGTATGTGCCGCCGTTCCACCACCAGGGTAGCTGAGAGATGACCTCGTAATCCTCGTTTTCCTTTTTGTCGTCAAAGTAGGCTTTCACGAGCTTCTTGTCGCCTTTATAGAGGTCCTCGAAGCCGGGAAAGGTCGAGCCGACGACAAGCAGGTCGCCGTTTTTGAGAGGGAAGACCTGCGAGACGGGGATGGGAAACGTGTAGGCAAGATCGGCCTCGCCGCCGTCGAGTGCGATCTTGTAGAAGCGGCTCGTGAGCGATGGTTCCTTTTCCCCCTCGCGGTCGCCCGCGAAAAGAACCGTGTTTTCATCCAAGTAGCAGAACGAGGATTCCTTGCCGCCGCCGGTCAGCGCGCGGACGCGGCCGCCTTTTAAAAGATAGAGGCGGGATTCGTAGCAATTTTTTTCTTTTTTCGCCTGACTCACGGTGAAGCAGGCGCTTGTCCCCTCGGGGGAGAATGTCACGTTCGCAAGTGAGCGGACGGCGCAGAAATCGTCAATGGCGATGGGCTTCATGGGAAAACTCCTTTCATCCGTCTGCGCGCAGAGCGGCGCAAAATCACGCAAGCATCATACCACAGCGACAAATATATTGCAATCCGCGGCAAAATCCGTCGAAGCGCACAAAAAAACATCTGCGGAAACCGCAGATGTTCACAAAAAATGCCTTGACTTTTCTGTACCCATTTGGTAAAATAAAGCGCTTATAAACGGGAAAGGGCGAGGAAAATTCCCCACCCATTACCGAGAGAATAGCATACCGCGGCAAAAAAAGCAAGATGCAGTTCGCTTTGTTTTACAACAAAGCCGGGTGTGTCGAACTGAATAGAGCCGCCGCAATACATTCCTTCAAGCGGACAGGGCTTGAAGAAAAGAAAGGCGTGAAGAGCAAAATGGCCAAAGACAAGATGTATGGCAAAACCCTTCGCAAGAATTTCGCCCGACACGAGGAGATCGTGGAGATGCCGAACCTGCTGGCGCTTCAGAAGAAGTCCTACCAGTGGTTCCTCGATACGGGTCTGCGCGAAGTCTTTTCCGACGTCGCCTCGATCTCGAACTACGCGGGCAACCTGGAGCTGAGCTTCATCGACTACAAGATGGACGAAGCGCCCAAGTACGACGTGCTCGAGTGCAAGGCGCGCGACGCGACGTATGCCGCCCCCCTGAAGGTGAGTGTGCGCCTCTACAACAAGGAGACCGGCGAGATCAAGGAGCAGGAGATCTTCATGGGCGACTTCCCGCTCATGACCGAGTCCGGCACGTTCGTCATCAACGGCGCCGAGCGCGTGGTGGTTTCCCAGCTCGTCCGTTCCCCCGGCATTTACTACGGCAAGGAGATCGACCTCAAGACCGACCTCCCGCTGCTGACGTCCACCGTCATCCCGTACCGCGGCGCATGGCTCGAATACGAGACCGACGCCAATGAGATGTTCTGGGTGCGCATCGACAAAAACCGCAAGATCCCCATCACCGAGCTGGTGCGCGCCATCGGCTTCAAGACCGACGCCGAGATCCTCGAGCTGTTCGGCGATGACGACCGCGTGGCCGTCACGCTCGAAAAAGACGCCTGCAAGACCTATGAAGAGGCGATGCTCGAGATCTACCGCAAGCTGCGCCCGGGCGAGCCGCCCACGGTCGAGGCCTGCGAGACCCTCATCAACAACCTCTTCTTCGACCCGCGCCGCTATGACCTGTCCATGGTCGGCCGCTACAAGTACAACAAGAAGCTCTCCCTGTGGGCGCGCATCCGCGGGCAGAAGCTTTCCTTCCCCGTTGCCGACCCGCGCACGGGCGAGATCCTCTTCGACGCCGGCCACATCGTCACCGACGAGGAAGCGCGCGAGATGGATGCCATCGGCGTCAACGATGTGACCATCGAGGTCGATGGCCGTACGATGCGCGTGTTCTCCAACCACATGGTCGATCTTGACCGCTTTGTCGACTTTGACCCCGTGGCCGAGTGCGGCATCAAAGAGCGCGTGCGCGAGAGCGTGCTCAAGGAGCTGCTCGAGCAGTACAGCGGCGAGGAGCTCAAGGAAGCTATCCGCGACAACGCCGACCGCCTCGTCCCCAAGCACATTCTGGTCGACGATATCCTCGCCTCCATCAACTACATGAACGCGCTGGCGCACGGCATCGTCTATAAGGACGATATCGACCACCTCGGCAACCGCCGTCTGCGCTGCGTGGGCGAGCTGCTGCAGAATCAGTTCCGCATCGGTTTTTCCCGTATGGAGCGCGTTATTCGCGAGCGTATGACGATCCAGGATCTCGACATCGTCACCCCGCAGAGCCTCATCAACATCCGCCCCGTCACCGCGGCGATCAAGGAGTTCTTCGGATCGAGCCCTCTGTCCCAGTTCATGGACCAGACGAACCCGCTCGCCGAGCTGACGCACAAGCGCCGTCTGTCCGCTCTGGGCCCCGGCGGCCTTTCCCGCGAGCGCGCGAACATGGAAGTGCGAGACGTGCACTACAGCCACTATGGCCGTATGTGCCCGATCGAGACGCCGGAAGGTCCGAACATCGGCCTGATCTCCTACCTCGCGACCTACGCCCGCATCAATGAGTACGGCTTTATCGAAGCGCCGTTCCGCAAGGTCGACCACGAGACCTGCCGCGTGACCGACGAGATCGAATACATGACCGCAGACGTCGAGGACCAGTACATCGTCGGTCAGGCTGCCGAGCCTGTCGATGAAAACGGCTGTCTCGTCAACCAGCGTATCACCTGCCGCCACCGCGACGAGATCGTCGAGGTCGACCGTGACCGCGTCGACTATATCGATATCTCCCCGCGTATGATGGTCTCCATCGCGACGGCGATGATCCCGTTCCTGCCGAACGACGACGCGAACCGCGCCCTGATGGGCGCGAACATGCAGCGTCAGGCCGTTCCTCTGCTCCGCCCCGAGGCGCCGATCGTCGGCACCGGTATGGAGCATAAGATCTGCATGGACTCCGAGGTCGTCATCCTCGCCGAGGGCGACGGCATCGTCACCAAGATGGACGCGCGCGCCATCACTGTCGCCTACGACAACGGTGAGACGAAGGAATACAAGCTCACAAAGTTCCTGCGCTCCAACCACGGCACGTGCATCAACCAGCATCCGATCGTCGACGTCGGCGAGCGCGTGCATGGCCGCCGCCTGAACGAGAACGGCGTGTGGGAAGATCCCACCGTCCTTGCCGACGGCCCTGCGACCGATCAGGGCGAGATCGCTCTGGGCCGCAACATCCTCGTCGGCTTCATGACCTGGGAAGGCTACAACTACGAAGACGCCGTTCTTCTGAACGAGCGCCTTGTCCGCGAGGACTATTACACCTCCATCCACCTCGAAGAGTACGAGCTTGACGCACGCGATACCAAGCTTGGCCCCGAAGAGATCACCCGCGACATCCCCAACGTCGGCGAAGACGCACTCAAGGACCTTGATGAGCGCGGCATTATCCGCATCGGCGCGGAGGTCCACGCCGGCGACATCCTCGTCGGTAAGGTCACGCCCAAGGGCGAGACCGACCTGACTGCGGAAGAGCGCCTGCTGCGCGCCATCTTCGGCGAAAAGGCGCGCGAAGTGCGCGACACCTCCCTTAAGGTGCCCCACGGCGAGAGCGGTATCGTCGTCGACGCCAAGGTCTTCTCCCGCGAGGCGGGCGACGAGCTCGGCCCCGGCGTGAACATGGTCGTGCGCGTTTACATCGCGCAGCGCCGCAAGATCCAGCCGGGCGACAAGATGGCTGGCCGTCACGGCAACAAGGGCGTTGTCTCCCGCATTCTGCCGCAGGAGGATATGCCCTTCATGCCCGACGGCACGCCGCTTGATATCGTGCTGAACCCGCTGGGCGTTCCGTCCCGTATGAATATCGGTCAGGTGCTCGAGGTCCATCTGGGCTACGCCGCCAAGACCCTCGGCTACAAGGTCGCAACGCCGATCTTCGACGGCGCGAGCTATGAGGATATCCGCGAAGAGCTCATCAAGGCCGGTCTCGACCCCGAGGGCAAGAGCTGGCTGTACGACGGCCGCACCGGCGAGCGCTTCGACAACAAGGTCACCGTCGGTTACGTGTACTTCCTCAAGCTGCACCACCTGGTCGACGATAAGATCCACGCCCGTTCCACCGGTCCGTACTCCCTTGTCACGCAGCAGCCGCTCGGCGGCAAGGCGCAGTTCGGCGGCCAGCGTTTCGGCGAAATGGAAGTTTGGGCCCTCGAGGCCTACGGCGCGGCTTACACCCTGCAGGAGATCCTGACGGTCAAGTCCGACGACGTGACCGGCCGTGTGCGCACCTACGAGTCCATCGTCAAGGGCCACAACATCCCGCAGCCCGGCGTGCCCGAGTCGTTCAAGGTCCTTGTCAAGGAACTCCAGGCCCTGTGCCTCGATGTTCAGGTCCTCGACCGCGACGGCAACCAGATCGAGCTCAAGGAAGACGAAGACGCGATGGATACGTTCAACCTCGCCCGCATGGACGCCGAGGATGAGCGCCACCGCAGCAACCCCTTCGCCGATGAAGCCGAGCTTGAGGACGCAGGCTTTGAATATGTCGCTGATGATGAAGTCAACGCCGACTTTGCCGGCGACGATCAGGAAGACTGAGAAAAGGAGGAGCATATAGAAAATGAGTTACGCAACGTTTGACGCCATTAAAATCGGAATCGCTTCTCCGGAGATGATCCGTGAATGGTCTTACGGCGAGGTCAAAAAGCCCGAGACCATCAACTACCGCACCCTCAAGCCCGAGCGCGACGGCCTGTTCTGCGAGCGCATCTTTGGCCCCACGAAGGACTGGGAGTGCCACTGCGGCAAGTATAAGAAGATCCGCTACAAGGGCAAGATCTGCGACCGCTGCGGCGTGGAAGTCACGCGCGCCAAGGTCCGCCGCGAGCGCATGGGCCACATCGAGCTCGCCACGCCCGTTTCCCACATCTGGTATTTCAAGGGCATTCCGTCCCGCATGGGTCTGCTGCTCGACATCAGCCCCCGCATCCTGGAAAAGGTGCTGTATTTCGCCGCTTATATCGTCACCGATCCCGGCGAGACCCCGCTGATGCGCAACCAGATCCTTTCGGAGAAGGAATACCGCGATATGCGCGAGAAGTATGAGGACGATTTCGACGCCGGTATGGGCGCCGAGGCCGTCAAGAAACTCCTCCAGCAGATCGACCTCGAATCCTTGTCCGAGCAGCTCCACGCCGAACTCAAGAGCGCGAGCGGCCAGAAGAAGGCCCGTATCGTCAAGCGCCTTGAGGTCGTGGATGCGTTCCGCATCTCCGGCAACAAGCCCGAGTGGATGATCATCGACGTGCTGCCCGTCATCCCGCCCGAAATTCGCCCGATGGTCCAGCTCGACGGCGGCCGCTTCGCGACCTCCGACCTGAACGACCTCTACCGCCGCGTCATCAACCGCAATAACCGCTTAAAGCGCCTCATTCAGCTCAACGCGCCCGACATCATCGTGCGCAACGAGAAGCGCATGCTGCAGGAAGCGGTCGACGCGCTGATCGACAACGGCCGCCGCGGCCGCGCCGTTACCGGCGCGAACAACCGCGCACTCAAGTCCCTTTCCGACATGCTCAAGGGTAAGCAGGGCCGCTTCCGTCAGAACCTGCTCGGCAAGCGTGTCGACTACTCCGGCCGTAGCGTTATCTGCGTCGGCCCTGAGCTGAAGATCTACCAGTGCGGTGTGCCGAAGGAAATGGCACTCGAGCTGTTCCGCCCCTTCATTATGAAGAAGCTCGTCGAGGACGGCGCCGCCAACAACATCAAGTCCGCCAAGAAGATGGTCGATAAGGGCCGCACGGAGGTCTGGGACGCGCTCGACGTCGTCATCAAGGATCACCCCGTCATGCTCAACCGCGCACCGACGCTCCACCGTCTCGGTATTCAGGCGTTCGAGCCGGTGCTGGTCGAGGGCCGCGCCCTCAAGCTCCACCCGCTGAACTGCACGGCATTCAACGCGGACTTCGACGGCGACCAGATGGCTATTCACGTGCCCCTGTCTGCCGAGGCGCAGGCCGAGGCCCGTATCCTGATGCTCTCTGCCAACAACCTGCTGCGTCCTCAGGACGGCGGCCCTGTCACGGTGCCGACGCAGGATATGGTTTTGGGTTCCTACTACCTCACGTTCGAGCGCTTTGAAAACGGCGTTTCCCAGATGGATAACGACGAGTTCTGGCCGCAGGACATTGACTTTGCCCTTGCCGGCAAGCGCTACGACGAGCTGACCGACGAAGAGAAGGCCAGCGTGAATCTGCACGTTTACCGCGACGAGGACGAGGCCATGCTCGCCTACAACGACCACCTCATCGGTATCCACCAGCCCATCCTTGTCCGCACGGTCAAGCAGATGCCGGACGGCACCATGGGCAGCAAGGTCGTGCGCGTTACCATCGGCCGCATCATCTTCAACCGCAACATCCCGCAGGACCTTGGCTTTGTGAGGCGCGTGGATGAAAACGGCGAGCCGACCGAAAACTACTTCGACTACGAGATCACCGAGGTCTGCGGCAAGAAGCTGCTCGGCAAGATCGTCGACCGTACGATCAAGCTGCACAACTTCACCATCGCGGCCGAAGTGCTCGATAACATCAAGGCCACGGGCTACAAGTTCTCCACCCGTGCGGCCATCAGTATCTCCGTTGCGGATATGACCATTCCGCCGGCAAAGTACACCCTCATTGCCGAGACCGAGCAGCGCGTCGTCGACATTGAAGACCAGTTCAAGATGGGCTTCATGACCGAGGATGAGCGCTACCGCGCCGTCGTCAAGGAGTGGGAAAAGACCACCGCGGACGTCACCGACGCCCTGCAGAAGAACATGGACCGCTACAACCCCATCTTCATGATGGCGGACTCCGGCGCCCGTGGTTCGATGAAGCAGATCCGTCAGCTGACCGGTATGCGCGGCCTGATGGCCAACACCGCCGGTAAGACGATCGAGATCCCGGTCAAGGCAAACTTCCGCGAAGGTCTGTCCGTCCTTGAATACTTCACCTCCTCCCGAGGCGCCCGTAAGGGCCTTGCCGATACGGCTCTTCGTACGGCAGACTCCGGTTACCTGACCCGCCGAATGGTCGACGTCTGCCAGGATGTCATCATCCGCTCCGACGACTGCGGCGCGACCCGCGGCATCACGATCAGCGAGATCAGCGAGAACGGCCAGGTCATCGAAAAGTTCTCCGAGCGCGTCAACGGCCGCTATCCGGTCCACGACGTGATGAAGCCCGGCACGGACGAGGTCCTCATTTCCAAGGATCACATGATGACCCCCGAGGATGCCGACCTCATGGAGAAGTTCGATATCCACTCCGTCGAGATCCGCACGGTGCTTACGTGCAAGGCCCACAGCGGCGTTTGCGCGAAGTGCTACGGCATGAACCTTGCCACGAGCAAGCCCGTCGGCCCCGGCGAGGCGGTCGGTATCATCGCGGCCCAGTCCATCGGCGAGCCCGGTACGCAGCTGACGATGCGAACCTTCCACACCGGCGGCGTTGCGGGCGGCGATATCACCCAGGGTCTTCCGCGAGTCGAGGAACTGTTTGAGGCGCGCCGTCCCAAGAAGATGGCGACCCTCGCCGAGATCGGCGGTAAGGTCCGCTTCGAAGAGGCGACCAAGGGCAGCCTGCTCAACATCATCGTCACCGCGGACGACGGCGACAACCGCATCTACTCGGTGCCGCACACCGGCCTTCGCGTGAACGACGGCGACGTCATCGCCAAGGGCACGCAGCTGCAGGACGGCGCGCTGTCCCCGCACGATATCCTGCGCATCCGCGGCACCTCCGCCGTTCATGACTACCTCATTCAGGAAGTTTTGAAGGTTTACCGTCAGCAGGGCGTTGACATCAACGATAAGCATATCGAGGTCATCGTCCGCCAGATGATGCGCAAGGTGCGCGTCGAGGAGTCCGGTGACACGAACCTGCTCTCCGGCTCCATGGTCGATCTGCTTGAGTATGAGGATGCCAACGAGGAGATCCGCGCGCGCAATGCCGCGGGCGAGGTCAACGCCGAGACCGGCGAGCCGCTGCAGGAAGCCATTGCCACGCAGCTGCTCATGGGTATCACGAAGGCCTCTCTTGCGACCGACAGCTGGATGTCCGCCGCGTCCTTCCAGGAGACCACGAAGGTCCTGACTGAAGCCGCCATCAAGGGTAAGGTCGACCACCTTGTTGGTCTGAAGGAGAACGTCATCATCGGTAAGCTCATCCCCGCCGGTGCAGGCCTGAACGCCTACCGCGAGTTTGCCGAGGAGATCGTTCCCGAGCCTGAGAAGCCCGAGGAAGAGCCGCACGAGCCGCGCATCATCACGAATGCCGTCGAAGTGTGAGTTAAGACCTCACGTATAGAATAGGTAAAAAGAGACGCGGAAAATTCCGCGTCTCTTTTTTGCCATTTTGGCGGAAAAAGGGAGAGTTTGACAGCCTCTTTTCAAAAGTTTGACGCGCCGGCGCGGAACGCACAAAAAAATTCGGGAAAAGCCCGTCGTTTCAGCGATTATTTTGTGTAGGCAGCCATAAAAAACGCTTGACGGCTTGTGTGCCTCATGGTATAATTTCAACTTGCGTGGGTATGTCCCACGGAATTTGTCATACCGTCAGGAGGGACCTGCCGTGACGCCGGATCTGTCCACTTGCCGCAAGGTAGCGGGCATCAAGCAGACGATGCGTGCACTGCGGGAACACCGCGCGGAAAAGCTGTATATCGCCTGCGATGCAGACCCAGCCGTGCTTGCGCCGATCGAAGCGCTCGCACGCGAAGAGAACATCGAGATCGACGATCGCGCCACGATGGCGCAGCTTGGCCACAGCGCGGGCATCGCCGTTGGTGCGGCGGTGATCGCCGTTCTGAGAAATTAAGGTTTTTTCGGGATATTTTACCGATATCCTGTAAAAAATATATATCACATCATTTCAGGAAAGGAGAAACAAGAATGCCTACTTTTAACCAGTTGGTTCGCAAGGGCAGACAGCAGTCGACTTACAAGTCCAACTCCCCGGCTCTGCAGTATGGTCTTAACACGCTGAAGAACAAGGAGACCGACCTCGCCTCTCCCCAGAAGCGTGGCGTTTGCACCGCAGTTCGTACTGCGACCCCGAAGAAGCCGAACTCCGCTCTTCGTAAGATCGCCCGTGTCCGCCTCACCAATGGCTATGAGGTCACCGCTTACATCCCCGGCGTCGGTCATTCCCTGCAGGAGCACTCTGTGGTCATGATCCGCGGCGGCCGTGTGAAGGACCTCCCTGGTGTGCGTTACCACATCATCCGCGGCACTCTGGACGCTCAGGGCGTGCAGGGCCGTATGCAGTCCCGTTCCAAGTACGGCGCCAAGCGCCCGAAGCAGAAGTAAGGCTGCGACCTTGAAATGAGCTTTGCCGAAAAGGTTTGATATATATTTTTGTGTCATTCACCTCTTTGGCAGGCCGGAACACGATGGGGGAGAGCCCCATTCGCGAGTACCTATGATTTCTAAATTATAAGAAGGAGGGAAGCAAAGTGCCCAGAAGAGGTAATGTTCCCAAGAGAGAAGTTCTGCCCGATCCTATGTACAACAGCGTCCTGGTGACCAAGCTCGTCAACAGCGTGATGCTCGACGGCAAGAAGGGCGTCGCCCAGAAGGTCGTCTACAGCGCGTTCGACATGATCAAGGACAAGACCGGCAACGAGCCTCTCGATGTTTTCAACCAGGCCATGGAGAATATCATGCCCAGCCTGGAGACCAAGTCCCGCCGCGTCGGCGGTGCCACCTATCAGGTGCCGATGGAGGTCCGTCCCGCCCGTCGTCAGACCCTCGGTCTGCGTTGGCTGACGGCCTATGCCCGTGCCCGTGGTGAGCGCACCATGGCCGAGCGCCTGGCTGGCGAGATCATGGATGCTGCCAACAACAGCGGCAGCGCCGTGAAGAAACGCGAAGATACCCACAAGATGGCCGAATCCAACAAGGCATTCGCCCACTTCCGCTGGTAACGGAGGAACGAGAGAATTATGGCAAGAAAAGTCTCTCTGGAAAACACCAGAAATATCGGCATCATGGCCCATATCGACGCTGGCAAGACCACGACTACCGAGCGTATTCTGTACTACACCGGCGTCAACTACAAGATCGGCGAGACCCACGACGGTACCGCCACGATGGACTGGATGGCTCAGGAACAGGAGCGTGGTATCACCATCACCTCCGCTGCCACCACCTGCTACTGGAAGGGCAGCAAGAATCAGTTCCCGCAGACCCGCTTGAACATCATCGACACCCCGGGCCACGTCGACTTCACCGTTGAGGTCGAGCGCTCCCTGCGCGTTCTGGACGGCTCTGTGACCGTTCTCTGCGCCAAGGGCGGCGTTGAGCCCCAGTCTGAGACTGTGTGGCGTCAGGCCGATAACTACAAGGTCCCCCGCATGATCTACGTCAACAAGATGGATATCATGGGCGCGGACTTCTACAACGTTCTGCACATGATCCACGACCGTCTCAAGTGCAACGCTGTCCCCATCCAGCTGCCGATCGGCTCTGAAGATACCTTCAAGGGCATCATCGACCTGGTGGAGATGGACGCTGATATCTACTACGACGAGCTCGGCAAGGACATGCGCGTCGAGGAGATCCCCGAGGACATGCTCGAGCTCGCTCAGGAGTATCGCACCAAGCTCATTGACGCTTGCGCCGACCTGAACGACGAGATCATGGAGCTGGCGCTCGAAGAGAAGCCCGTTCCTCAGGATCTCATCCGCAAGACCATCCGTCAGGCCACCATTGATAATAAGATGGTTCCTGTCACCTGCGGTACCTCTTACAAGAACAAGGGCGTTCAGAAGCTGCTGGACGCGATCGTCGACTACATGCCGTCCCCCGTGGATATCCCCGCGATCGACGGTGTGAACCCCGATACCGGTGAGGAAGATGTCCGTCACGCGGACGATAACGCTCCGTTCTCCGGTCTCGCGTTCAAGATCGCGACCGACCCGTTCGTCGGCCGTCTGTCCTTCGTTCGCGTGTACTCCGGTATTCTGAATACCGGTACCGCCGTTCTCAACTCCACCAAGCATCAGAGAGAGCGCATCGGCCGCATCCTGCAGATGCACGCCAACCACCGCGAGGATATCGAGTGCTGCTACGCCGGCGACATCTGCGCCGTCATCGGCCTCAAGAACACCACCACCGGTGATACGCTCTGCGATGAAAAGGCTCCGATCATCCTGGAGTCCATGGAATTCCCCGAGCCCGTGATCCGCGTCGCCATCGAGCCCAAGACCAAGGCCGGTCAGGAGAAGATGGGCATCGCGCTGATGAAGCTGGCTGAGGAAGACCCGACCTTCAAGACCTACACCGATGAAGAGACCGGTCAGACCATCATCGCCGGTATGGGTGAGCTCCATCTGGAGATCATTGTCGACCGCCTGCTCCGTGAGTACAAGGTCGAGGCGAATGTCGGCGCTCCTCAGGTCGCCTACAAGGAGACCATCACCAAGGCTGTCGATCAGGATACCAAGTACGCCCGTCAGAGCGGTGGTAAGGGTCAGTACGGTCACGTCAAGATCCATGTCGAGCCCAACGAGTCCGGCAAGGGTTATGAGTTTGTCAACGCCCTCGTCGGCGGCGCGATCCCCAAGGAATACGTTCCCGCGATCGATGCCGGTATTCAGGGCGCCATGCTCTCCGGTGTTCTCGCCGGTTACCCGGTCGTCGACGTCAAGGTCACGCTGTACGATGGTTCTTATCACGAGGTCGACTCCTCTGAAATGGCGTTCAAGATCGCCGGCTCCATGGCCTTCAAGGAGGCCTGCCAGAAGGCCGGCCCGACGCTGCTCGAGCCGATCATGAAGGTCTGCGTCATCGTCCCCGACGAGTACATGGGCGACGTGATCGGCGACCTCAACTCCCGCCGTGGTCAGATCCAGGGCTTCGAGGCCCGCAGCGGCGCGCAGCAGATCGACGCTTTCGTTCCTCTGGCTGAGATGTTCGGCTACGCGACTGACCTCCGCTCCTGCACGCAGGGCCGCGGCCAGTACACGATGGAGCCCGCGCATTATATTGAGATCCCGAAGAACATTCAGGAGAAGATCATCAACCAGCGCACGAACCGCGCCTGATAAAAAGGTATTGCAAAATACCGCGTTTTACGGTAAAATACCGGTGTATGTAAATGACACCGGCAAACAACGAAATTTTTTCATAGGAGGATCACTCTAATGGCTAAGCAGAAATTCGAGCGTACCAAGCCCCACGTAAACATTGGTACCATCGGTCATATCGACCATGGTAAGACCACCCTGACCGCCGCGATCACCAAGTTCCTCGCCATGCAGGGCGGTGCTGACTACACCGATTACAGCTCCATCGATAAGGCTCCGGAAGAGCGCGAGCGTGGTATCACCATCAACACCGCTCACGTTGAGTACCAGACCTTCGACCGTCAGGGCCACAACTACAAGACCGGCGAGGACAACGCCCAGATCCAGGGCCGTCACTATGCCCACGTCGACTGCCCGGGCCACGCCGACTATATCAAGAACATGATCACCGGCGCTGCTCAGATGGACGGCGCTATCCTGGTTATCGCTGCTTCCGACGGCCCCATGGCCCAGACGAAGGAGCACCTGCTGCTGGCCCGTCAGGTCGGCGTTCCCGCTATCGTTGTTTACCTGAACAAGTGCGATCAGGTCGATGACGAGGAGCTGCTCGAGCTCGTCGAGATGGAAGTCCGCGAGACCCTGTCTTACTACGAGTTCCCGGGCGACGATGTCCCCATCATCAAGGGCTCCGCTCTGCAGGCTCTGACCTGCGAGAGCAACGACCCCAACGACCCCGCCTATGCCTCCATCAAGGAGCTCATGGACGCTGTTGACGACTATATCCCGACCCCGGACCGCAAGGCTGACATGCCCTTCCTGATGCCGGTCGAGGACGTCTTCACCATTTCCGGCCGCGGCACCGTCGCCACCGGTCGTGTCGAGCGTGGTATCGTCAAGAAGAACGAGCCGGTCGAGATCGTTGGCCTGATGGAAGAGAAGAAGTCCACCGTCGTCACCGATATCGAAATGTTCCACAAGCTGCTGGACTACGCAGAAGCCGGCGACAACATCGGCGCTCTGCTCCGCGGCGTTGACAAGAAGAGCATCGAGCGTGGCCAGGTCCTCTGCAAGCCCGGCTCCATCCATCCGCACACCAAGTTCCGCGGCCAGGTCTACGTCCTGTCCAAGGAAGAAGGCGGCCGTCATACCCCGTTCTTCAACAACTATCGTCCGCAGTTCTATTTCCGTACCACCGACGTCACCGGCATCATCAGCCTCCCCGAGGGTGTTGAGATGTGCATGCCTGGCGACAACATCGACATGGATGTCGAGCTGATCACCCCGATCGCTATCGAGAAGGGCCTCCGCTTCGCTATCCGTGAAGGCGGTCGTACCGTCGGTTCCGGCGTCGTCATCGAGACTGCTGAGAACTAATTCCTGCATATCGCATCTTGAGCCGCTGAGGGAAACCTCAGCGGTTCTTTTGCGCTTTCACGCAAATCCGCCTCTGCTGCATACAATGGAAACGGGAGGTGGAATATGGATCATCCAATCGTTTGGGCACTGATCGCGACGCTTGGGACGTGGTCCGTGACGGCCGCCGGCGCGGCGACGGTGTTCCTGTTCCGCAGGCCATCGCCAGAGGCAATGAACCGCATGCTGGGCTTCTCGGCCGGAGTCATGATCGCGGCGAGCTTCTGGTCCCTGCTGCAGCCCGCCATTGCACGCGCGGCAGAGCAGGACGGCCTGCCGCCGTGGCTCGTCGCCACACTGGGCTTTTTGCTTGGAGCCGTCTTCCTCTGGGCCTCTGACTGCGTGGTCACAAGGGCCAGCTGCAGACCGGGGCGGGGAAGCGGGACGAATCATGTCGTTCTCCTTATCCTCGCGATCACACTGCACAATATCCCGGAGGGGCTGGCTGTCGGCGTGGCCTTTGGGGCGCTGCAGCGCGGCGCGTCGCCGGAGGCGGTCATGGGTGCAGTCAGCATTGCATTCGGCATCGGCCTGCAGAATTTTCCGGAGGGCGCTGCGGTCTCTGTGCCGCTTCGGCGCGAGGGCGCGGGGCGGCTTCGCAGCTTCCTGCTCGGGCAGGCCTCGGGGCTGGTCGAGCCGGTCGCTGGCGTGCTGGGTGCATTGCTCGTCGGCTCCGTTGAGGCGATCCTGCCCTATGCGCTTGCCTTTGCGGCGGGCGCGATGATTCTTGTGGCCGTCCATGAGCTGATCCCGGAATGTCAGCGCAACCGCGAGGCGCGCCCCTACACAGCCACGATGGGCATTGTGGCTGGATTTGCGATCATGATGCTGCTGGATGTCGCCTTGGGGTGATTTGCAAGCTTTTCCGGGGAAATAGCGGCGCGTTCCGTCATCCTCCCCGGAAAACCGCGATTTCCGTTGACTTCCGCTGCGTGGGGAAGTATAATAAATGCGTATAACTTCCGATTGGAGACATTGCGTATGAAGAAAGCCCTGATCCTGCTGGTTGTGCTCGTGCTGCTGGCCGGACTTCTCTTTGGATTGTATCATTTCCTTTGGACGGCGGATAATTTTGCGGTGCTCGGAGAGAAGGCCATGAAGAGCGGCAACTATGCCCGAGCGGTTGACCGCTATACGACGGCCGTCTCGCTTGCGCCGGACAATGTGGACTATGTG
>OJKC01000789.1_pt1 | contig 23428 bp, 14 predicted proteins | sample 1596401 | NCBI WGS metagenome assembly OJKC01 (sample SAMEA4350162, study PRJEB24818) | metagenome | biome: human; feature: gut; material: faeces | place: Denmark | collected 2013-09 | reverse complement strand
CAGTTATCTTCATACGAAAAACGGGAATTTTTCTTTAAAGTTACTGAATTTCAAGGGCTTTTCAAAATATAACAAGTTGATAATTAGCCAATTAATCATAACGACATTTTTTGTCATGTACTTAAAAAGGCTTTGTTTAACGGTAAAACGGAACAATTGGATGTCATTTGCGTGAAGAAAGGTAAAACAAAATGGCTGAAATCATATCCATTGAGTAAAAAGAAAACAGTCTATCCTGATGTCAAATATACAGATTTTATTGAAAAAACTTACATGTTTAAAGCTCCTGTTTGGTTGGATTCAATATATATAAGTAGACATGACGCAGATAATAAGTCTCTTTTTGCCGACAATATGTTTGAATATTTTGATATCGCATACTTGGAAAGCGGTGAATGGCATCCGTTAGAATCGCAAGCTACGGGTATAGATGCTCACCCTGCATACAATTATTTGACAATCCCAAAACGGAAAGTTGAAGGCTTGCGTTTTATAAATAAAAATGCAACAGATTTACAACGGCATATTTATAGAATAAGGGTACATGAGCGTTTAAAAGAATCATATAATTTCCGTTCAGTTCGCAATGATGACATGTTGTATCTTTTTGTTGACGGAGAGGAAGTTGATGCTTTGAAGATTGATTTTGAAACATCAAAATTCGGTCTATGTTCAGATAACTATAATGCAGATTACAAAGGCATTATGTATTTTCATGTTAATAATGAACAGTAGAAATACAGAATATCAATAGGAAAAGAATGGTACGAGGTTTAGAAAAACTTCGTACCATTGTTCATATTCTTGTTATGACTTTCAATGCTTTTCACTATTTTTGATAAAAAATACTCTTATGCAGAAATTTAGTAGTGTTTTATTGATTTTGACATTTTTGCTAATGGGCTGTTTTGTTGCGGTTAGTGGAAGTGATTATCGTTTTGTTCATATAACCAGTAAAGAGGGATTGCCCCATCAGCAGGTTGAAGCAATGGCTTTTGACAATAAGGGCTATTTGTGGATCGGCACTCGAAACGGGTTGTCTCGTTATGATGGTTATTCTATCAAAACTTATTATAACGATCCTTCTGATTCAACATCTCTTTGTCATAATTTTGTTAGAGCTTTGTATTTTGATTCTAAAAACAGATTGTGGATAGGTACACCAAAGGGCATTTGCCGTTTTCAAGAGGATTCTGAGGATTTTAAGGTATATCGCACTACTGATGTTGCTACTATTATTGAAAATGTGAATGGTCGAGTATTTTGCTCAGGAGCGGAATTGTATGTTTACGATGAGAAGAGAGATGATTTCGAACTGATAAAACGAAGTAATCCCGAATATGTAGTATCTATGGCTGCAGATGTAAAGGGTCGATTGTTTGTGGCAACAAATAGTTCAATATCTTACTATGACTCGTCTCTTTCGAAAACTACACAAATTGATTCAAAATATTTTGCGGATTTCTTGACAGGGGTTGATGGTATTGTTCCGTTAAAATTTGATGAAAAAGGTAGGTTGTGGGTTGGACGAAACGGAAAGGGAATCTCATGTGTTGATTTGACAACAGGCGAGCAACGGATTTATGAAGCCGAAGTAATATCTGACGGCACTGTTAGAGTTATCGCTGAAGACCATGAGCATAATATTTGGTTGGGTACGGAGAAAGGTATAACGGTAATTGAACCGGATGGGAATATTGATATTATACGTCAAAATTTTGTGGATAAAAATAAATTGAATGATAATGCCATTTATTCAATTATAGCAGACAAGAATGATAATATTTGGATAGGAACTTATTTTGGTGGAATTAATATATTATTGAAAAATAATGATTTGTTTAAATGGATAGAGCCTGGGTATTCGAATCAGAATGTTCGCGGAAAAGCTGTGCGGGAGATGATAGAATTGCAGAATGGCTTTCTTTGGATTGCTACGGAAGATGGTGGTATTAACATATATGATAAAAATAAGAATCAGATTGAACCATTTGACCGTATCCCTGATTTAGGGCACAATGTTCATTGTTTGTATTTTGATAAAACGACAGATGAACTTTGGATAGGAACGTTTCGTAATGGATTGTTTTGTTACAATCTGAAAACTGGAAGATATGAACGTTATTTGCCGGGAGAGCGTACAGGGTTGGAATCGGATGCTATTTTTTCAATAACAAAACAAGGTGAAAAATTGTGGGTTGGGACAACTCATGGATTGCGTTATTTTGATGTTTTACAGAAAAAATTTTGTAAAGTGAATCATCCGATATTAGACACTTTTTTTATTTATTGTCTATTGGTTGACAGTGATGGTAATTTATGGGTCGGTACTAACAATCAAGGGTTATATTGTATTGATAGCTCTACTAATGAAATTAGGGGATGGACAGCTGATTCACAGACAAATTTAGGAGATGACTACATAACTTGTCTTTATCAGGATTCAAATAATAAAATATGGTTGGGTACTAATAATGACGGATTACATTACATTGATCCTCTTGATTTAAAAATTAAATCGTTGGATAACGAGCTGTCATTATTTCGAAATTCTATTTGTAGTATAATTGAAGATAAAATCGGTAATTTGTGGGTCAGTACCAGTCGTGGATTGTATAAATATAATATCCGAGAGAAAAAATTGATTAGATATACAACAGAAGATGGGCTTCCAACGAATCAATTTAATTTTGATTCGTCTATTTTGGCTCAAGATGGCAAATTATATTGGGGTAGTGTCAATGGGTTGATTGCTTTTGATCCGGAAGTCCTAAAAAGCAATAAAGGACCATTTCCTGTTCATTTAGGACATTTGACAATAGATAATGAAGTGATAACTGTAAACAGTGAAAATTCTCCACTTACTGCCGCTCTTGATGATATGGATACGATTGTATTGTCTTACGATCAGTCGCGATCATTTAGTATTGATTATCTGGCAGTTTCTTTGGATAATGCGCGTTCTTTGGAATATCAGGTATGTTTGGAGGGGGTTGACAAAGGTTGGCGAAATGCTGGGCAGGAGCGGAAATTCGTTGGTTTGAAACTTTCTCCGGGAACCTATCGTTTGAAAATTAGGGCGAATAATTCAAATGTAGGATGGGAAAATGCGCCAGTAAAAGTTTTGACTATTGTGATTCGCCCACCATTCTATCTTTCAATATGGGCATACATTGTTTATGCGTTGATATTGATTGCGTTGTTATTTATTGCATACCGTATTTTCTCAATTCGTTTGCATGAGAAAAATGCTATAAGAATGGCTAAAATTGAAAAAGATAAATTGGAGGAGATGAATAAGGAAAAAATCGAATTTTTTACAACAGTGTCTCATGAGTTAAAAACTCCATTGTCTTTGATAGTGGCACCTCTAAAATATATTTCCCAACAGAAAGAATTGGGAGAAGAATCCGAGAAGCGGTTGGAGATTGCAATTAAGAATACTAACAAAATGGTGGGAATTATTGATGAATTGGTTACTTTCAATAAAGTGGAATCGGGAAATTCCCAGTTCTTTTTGCAGGAAGGAAATCCTTTGGATTTTATAGAAAATACAGCAATGTTGTTTAAAGAAAATGCTGAGCAAAAAAATATATCGCTTTTTATACATTGTGAAAATAACGGTGAGGATGTTTGGTTTTCTCCGCTTTATGTTGAACGAATTACGAATAATTTGCTTTCGAATGCTTTGAAATTTACTCCGGCGAATGGAAAAGTTGTTGTCAAAGCAGAGATTCTGAATAAACCTGATGGTTATATTTATTTACGTATTGAGGTAAGTGATACAGGCATAGGTATAGTAAAAGAAGAAATTCAAAATATTTTCTCAAAATATTATCAAACGAAACGAGGACATAATGTAAACAATAAAGGTTGGGGGATTGGATTGGCATTGGTTAAGAGGTTGACGGAAATACATAAAGGTTCAATTTCTGTTGATAGCACTATAGGAAAGGGCAGTTCTTTTGTCGTATATTTGAATGTTTCGGCAGAGGCGTTCGATCCTAAGGTGTGTATTAGTGGAGATAAGACGATTGTTCCTCTTAGCAAATATGTCTATGATGAACCATCCGATTCTGGTAATTCTGAGAAAACAGATTCCGATGTGGTTGTGAAAGATGATAAATTATCGATTTTGATTGTTGAAGATAACAAGGAATTGTTGCAGTTCTTGGTGGACTATTTTTCATCTGGTTATAATGTATATACTGCAGAAAACGGAGCAGAGGCATTGGAGGTCGCACATAAATCCCCAATACAATTAGTTGTTTCTGATGTAATGATGCCTGTAATGGATGGATTTGTGCTGTGTCAGACTTTGAAAAACGATATACAAACGTCTCATATTCCTGTCATTTTGTTGACTGCAAAAAATGATACGGAGGATGTTGTTAAAGGTTATGAAAGTGGTGCAGAGGCGTATGTTCCGAAACCTTTTGACCCTCAAATTTTGGAGTTGCAAATGAAAAATATTATGAGGACTCGTAGAATGCAGCAGGAACAAATAATCAATGCCGAGAATCCAGACATGGAAGAAACTTCATTGAGTAAATTTGATAAAGAGTTTATTAGCCAGATAAACGAATTGATTGATGAAAATTTGGATAATAATGATTTTTCAATCACATTTATAACTCAACAACTGGGAATAAGCCGCAGCCTACTTCATGTTAAAATGAAGAATTTGTTGAATATTTCAACTGGTGACTATATACGAAAAAAACGATTGAATAAAGCCTGTTCATTTTTGGAAGAAGGATACAATGTGTCCGAGACTGCATACCGGACCGGATTTTCTGACCCGAATTATTTTTCTAAAACCTTCAAGAAAGAGTTCGGAATGACACCGACAGAGTTTTTAGATAGTAAAAAAGTGCAAGCTAATAAAACGGAGTGAACAATTTTCCTTGTTTTGTGGATATGTTTACCCTTAGAATGCTGTATAATACGATACTTTTGCATATAAACTAATACAATATAATTATGAAAAAACTATTCCTACCTATTATCCTGTTAGGCTTGCTGTCTTGCAAAAACGATGGTTCAGACATTATTTTAATGAATGCGGATAATTTTAAAACAACAATTGATGGTAAATCTGTAGATTTATATACTTTAAAGTCGGAAAGTGGAATGGTAATGCAAGTTACCAATTTTGGCGCTCATGTCGTTTCACTGTGGACTGCAGATAATAAAGGTGCGTTTGATGACGTGGTTTTAGGTCATAAGTCCTTAGATGAGTATATGAATTATAAAGGTGAGCGTTTTATTGGCTGTGTGGTTGGACGCTATGCCAATAGAATTGCAGATGGAAAGTTTGTGATTGATAGTATTGTTTACAATGTTCCGAAGAATAATAACGGACAAAGTTTGCATGGTGGTTTAAAAGGTTTGGATCAGGTTGTTTGGAATGTAGACACTGTAGGTTCTGATATGATTCGTTTGTCATATTTGTCTCCGGATGGAGAGGAGGGGTATCCTGGTAATTTAGCTATACAGATGACATATTCCTTGACAGCTGATAATGCTTTTAAAATAGAATATTCGGCTACAACTGATAAGTCAACTTTTGTAAATTTGTCAAATCATAGCTTTTTTAATTTGAAAGGTGAAGGAAATGGTACTATTAATGATCATTTGTTGACTATAAATGCAGATTCTATTACTCCTATTGATGAAGTTATGATTCCAACTGGAGAATTGATGTCTGTTGATGGAACTCCTTTTGATTTTAGACACGCACAACTTATAGGACAACGTGTGAATGAAGAAAATGAACAATTGAAAAATGGTAGTGGGTATGATCATAATTGGGTATTGAATAAGCAGATGCCAGGTGCTATTGAATTAGCAGCTTCTGTTTATGAGCCACAGAGTGGTCGTCTTTTAGAGGTTTATACCGATCAGCCTGGTTTGCAATTTTATGGAGGAAATTTCTTCGATGGAACTGGGAATGGAAAATATGGTGCTACGTACAATTACCGTGAAGCATTCGCATTGGAAACGCAGAAATTCCCTGATAGCCCGAATCAACCGAATTTCCCATCAACACTATTAAAACCGGGAGAAGTTTATCATCATGTTTGTATATATAAATTTTCTGTAAAATAATTAGAGGTTAATTGTTAACGCGGATAATTCATTATATATGAAAAATCAAATTTTTATGTTTTTATTGTTGTCTTGTGTTTTTTCTGTGTATGCACAAGATGATGAGATTTATTTTGCGGATCCTACGATTTTTGTAGAAAATGGAAAATACTATATGACGGGGACAATCGGTAATGGACCAAAAGGATTTGCTCTTTTAGAATCTAAAGATTTGAAGCATTGGAATACATGTGATGGTTCTGCCTATTGTATGATATTAAGTCCAGGAACGACAACGTTTGGAACGGATATGTTTTGGGCTCCCCAAATTTTAAAAGATAATGGAAATTATTATTTAACATATTCGGCAAATGAGCAAACAGCGTTGGTAAAATCGGAATCTTTATATGGTCCATATGTGGGGGTGACTTCAAATGTTCAGCCAATTGATGGCTCTGAAAAAAATATTGATTCATTCATTTTTAAAGATGATGACGGAACATATTATTTGTATCATGTGCGCTTTAATCATGGTAATTATATATGGGTTGCTGAATTTGATGTTGAAAAGGGCATAGTTAAATCAGAGACATTAAAACAGTGCCTTGATTATTCTGAGAAATGGGAAAAGACAGATAACAATCTGTGGGATCCTATAATGGAAGGGCCAACAGTGATAAAAATGGATGGAATGTATTATATGTTTTATTCGGCAAACCATTTTTTGAATAAAGATTATGCCGTTGGTTATGCAACAGCGAAATCTCCAATGGGTCCATGGACAAAATATGAAGGGAATCCGATTATTCATCGTAATATTGTGGGAGAAAATGGTTCAGGGCACGGTGACTTTTTTGTCGGTTTGGATGGTAAGCCTTATTACGTTTATCATGTCCATTATTCTGATACAGAAGCTACACCGCGTCGAACTCGTATCGTCCCATTGAAAATTAAAAAGAATAAGCACAACGGCTTAAGAGAGATTTCTGTTGATGAAGATAATGTAATTGTACCAATTATTAATAAATAGTATAATGAGTGCAGAATGCACATTCCGCATTTGGACAATTAATATATGTCCTTAATGGAGTTTAGGAAACCGGACAGGTCAGGCGGCAAGACTTGTCCGGTTTTTGATGCTTATTTGTCAGTTCTGAATGGAACGACAGGAAAACCAAAGGTGTTTGCTAGATTACCAATCATAAAATCGTGGAAACAGTATCTAACTGCTGTGGGCTCTGTTACATTTTTATTTTTTACAATTATGGTATTATTTTGCACAATAGCTTCTGCTGGGTAAAAATTACCGTCTTGTCCACAAATTTCAAATCCAGTTATATCTGATGTACGATTGAATCCTAATTCTGCATTCTTGAAGGTTACAATAGCTTGACTTTTCTCGAATTTAACATTCTGGAATTCCGGTCCACGTGAACAAATGCTTTTGATTCCGTAAGTTTCATTCATAGCCATGAATGCTAACCGTTTTCCGACAGCTTCTTTTTGGGATGGATGAATATTGAATTCCTCGTAATCATAGACTAAATCGTTAGTCGAAATCATTCCACAATTCGGAATAAGTTGTTGTGCATTATATTGTGCTTCCCTAAGGTATTGGCTTAATTCTATTCCATACTGATGAGGCGCTATTTCAACAAAGTAAAATGGCATATTGCTATTATTCCAAAGACCTCTCCAAAGACTAACCATATCATACATTCGTTGTGCATAAGTTTTGTATTGGTAAATGTTAGCTTCTCCTTGGTACCAAATGAATCCTTTAAGTGTATAATTCCTTAAAGGATAAATCATGGCATTAAACATTACCATTGGACGGGCTGTGATAAGTTTGTTCTCAATATCTTTTCGAGATAATTGAATGTCTGGATATTTTGATAATGTGTTTTGATCCATCCAACTTTCTATTGGACTGCCTCCCCAACTACTGTTGATGATGCCAATTGGTACATTAAGATATTTATTAAGATAGGATGCATAAAAGTATGCTACTGCGCTAAACTCTTTGACTGTTTGCGGATTTGGAATTTGCCAATTTGTTGTGACATTGTCTAATGGTATGTACGATTGAATTCGAGGTATGTTAAGAAGTCTGATTTTTTTTTGCATGCTGTTTGCTTCTGCAATTATTTCATTGGAATTCTTGACTGGGTTGTTGACAAAACCTCCAAATGTCATTTCCATATTGCTTTGTCCAGATGCGAGCCAAACTTCACCAATTAGTATATTATGAAGAGTTGCTTGGCTTTCATTGTCCGCGATTGTGATTTCGTGAGTATCATAACTGCCTGCGGGGGTTGGGATAAATGCTGACCAATCTCCGGAATTGTTGGACTCAACTCTAATTTGGGGACTCCAGGAAGTTGAAATTGAAATTTCAGAATTGGGTGTGGACTTTCCCCATAATTTAACTTTTACCTGTTGTTGTAGGACCATGTTGTCACTAATAATGTTTGGCAGTTCAATTTTTGCAATCGCATTTGTAACAGCTATGTTACATAATAAAAGTAATAAGAATTTTTTATACATGATGACGAGCTTTTAGTTTATATGTAAACGTAAATATACCTTTTTTTACTCATAAAGATAAATTGCATGAGTATTCAGTGAGTAAAGGATATGGAGTGAACGTTATTTAAGAAATTTAAAATTTTTAATATATGAGAAACGGAATATTTACTTTTTTGTCTATTCTTCTCTTTTGTGGGCAATATGCTCATTGTAGTTCTTATTCAGAGTGGACTATAGAAAATTCTAAGGGTCAAACTTATGAAGAACCAAATGGATTGTTTAAAACATATGCAGTACCGGCTGAATATCCGCATATGTCAGGAGCTCCTCGTTTTAATGTGTCTGTAAATAATTATTATGTGGGATTGTTTAATGACAATAATTTTTGGGGTGGCAATGTCGCTTTTGGCTCTTTTGATTTTGATGATGGGCAAGTGGTGGATGTTGAAATTGCCTCGAGAACATCAATTGAGGCGTTTGAAATTTTGCCTAAAAGTGTAGAGTTGGAGGATGTTTATCAATCAACTGATAAAAGTATTCATTTAAAAATAAAAAAAGCAGATCAACAACTGACATTAATTATCAACGATGAATATACGAAAGATGTACTGCATTTGTTTTGTAACAGCATAGATAAAGATGCTCCGGTTGTCGATGCTCCTAATGGATACAAATATGATGTAAAGCAAGGCATTCATTATTTTGGCCCTGGTTATTATGATTTGGATGATTATTTTGCAAATGGCACATTGTCAGTTCGTGGAAATAAAAAAATTTATTTGGCTGGAGGTGCTGTTGTAGACGGGCAATTGGCGATAAGTGGAGGCAATGGGGCCCAAATATATGGAAGAGGGCTATTAATGAATGCCGAACCGAAAGTGGTTGCGTCGATATCCCAGTCAGAAAATTGTGATATTTCCGGTATTATGATCCATGGTCATCGTGCTCAGTGTTGGTGTACGGTTGTTGACAATAGTAATAAAATCAATTTTGAGAATGTTAAAATTATAACAACACGTTATGCTAGTACTGATGGGTTGGATATAAATCATTGTTCAGATTGCAATTTCCATAATATGTTCATACGTAGTTGTGACGATGCTGTTGCAATTAAAGGATTAAGTGCAGAAACAAATGCACCGGTTGATTGTCCGGCTAATAAGAATTTGATTTTTACAGAGATGAAATTATGGAATGATTGTAATAATGCATTTGGTATGGGAGCTGAAACGCGTGCGTCTGTCTATGAAAATATCCAATTGCGGGATAGTGAGATTTTGTTTTCGTATGATGACCCGAACAATCATGAGCAGTTGGATGAAAGATCCACTATGAATATTTGCGCATTACATGGTACTTATTTTAAAAATATTCTATTTGAAAATATCTATGTGCATAAATGCGAACGTTTGATAGGTCTTGGCTTTAAAAGTGATTTTTGGTTTGGGTCGATTCCCGGCGATCAGACTTATCCTGGCGGTATTGATGGTGTGACATTCAGGAACATCACTTCTCCGAGAAATAGCGGTAGCTCGATTGCAAATCAAATACATTTATATGGATGGCATAAGGATGGAACTCCGGATAAATTTGTTGAGAATATATTGTTTGACAATGTGATGATTGAAGGTGAGTTGTTGAATGGCAAGGACAGCCGTTATATTGTTACAAACAATACGCCTGAATTTGAATTGGTAAGATCTTTGCATTTTGAAAATTCTTCAGATGTCAAGGTTGTTAACAAGAACAAGGAGATATCATTGTATCCGACTTCGGTTCATGTTGGAACTCCGGTTAAGATAGTTCTTGATAATGCTGATGAGCAAATTAATTGGACAGTGTATTCTATGAACGGTCAGTCTCTCCTTTCTGGTACGAACAGTTCTGTTTCAACGGACACGTTGTCTCCTTCTATATATTTGATTAGAATTGAAACAGATGGTCGTCATACTAGTAATATGAAATTTCAAATAAAGTAAGAACAATGAAACGAGTACTTTGTTTTTTATTAATGTGTTTTGCGTGGGCTCAATTTTCAATATTTGCGGGCGATTTGAAGAAATGGAATTTGGAAGATATAAATATTCGAGATCCGTTTATTTTGGTAGATTCTGTTTCACAAACATATTTTATGTATAGGACATCTTCTTCTGTTTTGCCATCGGGTAAACGAATTGGGGGTGTGGAAGTTTTTACAAGTAAAAATTTGAAAGATTGGAAGGGACCGGAGAAAGTGCTTACGGTTCCGGACGATAATTGGATTACGGGTGATATTTGGGCTCCTGAGGTGCATCAATATAATGGAAAATATTATTTGTTCGCAACGTTGAATAGCGATATTCCTTGGAGAAAAGGAACCTCAGGTTGGCCAGATTTTATATTCAGGGGTACACAGATTTTTTATTCCGAAAGTCCAATGGGGCCGTTTGTAGCATTTGACAAAAAACCACATACTCCAATGGACCAAATGGCATTGGATGGCACATTGTATGTCGAAGATGGTATTCCATATATGGTTTATTGCCATGAATGGGTGCAATTGGCTGATGGTGCCATGAATGTTGTGCGTTTGACGGATGATTTGTCAGGAACGATCGGAAACCCGTTGCGTTTGTTTCATGCATCCAGTGCTTTGTGGTCTACTGGACGTAATTTGGGTGATGCATTACCTATTAGTTATGTGACAGACGGATGCTTTTTGTATAGAACAAAAACTGGTAAACTTTTAATGATATGGTCTAGTTTTCATCAAAATAAATATGCTATTGGTATAGCCGAGTCTACGACTGGAAAAGTTGTGGGACCTTGGAGGCATCAAAGTCAACTTTTGTTTGGAGAAAATGGAGGCCATGGAATGCTTTTTAAATCATTGGATGGCAGACTGTTCCTTATTTTACATGGACCGAATGAGCCTTCTGGTTCCGAACGGGCATGCCTTTTTGAGATTGAAGATATGGGCTATACGTTAAAAGTAAAAAATAGGTGAGTAAATTTTAGGTATTGTTCGTTTTCAATAAAGAAAACGTAAATTGGAAAAAATGTTTAATCTTAAAATTGAATAGTATGAAAATAACTAAAACTTTCTTATTGGGTATTTGTAGTTGCATTTCATTATCAATGAGTGCTGAGGGATATCAATTCCCTGGGGGAACTGGAACCTCTGAAGATCCGTATCAAATTGTAACAGCTGAAGATTTGGATCATGTTCGTGATTACCTTGGAAATTCAGAAGTGAATTTTAAGTTAATGAATGACATTGATTTGACAGAATATTTGGACGGGGGAAGTTGGCAGCCAATTGGAGGTGATGTCAACAACGCTTTTGTCGGTGTGTTTGACGGAAACAACTGCACAATCTCAAATTTACTTATTTTAGGTGGAAGTAATGGTCTGGGATTTTTTGGAAGGGTTCAAACTCCAGGAGAGGTCCGAAATTTAATAATCGAAAATGCCGAGGTCTCTGGTGGGGATTGGTGCGGTATCCTTTGTTCTACAAATGGTAATTGGGAGAGAGCTGGTGGAACATTGAAAAATTGTCGTGTTATAAATTCATATCTAGAAGGGAATAGTTGTTTGGGGGCTATTGCTGGAGTGAATGAAGGAACGGTTGATGGTTGCGCTGGTATAAATAATACAATAGAAGGTGCAGCTGGAACAATTGGTGGACTTTTGGGAGAATGCTCTGCAAATTCATCAAATTCAAGGGTTATAGATTGCTTTTCATCTGCAACTGTGATGGGAGGAGGAGATAATGTTTCCGGATTAATTGGACTTTTTAGAATAGAACAAAATCCCAACTATGAAGCTGCATTACAAAACTGTGCATCTTATGGTGATGTTTCTGGTAATGGTGCCGTTGCTGGAATTGTCGCATATCAGCAGGGGGTGACTTCGACTATAATTGATAATTGTTATTCAGCATGTAATGTCACGGGATATCAGGCTGGTGGTATTGGTGGTTCTCCGATTGATGGAAAGGTAACCAACTGCTATGCATCAGGTACGATTACTGCAAATGATGGAGCAGAACCTTGGTCGGGAGGTATTGCCGGAACGGCCTATCAATTGCTTCAAGATTGTTACTATTCGGGAGTGATTTCGGGCGCAGGTAAAATTGGTGGAGTCTGTGGACGAAACTGGCCATCTTTGGTCGTTTCAAAGTGTTATTATAACTCGGAAGGTGCGTCTATGAATATGGGAGAAGGACACGATGAAGCTACTTTTGATGCAATTGGACTTTTACCAGAAGAAATGAAAAGTTTTGACTATATAAAATTTAGCAACCCTGATAAATGGCAAATTAAGCAAGGCGTTTCTTTCCCATATTTTAAGAACCAAACAGACCCAATTACAATTGAAAAATGTAATTTGACAGGTGCAAGTGGAACATACTCTGGCGATGTCGCTGAAATGTTCTTTAGTGGAAGTATGAGCGGAGGCTTGTATGATGTAGAGGTGACGTTTGATAATGGAGTTTGGACGGCTACGTGGCCGGATATGTCAGTGTATGAAAACGAAATCGTATCTGTTTTTGCTTTGGAAGAAGGGAAAATGCCTTCTCAAGTAGCAACTCTAAAGGTTGACGGCTCTTCAAGTGTTGAAGAGTTGGAAATAACACAATTAGCAAATGTATTTTCTGGTAAGGGTTTCGTTATGTTGAAAAATATGTCTGGAACCGAGAATCTATGTTATGAAATGGTTAATATGTCAGGCTTGGTCGTTATGTCCGGTATTGCAGAGCAGGATATGACAAACATCTCTACAGAAAGATTCCCTAATGGAGTATATTTGCTCAATGTGAAATCTTCGGAACGTGTTGAGTGCCATAAAGTGATTATTAAATGATGGTTTTCTAATATTGGGTAAATTACCTGATGCAATAGTCGGTGAACTGTTTGTCGCCGGCTATTGCTTTTCCACGTTGGAGGGTATGTTTAGATCATTGGAAATAGAAGGGCGTTTTAACGTGTTGTATACGCATAATTCAGTTCGGTTAATGAATTTTGCGCAACGATATGTTGATGTGTGTACTGCTGAGGATATTGTACAGGACGCTTTTGTTAAATATTATGATAAAATGTCGCAATATACAGATGATGAATTGTGTAAATTATTATATGTGACAGTCCGTAATATGTGTATAGACAAATTGCGTCATGATTCATGTGCCAGTGATTTTAAAAAAAGAATGGAAGCTGAGTTAAGTCTTAAGGAATTAGACGTGGATACTGATTATGAACAAATAAACAATGAGCAGGAAAAGCTGGCTGAAATAGCTAAGATAGTAAATGCTTTTCCAGAAAAGAAGAAACTGATATTTTCATTATATTATTATAAAGGAATTGATTCTAAAACAATTGCGGAGATGTTGTCACTATCGCAAAGAACGGTTGAAAATACGGTTTATAGGGCATTAAATTCAATTCGAGAGCATTTGTTAAAATGATTTTTTTAATGAGTAAATTTTAAAGATAAACGTTTTTATTCTAGAATGGAGAAAATAGATGAACATATTGAGAGTTTGATAATTGGTTATCTGGAGCATCGGCTTACTGAGGAGGAGTCTGTTGTTTTTTATCAGTGGCTTAAAGAAAATGAAGAAAATGAGAAGTTTTTTTTGTCATTAAAAGCTATTGATAATTTAAAGCAATCATCTGTCAATTTCGATCCGGATACAGGATTTGAGTTATTGAGTGATAAGATTCAAACGCAAAAAAAATTAAAGCGTAAAAGAGTCAGTCTGTCATATTGGAGTATTGCCGCTGTTATTGCCGTATTGGCTTTCTCTGTCGGATATGTTTTCAAATCAGGGTTGTTTTCTTCAGTACCAACATCTGTGTGTGAATTCGTTACGGATAATGCTTCCGGTAGTTTAAATTTGCCGGATGGTACAACTATATGGATGGCTCCATATACGAAGGTTCGATATATGACTGATTATGGGCAGAAAGAGCGTTATGTTGAACTGGAAGGAGAGGCATTTTTTGATGTCGCAAAAAATAAGGAAATCCCGTTTGTCGTAAATGTATCGGAACAGCAGATTCGTGTTAAAGGAACAAAGTTTAATGTGATGTCTTACTCTAGGGATTCTGAAATTGTAACAACTTTAATGGAAGGTTGTATAGAATTTTATGCGAATAATAAAATTATAGAATTGAATCCGGGTGAGCAAATTAGATATGACAGCAAGAATAAATCATTGAGAGTGCTTGAAGTAGATGATATTAAGACTGAAATAGATTGGTTAGATGACCGCTATGAATTCGATGGTGTAACGTTTGAAAATATACTGGAAAGAATGAAAAATGTTTACAATGTAACTTTTGTATGTTCAAACCAGAAAATAATGCAAACCTCATATAGGGTGACGTTTTATCAGGGAGAAAGTCTTTCTGAATTTTTGCAAATTGTGAATAATATGACAGGACTTTCGGCTTCCGTTAAAGCGGATACCGTGCAATTAAAGTAGAACCAATTTACGTTTTTATCTTTATATGTTTTATTAATCCTTAAAATGTACCAGTAGTAAAATAAAATGGAATCAAGGTTTATAATTCAAAAAAGGCAATTGAACGGGCTGTTAATTAATATGTTCCGTTTGTGCTTGCTGGCATTTATTTTTATGTCAATGTCTGCTTTCAGCATATCTGCTGCGAAGACATATTCTCTTCAAATGAAGAATGTTGAATTTGTTCAAGCTGTTAAAGAAATTGAACGATTGACGGAATATACTTTTGTTTATAATGTTAAAATAGTTGATGCTGATGCAAAAGTGACATTGAATGTTCAAAATGGTCGAATTCAAGATGTGCTTAACCAATTGGTCAGGAAGCAACCGATAACTTATGAAATTAAAGGTTCAAGAATTTATCTTTTAACAAGAGAAAATGTGAAGAGTAAATCGAATTCTAGTGGTAATAAAGTTATCGTTGGCAAAGTGACAGATGAGAATGGTGAACCATTGGTAGGAGCAACAATTTCAATACCAGGAGAGAATATATATGCTGTGTCGGATGTTGATGGCAACTATAGAATGCCTCTTCCGGAAAACTGTGTCGCAAAAGTTGTTCAGGTTTCTTATGTAGGCTTTGTAACGTCTAAAAGGAAAATAACGGATTCCGGTGAATTGGATTTCGAGATGACATCAAGTGTTCAAAATTTGGAAGATCTTGTGGTTGTTGGTTACGGAACACAAAAAAGGGAGTCTTTGACAAGCGCAATCTCAACATTGGATTCGGAAGATTTAAGTCGTTCGGCGGCAACAACTACGTCTGGAGCATTGGTTGGAAAAGTTGCTGGGGTTAATAGCCGAATGTCAGATGGCCGGCCTGGTGCGTGGACTACTTTGAATATTCGTAATATGGGAACTCCATTATATGTTGTTGATGGCGTTCAAATGGACGAGGGACAGTTCAATAATATTGATTTTAATGATATTGAGAATATTTCAGTGTTGAAAGATGCTTCTGCTTCTATTTATGGTGTTAGAGCTGCCAATGGTGTGGTTGTCGTTACTACAAAAAGTGGAAAGCGAAACACGGCAAATAGAGTAAATGTAAATACTTATTATGGATGGCAGGAAATGATGCGTTTCCCGCGACCGGCTGATGCCGCCACATGGGTTGGAGCTTTGGTTCAGTCTGCAACAATACAGAATAAAGTAGGAAAATATACATATGATGATTATCTCAAATGGAAACAAGGAACAGAAAAAGGATATGTGCCATTTGATTGGTATGATTATATTTTTACTACGGCTCCACAATTTTATGTTAGCGCTAATACGTCAGGAGGTTCTGATAAAATAAATTATTATGTGGCAATGAGTCATTTGCGTCAGGAAGCGATTATCAATAATTACGGAAATTTTAATAGAACAAATATGCAGGTGAATTTAGACGCGAACATTACTTCTAATTTCAAGTTGGGGGTATCTGTTAATGGTCGATTGGAAAATAAAGTGCATCCTGCTATTTCCGGCAATGATGGTAATGACGATTATTGGACTGCTTTTTTTGCAACTTATAGAAATTTGCCGACATTGCATCCTTACGCAAATGATAACCCTCTATATCCGCAACAGACTTCTACGGCATATTATACAAATTTTGCACTTTTTGGACAGACTGGAGAACAATTAGATAGATGGAAAGTTCTGCAGACAACCTTGAATGCGGAATGGGAAGTTCTAAAAGGTTTGAAGATAAAAGGAATATTCTCCTATTATTATGCAAATCGTAGATATGACAATCAAGAACATAGTTATAAATTGTACTCATATAATGATAAAACGGACACATATGCGGTAGCTTCGGATATTCAGTCTCGTTGGAAAGAGCGTGTAATAACAAACATTGAAAATGTTAATACGCAATTGAGTGCGACTTATGATACTAAAATCAAAGATGAACATCATATAGCAGCATTTGCAGGAATTGAGTCTTACAAATATAGTTCACCGGGATTTTCTATTACTTCTAATCCATTGGCAAATTCTTTGGATTTGATTTATGCTGACGACATAAAGTCGTTTAATGATGCTGGTGATAATACTCAAACACGTTTGGGATTTATGGGTAAGATTAATTACGATTATAAATCTAAATATTTATTGGAGTTGCAGGCGCGTTATGATGGTTCATGGAAATTCCCACCAAATCATCGATGGGGATTTTTCCCGTCAGTATCAGCTGGATGGCGTGTTATTGAGGAGGATTTTTGGAGTGATGACTTCAAAGATATTATGTCAAATCTCAAACTGAGAGTGTCATACGGTTTGATGGGTGATGACAATGTCTACGGTTATGGAAGTTTCGATTATTTAGGTGGATATAATTATGGAAATGGTGGTGCTGTTTTGGATGGTGATTGGGTTGTTGGAAGCAGTACACGTACGCTTCCTGTAACTAATATGTCATGGATTAAATCAAAAATTATTGATGTCGGAGTTGATTTGGGTTTTTTGAATAACCGTTTGACAGGAACTCTTGATGTTTTCCGGAGAATACGGACTGGGTTGCCAGCAGCGCGTTATGATAAGGTACTGCCATCAGAAATAGGTTTTACTCTTCCAAATGAAAATTTGAATTCTGACATGCAACAAGGACTTGATGGTAATATTGTTTGGCAGGACAAAATTGGAGAATTGTCCTATAGAGTAGGTGGAAATTTTACGTTCTCAAGGAGTTATAATTGGCATCAATATAAACCTCGTTTTGGTAATTCCAGAGAATATTATGTATATTCTGCAAATGAACGAGTTGCAGGTGCAAGCTGGACATTGGAATGTATTGGACAATTTCAAAGTTGGGAGCAAATTGCAAATTGGCCGGTAGATATTGATGGAAAAGGAAATACGACATTACGGCCAGGTGATTTGATATACGCAGACAAAAATGGCGACCAAAAGATTACAGATGAAGATCAATTCCCAGCTGGATACCAATCATATGAATCTGGTAATACTCCCGTAATTAATTTTGGTCTAAATTTAGGTCTCTCGTGGCGAGGCATTGATTTTTCTGCGGATTTTACGGGTGCTGCAATGCAGTCATTTTGGTTTAATTATGAACAGAGAACTCCATTTTGGGGCGATGCTAATTCGCCATTGTATATGTTAGAGGATCAGTGGCATTTGGCAGATATTACGGATCCAAATAGTGAATTAATTCCAGGAAAATATCCTACTGCTTTAGATGGTAATTCTTCCCATTCAAATTACACAGCGAGTACATTTTGGATGAGAAATGTACGATATCTGAAGTTGCGTAATTTAGAGTTGGGATATACTTTCCCTCAGAAATGGACAAAAAAACTTTCTATTCAGAATTTACGTATTTATACCCTCATGCAAAACTTGTTCTCTATTGATAATGTGCATGATAGGGGGATTGACCCTGAAATATGTCAATCTGCCGGTTTTGCATATCCCACTAATCGTGTGATAAATTTTGGTTTAAATGTAACGTTTTAGATATAATTATGAAAAATAAAATATATAGACAACTGGTTCTGCTGTTTTTGGCAATTAATCTAGTTTCTTGTCAGGATTTTTTGAATCAGCAACCTGATTCCATATTTGATAATGATCAGATTTTTTCTGATGAGCAGATGATAAAGTCTGTATTAGCAAATTTTTATGGTCGTATTGATTGGGGACCAAATTTTGAGAATTTACCCGGTTACGGTTTGCTTGATGAAGCGTGCTATGGATCCAATGGGGGGGACCCGACTCATACTACTGAATATGATGTAACGCTTTGGCGAGTATATGATTATGAACTAATACGTAATTTCAATCAATTTCTTGATGGTGTAAGAAATACAACTGTCCTTACTGAAGAGATGAAATTAAGATATGAAGCAGAAGTCCGTTTTTTGCGTGCCTGGACATATTTTAATATGATAAGAGGTTTGGGCGGTGTTCCTATAGTTGGTGACAAAGTATTTTCATACGACGCTCAACAGGCTGTTTCTGAATTGCAAATACCCCGTTCAACGGAAGCCGAATCTTATGACTATGTTATTTCGGAATGTGAGTTCGCAGCTAAATATTTACCGGATGTCGCTTCTGAAAATACTAATGCATCTCGTGCAACGTCTTGGGTTGCGTTGGCCTTGAAGGCTCGTGCTGCTATTTATGCAGCATCATTGGCAAAATATAATAATCAAGTGACTCCTGATATAAAGACAGCAGGAGGTGAGGTTGGTATTCCAGCCGAATTGGCAGAGTCGTATTATAAAAAGGCATTTGCGGCAGCCGATACGATTATCAATTCTCATCAGTATCAATTATATAATAAAGAATCGGATAAAGCTCATAATTTTTATATGGCAGTGTCTTCCAAATCAGATAATCCAGAGGTGATGTGGGCTAAGGATTATAAATATCCTAGTCATACGAATAATTGGAGTATCAGTACTTGTCCGAGGATATTGTCTTTTTCCAGTGGGGGAAATAGTACAACTCCACTGTTGAATCTTGTAGAGGCTTATGAATACGTGGACAATCGTGATGGGCATTTGAAAACAGAAAATGAAAGAGGAGAACCTATATTTTATGATAATCCAGGCGACATCTTTGAAGGAAAGGATCCTCGAATGAAGGGTACAATAATTTGCAATGGGGATGAATTCGGAGGTGTTACTATTGAATATCAAGCAGGACAATATTACTATCAACGTAATAAGTGGAAAGAAAGGAAAGGTAAACCGGGAAGTCTTGATGCAGATGGTGATGTGCTTACTTCAATTAATGGGCCTCAACAAACTTCAGATTGGACAACCAATAAAACGGGATTTAATTTTCGAAAATATTTGGATGAAGATCGGAATGCAGGCATGGATTTAGCTCATGGTAGCGAGATCTGGTTTGTTCGTTTTCGCTATGCTGAGGTCTTGTTGATTGCAGCAGAAGCTTGTTTGGAACTTGGAAATGAACAGGCTGCATTAGGATATTTAAATCAAATAAGAGAAAGGGCCGGTTTAAAGGGATTGACAACTATGTCGCTTTTGGATATTGAACAAGAGAGACGTGTTGAGTTCGCTTTGGAAAATCATCGATGGTGGGATTTGAAGCGCTGGCGTCGTGCCCATGTTGTTTGGGATGGACATAGTGCTGAATCGGTACACTATACATTGTTCCCATATAAAGTGAAAGATCCGCGTCGTCCTGAAAATGGGAAATGGGTGTATGTTAGAGGAGAATCACCTATATTGTTGGAACCAAGAACTTTTCAAATGAAGAATTATTATAATCCATTTGATGTGAATTGGTTGGCAAATAATCCCAAATTAGTTAAAAATCCATATCAATAAATTAAATAGAAATGAAATCATATAATTTTTTATTTTGTATAGTATCAGCTGTTCTTTCAATGAGTTGTTCTGTAGATAATTATGATGCCCCAGATTGTCATATTTCAGGACGTATCGTATATGAAGGAGAACCATTGGGTGTAAAGGGAACTGAGTCTTCTGTTTCCATGGAATTATGGGAGAGAGGATATGGAAAAGAAACGCCGCAGATAATACATGTCGGCCAAGATGGTATGTTTTCAACGTATGTATATGGCGATAATCCTGTGAGAATTGTGGCAAAAGATGGAATTGGACCGTGGGAGAATCGACACGATACGGTATATATCGATAAGGTGAATGGGGATATGGTCGTAGACTATCCGGTAGTTCCTTATTTCCTTATTAAGAATGTGAAATACACGTTGAATGAAGATAGTGTGTTGATGGCCGATTTTACAGTAGAACAAGTCAGTGAAAAAGCAAAAATAGCAAGTGCCGGAATAGTTGTTAATAAAACGAAATTTGTTGATTTAACAATCAATTTGAAATCTGCGGGTGTTTCTGGTAAAGTTGGAGACATAAGTGTTTCAGTTGATTTAAAGGATGCAATGAAGCAACAACGGTATTTGTTTGCAAGAGTGTATGTGAAAAATCAAGATGTCGACCAAGCATTGTATAGTGTTGAATCCTATCAAGTTAAATAAAAATGTTTTGAAAGATGTTAAAGTCTAATTTTTTAGCAATAAGTTTGCTTGTTTCAGTATCCTTTGCTGGGGCCGGAAACAAACAGTGGACAGTGTATAGTCCTGATAAAAATATTACTTTGAATGTAATGTTGGAGGATTCTCAGTTATTATATAATGTTGAATTGAATTCAAAAAGGTTGGTTGACAAATCTCCATTGGGGATAAATTTGGAACATTTTGATTTCTCTAATAATATTGTTTCGGTTGCTGCAGAAGATGTTTTTTCTGGGAAATTTGAATATGAAACAGAAATAGGAAAAAGCAAGTCGGTGGCAACAGTGTATAATAGTTGTACTTTTGCGTTAGAAAATAGTATTGGAGAAACAATGAATGTCTTGTTTCGAGTGGCAAATGATGGCGTTGCTTTTGCGTATCAGTTTGATAGGCCTTTTGTGGTGTTGTCTGAAAATACTGGTTTTTCTATTCCAGTTACTGCCAAATCATTTTTGACACCATTGGCATCTGCAAAATCAGGATGGTGCAGAACGAATCCAAGCTATGAAAACCATTATCATTTTGATGCTCCGGTAGATTTTAAATCAGATTTTGGTGATGGCTGGATTTTCCCGGCATTGTTTAATGTTGAGAATGCAGGTTGGATATTGTTGACAGAAAGTGGGACTGATTCCAATTATGCTGCATGTCATTTGAGTGAAGCTGAGTCCGGTTTGTTTAAATTGGAATTCCCTACTACTGAACATAATTTATTGTCAGATCCTGTATATGTCGTTCAAAAGAGTATGACACAAACACCTTGGAGGGTGATGATTTTGGGTGACAAATTAGCTGATATTGTTGAGTCCACTTTTATGAACGATTTGGTTCGTCCTGTATATGATGCAACGACAGCTGTTAAGCCGGGTCTTGCCACTTGGAGTTGGCTTGTTTATAATGATTCTTGGACTACTTACGACGGAACTAAGGCTTTTATTGATATGGCTGCTACTTTAAAATTGCCATATTGTTTAATTGATGCGGTATGGGATACGCAAATAGGTAGAGATAAAATCGAAGAGTTAGCTGAATATGCGGATTCAAAAAATGTAGATCTGTTGTTATGGTATAATTCAAATGGAAATTGGAATGATGCAAAAATTTCTCCATTACATCTTATGAACAATTCCGAAGTAAGGAAAAAAGAAATGGCATGGCTTAAAAGCATCGGTATTAAGGGGATTAAGGTTGATTTCTTTGGTGGGGATAAGCAAAATGGCATGAAATTGTATGAGGATATTTTACGAGATGCCAATTATTATGGGTTGTATTGTATTTTTCATGGTTGTACTTTGCCACGCGGTTGGGAACGGATGTATCCCAATTATGTGTCTTCGGAAGCTGTATTAGGCCAGGAATTTTGTAAATCTGAACAACCGAATGAAGATAAACGTCCAAAGCATTGCACTGTTTTGCCTTTTACTCGAAATGTCGTGGCGCCAATGGATTTTACTCCGGTTGTATTGAATGAATATTTGGGGGAGAAAAATAATATTGGTTCTAAACGGAGAACAACGGCAGCATTTGAATTAGCCCTTCCTGTTATTTTTTATTCTCCAATTACTCATTTGGGTATTATTCCTGATAATTTAAAAGAGTTTCCAGTATTTGTATGGAACTACATTTCAAGTCTGCCTACAGTATGGGATGAAACAAGTCTGCTTAGTGGATACCCAGGAAAAGATGTTGTGATGGCAAGGAAAAAAGATGGACGATGGTTTGTTGCTGGTATTAATGGTGAAGATGTGGACAAGACCATTTCTTTAGATTTATCTTTTTTGCCGAAAAATTGTAAAGTAAGATTATTGCAGATGGATGGAACTTCTCGTAATGAAGTCGTCGAAAAAACGATGACTGCTAAAAAGTCATTGGAAATTCATTTAAATGGATATGATGGCTTTGTGCTTTATCTTGACAAATAGATAGTGTAATTTATTACAATAATAGTATACTTATGGAAGGGGCCGACCCAAAAGATTTTTTTGAGGTCGGCTTCGTTTTTTATTGGCATAATAATATACGGTTGCAATTTCCGGGTTGCAACCGTTTTCTTTTTTATTTGCCGGGTAGTGCTTGTTTTGAAGTGTCTATGGGGTCAGTGTGGGCGCAGGCGGTCACCACACAGGCCTCCTATGCGGTTGCTGAGGCATGGGTCTGCTCCGCCATTCTGTCCGAGAGTATGGCCGAGTACTTCCTGAGGTTATGAGCAAGCGCAACGAGGCCGAACTCAACCTTCACTTTCTTGGTTGATTTCAGTCGAAAACGCCTGA